>Ga0099825_1006280_pt1 | contig 14935 bp, 7 predicted proteins | sample SiratroredBW_FD_76838 | JGI IMG/M metagenome (GOLD analysis project Ga0099825, IMG submission 76838) | Root nodule microbial communities of legume samples collected from California, USA - Siratro red BW | ecosystem: Host-associated > Plants > Roots > Nodule | place: USA: California | collected... | reverse complement strand
TGGTAAATTAATTAATCAATGCAGTAAAACAAAAAATACTTTTCAATGCATTCCCATGTGACTTTTCTCACATATCTCATGTATTTATCAAATTATCTAAGCTATGTAGTCTCTATTATTTTTCTTTGCATTCAGACACAGATACATTCATCCAAACCTCAACAATCCACACAATTCCATAGTCTCTTCATATTTCACATTACAACTTTAGAAACAAACAAAACATTCTCTTTCAAAGTCAGTAGTGTGTATTTCTCTCTCTTTCACTATTATTTGTATTTCATTTACTTTAATTGTCATTTTTACTCTTTGAAGTGGTACCAATTTTTCTTGAAGACTCGTTATTCTTTTGTAAAGGTCTCTTTCCTGTTATATTATTTATATAATTATACTTTATTATTTTTAAGATATTCTATACAATATTTTTATTCTGTAAATTTAACTTTTTTATTGAACATGCTAACTATTTTTAAATGTTACCCGCTTTTTAAAAAGCATTATCAAATAAATTTTAACTTAAAGATGGTTTTAAGCTAAAAAAATAAAATTAGTAATTAATTTCTATTTTTTGTTCTTATTTTATCTTTTAACTTACTTAGTTGAACAAGCATATCCTAAGTATTTTTTTCCCCAAACAATTGTCTATTGCCTTGATACCTTTATTATATATGATAATTAGATTGTTAAGATAAGCATCAGTAGGAAAAGAATTATTATGATGGTTTAAACAAGCTTATAAAATAATATAAGAATTATTATATTAGTCTGATGATAATTTATCGATGGAAAGATCTTTATTATTATTAATAATTTTATTAATGAAATTAAAAAATTGAAGTAAAATAGACTCAAACTTGAGTTATAATTATAATAATAACAATAATAATAATTATAATAATAATTATTATTATTATTATCGAATTTAATTTGTCAATAAATTAATCATAAAATTTCTTGTCGTTAAAATTTATTGGTAATGACATTTTACCAATAGATAAATATTCGTTGGTAATTCCAATATTTTTTCATAATTATCATATTTTGAATTGGATTCCCATTAGGGTTTTTACTTTTAATTTATATTAATTTAATAATCTTAATTTAATATGAATGGAGTTAAATATTGTAACCAAATCATAGGATCTATTGGCTTAAATATTATAGTGAAATCATAAGGATTTGATCGGTAAATTGCGTGAAAGATTATGTGGTGCATGTATATGGAGTATGATATCAGTAAATTATTGTCGTGTTCATGTATACTTATCTCTTGTCTTGTAAAGTTATAAACCGAGTATTCATGGGATTTACATGCTCATAAACGTTTTGACGTCGAGACGATATAAAGAAAAAAACTTATGGACTGAGCTTTCATTACCAACCTTAATTATGTCGAGATGAACTCTTATATGATTGTTTTACCTACTTATGACGAGTTATTCCGAATTCCATGTCAAACTAAGACACTTTTAAATTAACGATATATGAACAATTCCTCTTACATCGGAACCAACCAAAACTAAAAAATAAAAGGGAGATACTATCAATAAAATATGTTCATTGTCACGAAAGAAATTATGTAATCTAATGAAAGACAAATGACAAGAAATGGAGCGAAAAAGAAGACGTCTAGAGTCAGAACCACTAAATGTAACCTTTCGCTGCAAAAAAATTCAAATCCGCATTTTGTCGCACTGCAACAATAACGAAAAAGACAAATTATACAAAGTAAAAAGGATTTTTTTTATTTTTTTATTAGAGTCCAATGTAAAAGGTATGTTTTTGCAAAGAGAGGAAAAAAAGCTTCCCACATTTTTTTAGATTGGTTCATTGGGTAGTCAACGTAAAAATAGCGACGTAGTAAACATATTTTTAACTAGTGAAACCGCTGTGTGTTGGTAACATTGTTGATGTTCTTCACAAAGAAGGGGACGCACTAGTACAGTGATTGAGGACGATGGATTTGTTTTCTGAGCATGCATGCCGTTAAAGTAAAAAATTGTTAAAAGAAAACCTTTTAGAAACCAAAAGATTAACAATTTTTTATCAAGCAGAAAAGGCAAATATTTTTTTTTTTTCATGGTTAGAAAAGACAAATATAAACTTGATATTAAGGAGTAATAAAAACATATTTTTCTATTTTGCATAATACAACTTCTGAAAAGATTATAAAAGCAAAGCCCTTCGTATACACACATATATATAATGTTTTATGTGTTTCTTAAACCTAGGCTTTGTGAGATCCAAGCTCCAGTTCATGAGTTTCATGATTGAAGTCCCCAGTTCCCTTGTACTGATATCTTCTAGCAACAAATATAAAAAAGATGAGGTTGAGGGTGGCTAACACTGCTATGAGGTAGTAAAAGTAGTCTAATCTTCCAGCATTTATATCATTTGTCAACCAATCTCGATGGCTACGCGTTCCTGTAGTGTGATGGACCACGTTGACTATTATGGTGCTCACATAGTTAGCCGCAGCAAAAGAACACGAGAACAACGAATTGCCAATGCTTCTCATATGCTCAGGAAATTGCCTGTTGAAGAACTCAATTTGTCCTATTATATTGAATGCCTCACAGAACCCCATAAGGATCAAGTGTGGGGCTAGCCACAAGACTGACATGGGAGCAATTCCCAGTGGAGTTGGGTTTGAATTTGCTGAATCCCTTCTCACTTTTTCAACCATGCCAGCCACAACCATAGAGAGAATAGAGAACACCATGCCAATTCCAATTCTTAGGAGTAGAGTGATGCCCCCTTCATGCTTTGTCATTTTTCTAAGTTTTGGTACCAAGATTCTGTCATAGAATGGGAGCCACAAAGCTATGGTGATTAATGATATGACTACAAGTGAACCAGCTGGGATTTGGAAGTTGGGTCCCAGGTGTCTGTTCATTTTTATTGCCTGTGACACAGTAAATGTCCCTTGTTGTGCCATGGAAGTGAGACTAAGAATCCCTGCTGCCCAAATTGGGATAATTCTGACTAAGCATTTCACCTCTTCTACTTGTTGGATGCTCACAAGTCTCCACTGATTCACTATGGTCCCATCTGGGTTTAACTCACCTTCCATTATTAAAGCAGCTTTGTTCAAGGCTCTGGCAAAACACAAATATCAACCTAAGTTCACTTAAAATATGGAAAGCATCTTTGAATTCTACATGTTAAATGCTTCTTTAGAAATTGATTAAATCAGAAAAAGGTAAATGACAAATTTTACTTTAAAATGTGTAAGATACTCTTAATTTAGTTTGTATAGACAAAAAAAAGTTTTGCATTCACATCTCATTGTTAAGTTTTGTAGGAATATTCTACATTAAAATATATTTTTTAAGGACTAATTTAAATATAATTCAGGGACTATTATATCATTAAACTATAATATTAGGGTTCAATTTTTTATTTTTATTTTACAAATTCAAGAATAATTTGATTGTTTTTACTCTTTCAGTGACTAATAATTAACAACGCTAATATATTCAAGGGATAGATAATTTATGCATTAGAATTTTCTCTTGAGAAAATATTTTTTATCTTCTTACTTATATTTTTAATTAAAAGTAACCCTTGGTTTTAACTTTAATTTCTGTTTTCAAAAGTTTGTAAGGATAAAAAATGAAAAGTGAAATTTTGACTTTTGTTTTCAATATTTTAATACGAACTTGTAAACCTAAGAGTAGAAAATGAAAAAATAGAATACACTTTTACAAAGCAAACACGCTTCAAGAGAGCTGAAAAAAGGAAAAGTAATTTTTCTATATAAAGTAAATTAAATCAAACATGGGATTTGATTTAATCCATCAAAATTGCGTATAAAAAAGAAAGTGGAAAGAAACACTAACTTAACATATAAAATATTAGTATTTTAATAATAATTTTTTATTTTTTTAATTTAAAGTATTAGTAGATATTATAATATTATTAAGGTGGGTTTTCATGATTTTCTTGGCACATACCTACTATAATCTTAGGGCAATGATATCAGAAAGTCCTCACACGACACGCATAAAAGTTTTGGTAATGAAATTCAAATGAGGATTTTAGAGTGAAATTCTGATACTTTAACAGAATTATTTATTATTGAAATAGATTATTATTTTATTATAATATAATATTTTATTAAAAAAAAATGGATGTGAAATGGATCTAAATCATTAAGAATGGTGTCAAACTAGAATTCTCTTTAGTGTGAATTGAAAGATATGTTTCTGACCTGAATTGTTTGGTTAAAGGAAGCTTTGACACAATCGTGGTCCCAACAAGTGGGGGATCATAGAAAGCCCCTTCTGGCTTCTCCTCACTAGTTGAAAGCCTGAGTTTTCTCTTTCTATAGGCAGCCACCAGAACTTGAGCAATACCAGAAAAAATGCTTCCTTCAGGCTTCACACGCACGTAAAAGGTTGTGCCCACAAAGAACATGATTATGGAGCAGAACATGGAGAGAGTAGGTATCCCAAACCCAATTTTCCAGCTCACAGAGTCTTGGATGTACACCACCACTGTTTGAGTGACCAAAAGGACCATAGTGAATGTGGTGTAGTACCAGTTGAAGTAGCTGTTCAATCCTTTCTTCCCTTCTTCCGTGGTTTGATCAAATTGGTCAACGCCAAATGGGATGCTGCATGGTCTTACCCCAGAAGAACCTATGGTTAAAAAGCAAAGTCCCAAAACCAACACACCCATTTGAGAACTGCTTGCCCTAACACATTTCCCAGATGCAAGTTCCTCAGGGCTGCAAGGTGGAGGGTGCAACTGTGGTAACCACGATGTTAAAGTCACCACGATCATCCCCTATTTCATATGATATTCAGTTCAAATATTATACATAATATACGAAAAAAAGTCAAATATAAAAGCAGTAAAAGTTATTATACATAATATTAGGTACAATGTTAATTTTTTGAATTTAAAAAATATTATCATAAACTTTACAAAACTGGAATTATTAAAATGCTACGGACATTTTTGTTTCATCATACTGCACTGGTGCATTTACCATCTGTCACTATTTTGGTATTGACTCCACTATTATAGTACTATATTATTATGATGACCAGCTTGCTTTTCATACTTTTCCTTAAAACAAGAGGATACGAAAAGTATAGTCACGTACAACATTTAATGCGATCGAAGTAGGGCATGTAGGTGTCATGAAATGTCTCATTCACATTTTCCTTAAATATTAGATGTGAAATTGATTATTAAATAAACTATAATTGCATAATACAATGTAAAAAAAAAAATCAATCAAATTTGAGAAAAGAAAATAACAGGATTAAATTTCAGGAATGGTAGTTTTGAAAGTTGCTTTCAAAGATTTTTTTTTTTTACAACTTCAGAAAACAAGAAAATTGTTTTTTATTGTCTCCCAAATTATTTAATTATCAATTTTTTGTAAGCTTACTTTCAATCATAAAAATATTTAAACAATATTGACATCATAGTGCACGAAATTTAAGTGTATTAATTATTGGTTGATTGAATGGGCGCATGCATTTATCTTCCTCTTATATCCAAGCCCACAAAAAGGCAAGGGTGAGTAAATGAGGAAGTTGTATTAAATTTACCTCCAAAAAGGAAGAGTTGTATAAAGTTTTGTCTTTTATTCTGAAAAATATGAGTGAAAAATACGAGTGAGCTTACCAAAAGGGTACCAAAGGAGGCAAAAGCTATGGTCCGGAAACGACCAGCGTAGGCGTCAGAAATGAAGGCACCAACGAGTGGTGCAAAGTTTGTGATACCAAACCATAAACTCAGAATGTTAGAAGCAGTAACTTGGTCCAAGTGAAGTTCTCTTGTCAAATACACCATAAAGTTAGCAAACAAACCAAACACTGCCAACCTCTCAAAAGTTTCGTTCCCTGCAACATTATCCAAAATCCAGGAAAAATTAATAATTCATTATCAGTATCAGTATTTGGACTGGGACGAAGCTTTGCTGTAGTTCAATAAGTATTTTTTGATGTTGTTCTAATTTGAGTTTCACTTCTGTTTAAGAGTTTCAATCTTAAACATTGGATAATTAATTTATATTTATTAAAAATTATTAATTTAAAATACTATTAAATTTGTCAGTGATAGTTTTTAAAAATTATTCTTCGTAATAAAAAAATTAAACTCTTAAATTTTCTAAATAAGAGAGAAAAGGAGACACTCATAATGTTTATGAACCAAAACAATTACAAGCATGTTAGTAAAAAATATCTAATGCATGAAATGATTAGAAAATAATCTTAAAAAAGGACAAGTAAATTTGAAAACTTTCTTATAATTAAAGCAAGAAGTATAAATTACTGAGACGAAACTAACAAGAGTATATAAAAGTTGAGTGAAGTTGTACTAAGTTTGGCTTTTTTAAATTGTGTGGTTAAACTCAATTGAAATTGAGGGAGAATGACTGGATTTGAGTTTTATAAAGGAAGAACACAGTTAAGAATGTTTCACTTGCTATATGAGACAAGGATTGTAGTAGTATATTGATTCAAAAAAAAGTGTGAAAGCAGGAATTAGTAGTGGAGAGAAATTCATCTAGCTAGAGAAGAAAAGAGAAGTAGACCTAAAATAAAGGTTACGGCCTTCCATCCTCCACGCTTCTTCTTGGGGTTGGTATCTGATGATTCAGAAGCAGCTCGAGGAAGGTTTCTGAGGGTTGGCTCCATCTTTTCAGAAGGTGAAAAACATGAAGAAATGCATCTTCCAAGCCACCAAGAAGGGGTATTATCATGGTCCGTAGCCAACATCTTTTTTCACTATTTCTCACTTGTCTTTTTTCTCTAGCTAGTAGCTTATGTGAACTCTCCTCTAGAACTAGGTATCGTGTGGTTTTGGTATCAATTTCTTGGCTCAAATCGACAGATATTAAAAGGGCGTCTATTTACGTATTATGATTAGGCTTTTGGTGAGTGAAATTGCTGAGGAACAAGACCCTATTTATATGCACAAAAACAAAGATATGTTTAAGCGGTGGTTGTGGGGCACCATCGCATATATGGTGCTGAATTTCTAATAAATCTACACTCAGAAACACACTTTTGAGGTGTGCCACCTATTTATCAACTCATGCACCATCAATATTTATAATCAAGAATGATTGTGTTTTAGGTCTATATATTTTCATTTAGTTTTTTTAAAGAAACTAGCATTACATTATTTTAAAAACTGAAATATTAAATTTATCTATTCGAAAATACATATACCAAAAACGTAATTTTTCTTTGATAATTGCGTGAAGATTTTGCCATCATGAGTGGAAGAGTGGGGTGTGGTGGACCAAGTTCTTCCAGTGTGTATCAGTCATCACAAAGTTACACATTCAAATGTGATGAACCTATTTGCTTTAACAACCCTTAGCTCATCCGAAATATTTACAAAAGAAAAAAGATACCAAATCGTTAACATTCACTAACAGACATGTCTTGTTGAAATTTGTTACAGCTTTTAACTTTATAGAAGACTGCTGGATAGACTTGATTGCAAATGAAAATAAAATAGAGCGGTCCAATTAAAATTTCAGATCATCTTCGCACAATTACAACATTTTTTTCTATTCTATAGTTAATAAATTGATTAAAAATAATTATAAGAGTTAATTAAATAAAATCAAGCAAAATCATTATTATAACGATTATAATAGTGAGAGTCAATATAATTTCATTTCATACTCATTATCTCTATAAACTTTTTTTCTCCAGATTCAAAAGTTTACTTTTCTTTTTTCTAATATTTTGGGTTTTTTTTATCAACTCGATTTATTTTTCTCAATCTCAATGAAATGGTGATGAAGTGATGAAAAATTGTTATGATTAAAATTTCAATTAAAGTAAGTTTTTTCTTAATTCATATCCCAAGTTCATGTGGAGTTTTGTTATTGTATGTAAAATCATACTCGAACGGATGAATCTCTATTAAACTCAAATGATTTATTTGGTCTATGAATCAAACGTTATTTTTTAAATTTTCTAAGCTTTTGAAGTAATTCCTTGAATAATATAGTAATTAAGATAAGAGGATTTATTTTTTAGACATTTTTGAAATATTAGATTTGTTATATTTTCGACTAGTTGGGGGTAGAAAGATTTGTTAGATTAGATTGAAAAAGAAATTTGTGTTTGTATTTTCATTCCATGGTATTTATAAATTTAAAACTTTGAATGTTAGGTCTCAATTGAGAAATTTGAACTTCTGATAGTTGTGTTTTGTTGAGTTGGTATATTAGTAGGTTAGATTAGAAAACATATTTAAATTAAACCTTAAGACTTGTTAAGACAATTAGAATTGGTTGTTTAAATTGAGGTATGTTGGAATGAATTTGTAGAATTTTAGTAATTGTTGGTTTAATTTACACTTGAACTTGGGTGTGATATGTTTGATTTGAGTGATATTAGTTATTACGTATAATCTTTGCCATATATATGTTTCTTTTTTTTTTTTACATTTTATACTTGCTACCATGAACAAATTGTTTTTGTTAGAAAAGAAACTTGTTTTGAAAAAGATTTGCAAAAATGTAACTTCTAAATAATCCCTCAAGCGGACATCATTCAAAGAGGTAATCTCTCAGATTCATTTGCTAGTTTTGCTTAGTGGATTAGAATATGTCCGATAAATACACACTTGAGATCAATTAAAATATTTTTTCTTATAATATTTTCTCTGTTAATTAATCTTCACTTAGTGAAATTACCTTTTTTTTAACAGGTACATGATTATTTTCTATATGATCTTGAATTATTACAACTGATTATGATTTATGTTTTATTTGTGAATACTATATGATAATTTTGATTGAAATGATATGATATGTTGATTTAAATCATTTTAAAATCATATATATAAAATAATACGATGATACAATTATTTATTCTAAATAGTAAATATAATTTTTTATTTGAAAAATATATTTTAATTTTAATGAAGATCTAAATTTTATAAATTAAGACATCATGTTTTAAGAAGTTGAAAAATAATTCTTATAGTAGTAGAATCCAATATAAGTTTCTTTATAAAAGATTAATTTTAAAAAATGAAAAAAATGTATTAAATAATTAATTAGGAATTTAATTAATTTTAAGTAAACTATTTTTTTTTTTGAGAATATGTAAAGAGAACGAGTTGATACGATCTTAAAATTTTGGTTTTTAATAAGTAGTCATTTAAGTGGTTTCTGGAGCAAATTATATTCTTTCCTATTGAGACGTACTTGTATTAAATTTTATTTTCCTCTTCTATATATATTTATATAAATTTATAAACTTCTTGTTAGTATTCGTTATTTACAGAGTTATTTTATTATTAGCATCAACTACTTCAATATTTGATTGTCAAATTAGTGGATCCACTTTCATATTGTTCAAGTTTAACCTTATCTTGAGTTTAAATTAAACATATAATTGAATTATATACTAGCAATGAAAACTTTGTTGTTGAGAATTGTCCTACGTATCTTATCTCTAATAGAGGATAAATGTACTATTTATTAAGAAATAGAGATTTGGTAAGGAAGAAAGAAATAAAAGGAGAAGTATATCAAGTTTAACAATAAAAAATAAATTTATTAGTAATTATAACTTTTTCAAAAATTTTAACTTGAAAAACATTTTTAAAATCAATTTGAATTTTTTAACTCAGTCGATTTTTTCGGTTATGTCACATTCGACTTGCTTTATCTCAATTAAAATTTGATTACTAGTAAACTTTGGATCGCATATATGAGGTCGATTTCTGGTTCAACTAGTTCAATGATCAGGTTAGATTTTAACAAGAACATTAGGATCCAACAAATTACTATGTAATATGATTTTCTACCTTTGTTTGGCATATATATATATATATTTTTTTTTTTTATAAAATCACTAGATTACTATGATTTTAGCAATGGACACATTTTTGGCTTCGCAATAGAAATATTTATTAGATTAGATCAAAATTTTTTAAGGAAGCATCTCAAACCGTTTAAACAAGAAACCTGTATCATTTATGTGGGATCTAAAACAAATTAGAAAAAGTGAATCTCAAGTCGAATGAAACATTTCACAGAAATGCTCTTTGCAATTTGCAACCTACACCTACCAGAGACAAATACCATGGTGGAACATGATTTGTCTGTAAATAATTTAAACTTCGTTAGTCTTCCGAGATATACGGGTTATGGTGTTGGTCAGCAACGAACCACATGTCTATATAGTCAAAACACGAGTCCATAGAATATAACAATCGTTGGTATAGATAGAATTGGACTTACATGTTTATTTACTACATTTTTAGATTACAAATACTACTGAAATGATATTTCACTTATAGTGACAGAACAACATCGACAACATGGAAACATCAGGTTTTCACAACGACCTTGAAATGATAGCTACGAGAACAAACTATGAACCATAACATGTTTAACAAAGCCAATGCGGCAATGACGAAATAGAAGTACCCCAATCTGCCCTTATTAATGTCAGCATCAAGCCAATCTGGCTGGCCTTGCTTCCCAGTAAAAGAATGCACAAAGTTCACTATGAAGCTGCACAAGTTAGTAGCAAGTGAAACATTGACGCATAGCAAGGAATTGACAATACTTCTCAAGCCCTCAGGGGACTCATTGTTGAAAAACTCTATGTGACCAACTGTTGCAAACACATGACAACATGCTAAAAGAATGCACTGAGGAGCCAGCCACAGCACTGACATGGGTGCAACCCCATCTGATGCACCAGATGAAATGGCCAATTCCCTTCTCTTGACCTCCACCAACCCTGAAACTAACATTGCTAGAAAACCAAAAGCATGTCCAAATCCAATCCTTTGAAGGGTTGTGAGTCCCCCTTCTTGCTTTGTTACTTTCTCTAGTGCAGGAACAAGAATTCGATCGTACAATGGGAGCAATATGCCTATTGCCACCAGCATTATCGCAGTTACTAAGCCAGGAGGAATCTCAAAGTTATGTCCCAAGTTCCTATCCATTTTGATGGCTTGTGATATTGAAAACACAGTTTGCTGTGTTACGGGTAAGTAGACTATGATGCTGGTTGCGAATATCGGCATGATTCTAAGTAAGCATTTGAGCTCCTCGACTTGTTGGATGCTACTAAGTCTCCAAGGGTTTTTGTTCGATCCCTCATTGTCAAATTCATCCCCCACCACTAAAGCAGCTTTGTTCAAGCATCTAAGAAACAAAAATCAGTGACACAAGAAATATTGGTCAGTATTTATAATTTACCAAAATTAATTCAACCTTTCATATTCTAAGGAAACAATTTATTGACATTAGCAACCATTACTCAATTTGATCCATTGACTTTCGGTGATCTTGTAAATAAGTTTACCTCTTTGTAATTTTAAGCAGGCATAAATAATTAACATTTATTTACCCAAACTCGTTTGTAAGGACCAGCTTTCCTTCTGAACCATGTTGGAGTGGTGGATCATAAAATGCTCCTTGTGTGTACCCCTCAGCAGGCATGTGCAAATGGCGCTTGCGTTGTGCTGCAACTAGCACTTGAGCTACGCTAGAAAAGGTGCTTCCCGAAGGCTCAACATGGGCATAAACTTTGGAACCGGCAAAGAACAAAGAAATTGAAACAATCATATAGAGAATGGGCAGTGCAAAACCAAGGGTCCAACTGATAGAATCCTGGATATAAACCGATACAGCTTGGTTGATCAACAGGACCAGTGTCTGTGTTGTGAAGTAGAGAGTGTAGAAGCTGCTACTTTCATGCCTTCCTTCAGCAGTGGTCAAATCAAACTGTTCAACGGCAAAGGGAACAGTGCAAGGCCTAATTCCACCAGAACCAACAGATAACCAGAACAGACCAAAAATTAAGACACCCATTTGGAAATTTGATTGGCCTGGACACACACCAGTCTGCTGCTGCTCAATGGAGCATGGTGCAGGATGAAATTGTGGCACACAAGCAGTTAGCATCACAATAACCATGCCCTATTCAATTAGAAACAAAGGTTACAATCCAAATTATTAAACATTCACCATTGATTCTATTGTAGTTGTATATGAAAAACTTTAAGATATAAATTGTAATCAATCCAAAGGAAAGTCAAAGGTACCAAAAGGCTAGCAAACGATGCATAGGCAATTGTTCGAAACTTTCCCAAGTAGGCATCGGCTAAAAAGGCTCCAATCAGAGGAGTAATATTGGAAGCAGCAAACCAAGCGTTCAAAATGTTTGCTGAAAGAACCTGATCCATGTTATACACTTTCATCATATACACCACAAAATTTGCCGACATTCCATACGTTGCTAGCTTCTCGATCATGTCATTTCCTGCACATTTCATTTTAATTATACCCCCAAGCACAATTGAATTGTCAAGTATCAACATAAACCTTTTGGTTTCTTATTTTATTGTTTTCCCTTTCAGTTTGATCTCTTTAAATCAGAATGTTCATTTTGGTCCCTTAGTAAAATGTGACAAACTAGGAAATGTGTTAAATACGAGTTTTTGTCTCATACAATTTAACATTAACACTGATGCAAGAATCAATTAGTGTAAAAACTCATTATATTTAGAAGATGCAATTCAAATAAAAAACTGAGAGACAAAGGCATTTTAGTCTAAAAAAGGTATAAAAAAGCTTGGATGCAGACCCAGAATGTAAGGCATGGCCATCCATCCAGGCTTCCTAAGGTGTGTGTTTGGCTCTGGTTGAGCAATGTTTTCTTCATCTAGCAATTTTTGTTGCAGAGAGGGCATTGAATTGCGTTTTTGGCTACCAAATGAAAAGAGTGAGCGCAACATATTCATTGTGAATAGCTTAATCAGTTTCTGTAACTTCTGTGTGGAAAATGTGAAAAACTATGAACCTTATATAAAACAAAATTTTGGTCTTGCAAAAACACTATGAAACAAGAAAAAGCTTAGTACTGAACTGTCATGTAGATGCTTTGATCCTTGTCATATGAAAAATCCACTAAGAAAAGTGCTTTTTTTACTACATTTTTAAGACTTGCTTTCACGTTTGAATTTATTAATTATACCATTAAATGCCTTCCTTAGTTCTTATAATTCATTCTCTAAATAAACTTTGACCAAGTTCTACGTTAGACATACTTTTATTAAGAATTAGTTTTGAGTATACTATTTGTAAAGATATATCCTTAATTACTAACTGTTTTCTAAATTCAATCTTAGCTATTTATATTTAGTATCATCATACAAAGAACATTTTAAGATCTACTTTTTAATATTCTCGTCAATAAAAAATTGAAGCAATGAATATATTAATTATGAAAGACATTAAAATAATCACTAGAACTAATAAAATAGTGTTAAAAATTAAAACGTGTCTTATTAATGGAAGGGTGATTATATAAAAATGTATAAATTCAAGATATATTTCTTGTTGCTTTACATTATTTAGTTTTTTAATCTTGATGAATGAATTAAATCTGTCTTATAAAAAGGATTGGAACGAGTCTTACTTCTACTTAAAAAAAAATAAAACAATAAACATTTTTTTAATTATTTAACAACTAACTTAAAAGTAATGAAGATGTCTTTGAAAAGAGAATGTTCAAAAAATATTTGGGAAAACTCAATTAAAAGTCACATGACCACGAGGTGTTTCACGGTATGCTTGTTTAAACTTTTTTAGAATTTTTTTAATAAAATAATCATGTATTATTATTTTATAAAACAATTATTCTAATAGGAAAGTTTATTTGTCAAAGTGAATTAGCATTATCATAGTGTAAAAAAGTTTAAACTTTTTAATTTTTTTTTTCTAAATTTTTGATAGAGAAGTCCGTGAGTCCATTTTGCCCCTAAATAGAACGGAACGGATCAAAACTTGTGGATTGTGGCCCATTTTGGCCCTAATAGTTTCCTTACAAGTTTACACAATCTTAACTTGAGTACTTTTTGTGTATCATTAATATCTTTAGATAAAGAATATATGTTCTTTAGTTCAGTTTGTATTTCATTGAAAAAATACTTATAAATTTAATTTCAAAATCAGAGCTTTAAAAAATAAGGAAGTTATTTGTCAAAATTTCCTTTTAAAGCTTAAAAGCTCATGTAAAAATAAACATTTTTTTTATAAAACTGTATTTATAAAATAGAAATTCATATATTGAAAAACAAACTATGTATAAAATTAAATTGTGGAATAAATGCTATAATAAAAATAAATGAATAAATTTAAAAATTTAAAATGTAAAACATTAATTATAAAAAGATGTCAAAGTTGCTTTAATTAATAGAATTTTATGTTCATGATGAGTAACAAATAGGTATAACATTAATTTTAAAAAATAAATATTAATTAATAAGAATAAAATAGTTATGTTATTAAATATTTTTGGTCAATAATATTTTTAAAAATTAAAGTCACATTTATTATTTGAAAATCAATAAGTGTAAGGGGGAGCATATATAATTATTTGATCTTATATTGCAATATTGGTACGAACGTTTGAGTGACTTTATTAAAATATTAAATGATAGTTTGATATATAAATACAATAATGTTAATAATTTTATCTTCATATTTAAAAAAGTTCTATTGTAAAAGATATATTTAAATTCATGTTGACTTGGACTCCTAATCATATGAAACTATTTGGTATATAGAAAGAATACACATTTTTTAAATATTTTTATAAAAAAAATTTCATATTTTCATATTTTTAATATTTAATAATTAAATATTTATATATTTTTCTTATAAAAATCCTTTAATTTTATATTTAAAAATTAAATTTTAATTAATATGTTAATTATTAAATAAAATATCATTTTATTAAAAACATAAATGAGATACATATTTGTTTAAAGATGAGAATATATATCAATATCCTTTAACAAAGTATAACAATGTTAATATATATATATATATATATATATATATATATATATATATATATATATATATATATATATATATATATATATATATATATATATATATATATATATATAT
>Ga0099825_1006277_pt1 | contig 14939 bp, 8 predicted proteins | sample SiratroredBW_FD_76838 | JGI IMG/M metagenome (GOLD analysis project Ga0099825, IMG submission 76838) | Root nodule microbial communities of legume samples collected from California, USA - Siratro red BW | ecosystem: Host-associated > Plants > Roots > Nodule | place: USA: California | collected... | reverse complement strand
GTGTATAGAAAAAAAAAAAAAAAAAAGAGAAAAAAAAAAAAATAAAAAAATAATATGTTTATAAAAAAAAAATATATATATATATATATATATATATATATATATATATATATATATATATATAATTGGTAATTGTTTTAAAACTTTTTTAACACTTTTGTGAAGGTGGGCGCAGTTCTGTTGGCTGATACTATTATAGGAGATGAGTCAATTCTACTGAGATTACTCTGCTGGTTTGTGTAGTTTTCTATTTGTGCTGAAAATTTTATGTATTTTTCATTCTGTTCTGGGTTGGAACATCCATTAAATATTTCATCTAATTCAATTCATCTTTTACTGTTTAAAGAAACTTATAACACCTATCTGTACGGCTTTTACATTATAAAGCAATATTGCTAGCACGAAAAATAGATTTGGTCCATCCTTCTTTTTCTTGTTAATAATAGAAGATGATGTTCTTTTATAAGACAGAAAATCTTGATTTTTTTTTTAGTGGATTATTTGGGCATCGACAAATTTTCTAATTCACCAGTGCTATATATTAGAAAAAAAAACTTATTTTAATAACTGTTAATCTTCTCTCCAATTTCCAATTTTAAATTTTATTTGGAGTTTAAAAACTATGGATTATACGAAATATACACTAATGCTTTTATATAAAATTAAATATACCCATATCGAAGAAAAACCTCAGACGTAAAAATACATATTAAAACTTACTAGTTTCATATCCAAATGTATCAATCTAAGCCAATATTTTTCATTATGATAACGATGTTATACTTTATAATACAAAGTGATGCTTTTCGGCTAGTTTCTAGCATGCAAAATCTAAAAACTAAAGTTTGTTATAAGAAAAAGAAAGAAAAATATGTTTTCATACACACAAATGGAAAATAAGAGAAAAAAAAGAAAAAAGTAGATAAAAGTAGAAAAGGAAGAATATAAGTTAAGTTCTACTATAAGCTATTCAATAACTGTGTACACCAAGTTTCATGTGGTGTAAGTTAAAAGTGACTTCAGTTTTTAACTCACTTCACGCCATAACTTTCAATGATTTAGTTTTTTTGTCACGTGGCATACTAGCTTTTTACCACGCGCTTAAAGAACAAGTTTTAATGTTATATTCCACAATGCCAAACAACAACAAAAAATCATAGAATTCAGTAAAATATTAATTTATCCATACCAAGCATGCATTCAACTTGCTGACATTTCTCATAAAATAAATCAAATATTATATATACTATATGCTTTTATAAAAAATACCAAATATTGCATGATATATTCCAAAGGAATCTAAATATCGCTCACAAACATATAGCAAGAAGACAGTGAGATTCTTGTACCCTATCACTCCTATGTGATAATAAAATGAGTTCTATATATACAACCAATGCTTCTAACTATGCTGAGTTCCTTGTAACACTTTGGATCAAGTGTTATTTGTCAATTAACATAGAGTAATGTAAGAAGAAATAACATATGTGTATGTTTGTGCGATGTTGATTTTATATCCTGATCTACATGTCTAATTAAGGCATGCACAAAGATATGCAAAATAAATCTGTAAAATCTATGAAGTGATTAACCTTTTCTGTGGCTACAGTTAATGGGGGAAAAGCAGGGGCAATATTGAACGATGGAGGGAATATCTATCTGAGTGAACTCACTTGTCTTGTCTTGTTTCAGCAGCAGGGTCGTGCCAATAATTCCCCAAAATGAATGTCAACCTTTATAATGTATCATTCATCCTATGAAAGTTTCATTGATACAAAGATGAATGTGTACTAGAAAGTCAAAAAACTCAGCTAGGGTTTCTTAGAATAGGTGTGTGAAAACAACAAGGACAAAGATGACGGCGGAAGTATCATCAACTAATATGTTTCATTATGTTAAAATACATATTTTTTGTGCAAAACATGGAATATGGTGTGCTCATAGTTTCTATAGATTGATATCATAGTGTTGTGTGCGGTTCTTGGTTTCAGAAACCGTATATAATCAAGTGCTTTCTGAGTTTTTTTTTCCTTTTTTGATTTGATCACTCTCTTTGAGTTTATATGAGACGGCTAAAAGTAACAAAAAGTTTCCAAATCAAGTCTTAATGCAACTATATTTGTAAGACTCGGATCACTTTAACTTGACCACACAGATTTAGCTATAACTAATCTCATTCCAGCTTATCTTATATCAGGTGGCATAAATACAAGTTAAATCCTCTTTCAAAAGCACACAACCAAACACAAATAATAAATGAAAAAGAAACTGAATCTAAGGATATCTGGCTAAAATATGTTGGCTTGATAGAACATAAAAGGACATGGAAACCAGCAAACTACTTAGATCTGATATGATTTGGAAGGAAAAAAGGGATTACCTTTGTCTTGTTGTGGTTGATTGCTTCTACAAGGAAAGGTAGGTGTGAGGAATGAAGCCTGGTCCGAGATCAGTCCCATCCCATGCATGAAGTGAAGTGATGACAAACAAATTTATGAAGGTAAATCAAGAAGCAAACATAGGGGAAATTGAAGATATTTGATGGGATGATCTTGGATCAAACCTCATTCCAAACACCCCTTTCCATTCCAGATGATCAATCTCTCTCTCTCTCTCTTTCTCACACACACACAACAGGAAAAGCTAAAATGAAACTGAGACAATGATTTCGGATCAAACTTCATTCCAGACACCCTCCTTTCCTTCTTCAATAACGAGTCCGTTTCTCAGAAGATGATTTGCAAGCTCAAGAAATTGAAATAAAGCTCCAAACAGGAATGATGTATATAAGAGAAGAAAGATAAGGGATATATATATATATATATGATGATATTGAGAGATAGAACTTAGGTTGGTTCTTCCAACCATGTTGCATATAGACCTATATATATAGCTTTATGAGTGACCCTCTTGAATTCTCTATATCAGGCTCCATCTTCGGTGTGTCTAACTATGAAGAAGCTTTCTCAAGGTTCAAGAAGCAAACAAAGGCCTGCAAGCACTCAAGTTCCCAATCAGTACACCACTAAATAATAAATGAAAAAGAGGGAACAAGTAGAAGGAACAAGGGAGAGAGAGAGAGAGAGAGAGAGAGTTAAAATAAAGAAAAGAGGTTGAAAGACAGGTCATTATAAGAATACAATAATGAAAAGGGTGGTGGGATTTTGGAGGGATGGAAGTTGTCTTGTTCTGAGACTGTGGTGTAGCTTTATGAGAAAGAGGAATGCATGAGAAGAGATTGCTTAGAGCTGAGACTTTTACAGGCTCTCACTGAGGAAAAGGAGGAAGCACTGAAAATAACGAGGAGGACCAAAGCAAAAGCATGGGCCTCCACAAGGGATTATCAAAATAAAGTAATTGGGGGTCGTTGGAGTCACATATGCATAAAGGAAAAGGTGTGCAACTACTAACAACAATGGACATATCTACATCTTCAAGGAAAAGTGTTCTCACCGCCACTCATCCTTGATTTTCACCAATCTCACTCTTATTTTTTCACTCCTACACTAACAACTCTCTCATTCTTTATTCATTTTCTAATTACCACTCTCAACATGGCATAATAATAAACTAATCCTGCAGGATCATGGACTCAATATTAAAAAATTTTAACTTAGTACAACTTATGCAGTAAAATATTACATTATGAATGTGTATATGTTGAGCACTTGATACATTTTAGTTTGTTTACTTTTAACAGTTATGCTTGACAAATTCTTCATCATTTTTTTTAATAACTTTTACCTGTAATATGTATGCTGATAATAAAGGGTGACTCCTTTTGGTGTCCACATTCTTTTTCTCTGTTTTACTGTACGCACACTCAACTAACAACAACAGTCGTTATGAGAAATAATTTTCACATAATTACCGCTAATTACATTTCTTAATCACTTTTTTTAGATATGGAAAATATACGATAAAATGCCACTCGAAAAAGAGCTGATTTGTTTAAGGTAAACCCTAAATCCTAAATCTTGTTTCCTTACCTTTCACTAAAAGATTTGTTCCAATACACTTAATAAATCTAATATCGTTTAAGAGTCAGAGATCAAATCCGTTTAAATACATCTTAGTTTCTCAATCCTCAAAAACATCCTTTTAAAACAAAACCGTGACAGATATCCGAATTTCAAAAAAAATACCTTGAATGGAGATTATAGTATTGCCATTTTAACCGATTTAAAATCGGAATTATAATTAATTAAATTCAGTGTCAAAAAAATCAAATAGCTGACATCTAAATATCATCACATGACGTAAAAATCAGATAAATAAAAAAATGGAAAATTCATTTTGTGATGTCCTGTGTGGTGTAGGGAGTGTTGTACTGTTCTTGAATAGAGGCTGACAAAACGGAATAAAACTGAAGGGACTAGGCAAGCATGGACTTTAGTACAGACCGAGTGGACAAACCTGCAAGAAATTGCATTGTGTTTTCTAACATATTTGGATAAAACACAAACACAGCATTCCAAATCTTGACGTTATATATAACTACAGATTTATTAATTTAAATATGATTTTAGTTCTTAAATTTTAAAATAAGTTTATTTTTGTAATTCAAATTTAAAATTGATCTTTCTTTGTAATTTTTGAAACTTATTTTTGTTTCTTATGTTTAATCGTCTTTTAAAAGGAAATAAACATGTTGTAGGTGTTTGATAATAGCAATCCAAAACTCTATTAGAGTAGGTTCATAACGTAAATGATTTGTAATTCAACATTCATATAAGCAAAATATTTAACATATTTTATTACCCATAAAGAGTATTTCAAAAGTATTTGGAATCGGTGACTGAAAAAAACTTTTTTTTTCCAAAATTACAAGAATTAAAAATATCAGTTTGAAATTTTGGAAAACCAAAATACAAACTGAGTATGTTCAAGTTTGAATAATTGTAGACATATTAAGCCTTCAAAATTCTATATCATTACAATTTTAGGAAACAATATTTAAGGTTGGGATTATGGATTTGAAAGACAAAAGCTACTCGGAATGGATAGTGGTATGCCGTTAGGTTAAACGGAGACCCTTTGAATTGTTTTAAGATTTTGAAGTGTTCATCACTTTTTTTTCTTTGGACAATAAGTAAAAAATGTCTAAAATTAAAAAATACTACAAGAAATATAAGTTATTTTTATAAAAACTTAATAATAAATATAAATTTTGTCATTATTTATATAGTATATGTGACTATATTTTTATTTGTCACAAATATTATTCATAATAATGATAAAATTAAGAAAATGTCACCATATTTATATTAAAAAATTACATATTATAAATAATTACTAAAAAGAATATATAATAAAAATATTTTTCCTGTAATAATAATATAATTAATATAAAATTTATTAAATATTTATAGATCAATAGTTATTCATTTTTAGTTATTTGTTATTAATGACAAACTAATAATTATTAATTGTGTTAAATTGTTTAAACAATAATAATAGTATAAATTTATATATTTAATAGAAAAGTTATAAATATATATATATTTATATTAAGAAAAAATAATAAATTTATATTATTTTTAAATTTATATTTATGATTTTTTCACAAGTCAACATTATTTTCTTATTTTGTAATGGTAATGTAACTAAGTGATAAATATAAAACTTGTCACTATAAAACTTTTTAATTAATCACAAACAATTTATTAAAAATAACAAAAATATAGATAAAAAAATTATAGATGTCACAAATAATTACTCATTAATATAAAATATTATATGATAAAATTATTTTTCTTTTGACATGAATATAGTTAATAAAATCTTTGTTGAGTGTTCATAAATTAATAATAATTATATACTATTAATTTTTATTATTATTATATTACTAATAATTATTAAAAAATATTAAATTCATTCTACTTTATATTTATACTTATGACTTTTGAATGACACAACTTTATTGGCACTTTAAAATTACAATAATATTTATGTAACAAATTCATTTGAATTTATGATTTTCTTTTCATAATTCATTATTATTTTTGTGATAATGCAAGATATTAAATTTATTATTAATTTGTATATTAGTTGTATTTTTTTTTAATTTGTCACAAAAGATTTATTAAAAATGACAAAATATACCAGTTACAAATAATTATTTATTAATATAAAATATATAATAAAAATATTTTTTAAATGAGAATATAATTAATAAAAAATTATTTAATGTGTATAAATTAATAATCATCATATAATATAAAATATCATATAATAATATTTTTAGTTATTATTATATTACTATCAATTCTTAAAAAAAAATACTAAATTTGTGCTACTTTATAATTGAACCCAGGATAACCTTTTGTTAAAAAGGTTCACTTGTTTTGATATTTTTATCCATTTATTTATACCTTTATATTTTTTATTACGGTATTAATAAAATATATTCACTTTAAATTTAAATTTATTATTTAATTTAACATATAAAATTTAAATTATCTAAACTATTATATATATATATAACACTTACATATAGATATATATGGATGGAAATAAAAAAAGAAGTATGTATGATTCATTTAAATTTAGATCATTGAAAAAAATAAATGTAACTAATAACAAAGTTTGTTTTGCAAAGTGATATAAAACAATCAATTTTCATCATTATCATCTCATCAATAATATTATTTTCTTCATCACATGTTAAATCAATACTTGCATCATCACTTTCTTGGTCATCGTCATGTCATCATCATCATCAATAACTTTCATATGCATCATTGGTTTTTCTTTAGTTATAGTATGGGCTAAGTCATTTCTATCAAATGAAAATCCATGTTCATTATCTGATGCATAAAATGTAAGTGAAATTGAGTCAATGTCTTTGTTTTCTTGACACACCTTATTTATATCTTCCTCTAACATATCATATCAATCTCCCTCTAACATATCATATCAATCTCGAGGCTTTGTTTTCACTACTATTAACCAATTAGGGTGGTATCTTTAATATAATACACTTGTTAAGCTTGACTAGCTAAGACATATGACTTATTAGTCCTCAATTTACGTTTATCATTAATAAGAATAAATTCATATTTGTTTTGTTTGTATCCTCTCCTCTTGAAATACACATCCCACCAGTCACATCAAAATAAAACAACACTATTTCCACTAGAGTAACTTAATCCAATAATATCTGTCAAGACACCAAAATAATCCAAATTACATGTATTCTCATCACCTCTAGCTAAAACTTCAATATTTTGTGATTTCAAGTAAATATCTCGATCCTTTAAACATCCAACCATTTATCAAATAAATTGTATATTAGAAAATACGTGAATCTGATCCACAAGCCAAGTTGAATAATGACTCATTTATTCTGATGTCGCCTTCTCTTTTCAAAAGCCCATATTAAAAAAAAGATAAATGTGCTTAACGTATTTAATAATAGTCAAATATATTTAAATAATTCTTACACATTTTTTTGAACCTTTGAAAAAATATTTTGATGTCTTTGTTTCACATTTTGTGAATTTGCTTTCTCTAATTCTTATTTATGCAGTATGATCATAAAATACATAATTATAATAAATTAATTGTATATAACCACAGTAACATAAATGTGTAAGTTAAGAAAATCACTTATTCAATAAAAAAGCGAGACTTCATCACAATTTTGGAGAATATAATTTCTTGTTTACTCTTGTTCTACTATATTTAACTCAACATATTTTTATTTTTATTTTGCATGCAATGGCTTTCCATCTTGTAGAAAAATTTTAAACTTTGATTTATTAAACTGTTGTAAATCACCTTCATAATTTCTTCTAGTATCTATTTAGTCTTGTCTTAACTTCATCCAAATATATTGAACAAAAGTCCACACACTCTTGAGTTTATAAGCTTATGCAATACTCCCTAAATAATCAATATGTAAGTTCTTGAGTTTATCTTAAAATTTTTAAAGATAATTTGTTACTCTCATTTTGCAGTTATAACCAAATTAATTATCATGTATATAATAATTATAAATAACTATCTTATCTTTGCATATATCTTAACGGTGGATAACATATTTGAAATAAAATAAGAGAAAAAATAAAATAAGAGAAAGATGCTACTTTATTATAAGATATATAAAAAATATAAATCTTATTTATTAATATTCATCCTAACAACATAAATATGAAGTATATATTGGAGGAATATATCTTTTAGATCTTGATGAATATTAGTTAATACTCTCTACAAAGATTTTAATGATATTAACAGATTGTGATAATTCCATTGAATAATCTTTATCCACTTCTACCCATTTCTATTATATTAAATTGTGTATGTTTGATAGTTAAAATAATCAGTATAATTATAATTCAAATTTTAATTTCTTAAATTAAATTAATAAATATAATTATATATTAATATATTAATTAATATAAAATATATTTTTGACACATTTACTTGGTGCTCTCATAGGTCCTCACACAACTTTTTCCGCTTTCAAATTTTCATATACTATGTGCTTCCGGATCTAAGGAGATATTCACAAAATTTTTGTAGCTTTCAAATTTTTTTGATACTATGTGTTTCCAAGTTTAATGAGATTTTCACAAAACTTTTGCTCCTTTCAATTTTTCATGTGCTTGAAGTTGCACCCATACCCAATCCTAAACCTACGCCTGCCTTACTAACGTTGTTCCCAAATCTCAAACTCAATTCTTAATTTTGAAGCTACAACCATATCCAACCCTAAATGCAAGCCCTCATTCCTAAATGTGATAATATCTCATGTTCACGCATACTCTAACACTAAATGAAGTAGTGCAATAGTGGTTAAGAAGGATTTCACATTTTGCATCTCTACTCGTGAATCAGTGACTTTGTTGAATAGCTTCATCGCGTCTTGAACCAGTGGCGAGTTAAAGAATCGAAGAAGTCAAACTTTAATTAAGAATGAGACATTAAGAGTCATCCCTAAAACCCTATCGTGAAAGGTAACATTATTTTATATAAATCAATCATTTTTAGTTTTTCTTTCTTCAATTGATTGGGACAAATGACCATTGCTCACACCTGCCACTGTTCAGGCTGCGTGTAATCTGAAATTAACATCAAGTGATTTTGTTTGTTTTCACTTTGAAGATTGATTCTCTGTTTAATTGAGATTCTATGTTTAATTGAGCATATAATTGATTGATTTGATTTCTGTCTATAGCAACATGAAAATATCTAGCGAATCAGCAATGAATATATAAATGAAAATTAAACATTGAACAGAGATAGCTACAAACTCTCATAATCTTAGGTGTCCATCCCTGTCTACACCACCCTGTAAAAACTATCTATATGTTAGGAGTGAAAAAGACAACCTTTTGAGGGCATGTATTTTATAGTATGATTTAACAGAAACTGAACAATGATGTAGCACTTTTAATTACGAAGTTCTTTTATAGAAAGAAAGGATATGACACTTGGGGAAGAATTAAGAATGCCTGTTTGTGGCTGAATTATTCTATAACATACAATGTTAAAAAATAAATAACTTGTTAATCTTTACAATTTAGTTTTGGCATATTGAAAAAAATACGGAAAAAAAGACCTCAATCTTTTATAAAGAAGTAAGTACTTTAAATATCAGTTCTAGAGAAAAGGTTCCAAATATAGTAATTAGTACTCAGCTTCCATAAGAATTTAAACATTTGAATCAGGAACTTAATTTATGAAATCCTAGTTGTAGTTCATCAATATTGATTTTGCCTCTGTTGTTATTATCCATAAGCTTGAATCTCTCTTTTAGCTCAACAACTTCTTTTAGTGTCAAATGCTCTACAATCACCTATTAGGGAGAAATATCAATCATTATGAGAAAAATTGAGTAATCATAAATTAGAAAGGTCATATAGATTAATAATATAGAAATGAATGTCAGATAAGTATTCTTAAAACCATGTTAGAGTAATGCTCAAGTAATTTTCTGTAACGAACAAGCTTAATTAAATTTATTGTTTATTTAGGCAAAACTATTTTCTAGGATATTATATTTATTATAATTAAATTGTTTATTTTTTTTGTCATACGAGATCTTTTAATTTTTATATTATAAAACTTTAATTTTAAATTTTATATATTTTACTTAAATTTTGTTGAATATGTTATTTTTAAATAAAATAAGAAGTGATGGCCCTTTTGTTAAAAATAATGTGTTTGTTTATTAAAATATAAAAAAAATGTAAATATTTATTTAAAAATTAAGAAAAAAATGTGTCTCATCTTATTGAAAACCTGACTGTATTTTAAAACTGAATAGAACATAATGTCATTTACCATAAACTCAAGAAAATAGGTGCAACTTAGGTTATTATATCAAAATCTGGCTATTTAGAAAGTTATAAACAGTACACGTTCAAGCAAACTTGTGCGTAATGTAACTTTTTAAGCTATTAAATAACGGTTAATTTAAAATATATTTTATTAATTCATAAAAATAAATAATTGTTCATTTAAAATTACTTGAACTACGTTCTTGGAAATTCACAATGTTTAAAGAGAGCACAGGCATGTTTGGGTTATAGTTTACATATTTCAAATGAGAGTGCAAACTTTATTTCATCGGCAAATAATATGTTCATTTGCCAAACACACTCCCAAACAGAGAGTTGGTTGGTTTTTAATATGATTTTGGGTCTGAATAAAATTGAAGTGAAAAGACAACACACTTCAACATCTCTTTGTTATGTTCTAAAAGAAATTTTATAAATATTTTTTTTAAAACAATAAAATAAAATAAACATTTTTCTAAGTTTTTATTTTTTTGTGTTAATTTTAAGTTACAAATACTCTAGAAATAAATTTATCTAAATTTATTTTAAAATGATGAAATGAATTGGGTTAAGAATTTAAGTGTGATAGTTTAAATAACTTGTTGAGTAAAATTCCTCGACAAAATCAGTTATTAAGAAAAATATTATTATAGATAAAGATCAATTATTTTGTAGTATAAACTAAGTTAGCTAAATTATAATCAAAGAATTTAATCTTTAATAGAAAAAATATAGTTGAGGAGGATATTGTTGCAAAATATATTAATTGTTCTCTTATAGAGATGTTAAGTTGGGGAAGTTATCATAAAATCTTAATATTTAAACTACTACAATCTTAAACACAAAGAATTATATAAGCTATAGTTTTTGGTATATATTATATGATAATTCAGAGATCCTTTTACAATCTTTAACTTGTATATTAGAAGCCGGTTTGTTAAAAGTATGTTAAAAAGTAAATACATAAACATGAATATGATATCTATCTTTACATAAAAAATAAAAATGTGGCTTCTATTTTTTTATGGTAGGTGAGGTTTAAGGTGATTAAAATCTAATTACTTATTAATGAGATATTTTAAATTAATGTGAATAATAATAAGAAATGACTACGTGAATAATCTATCATGTGAAAGCTGACTATATGTACCAAAATGCAAAACCTAAACATCCAGCCATATAGAAACTTCCCACGAAACCCTAGTTAATGATTAATCTCAACATGACTCATTCACCAAATACTGGACTCGTGGAGCTTCTATCATTATACTATTATGGAAGTCTAAACCTTTATCTTCTACTAACCAAAAACATGTCATTAGACATCATCATTTGCGCACTACCAATTTAAAACTAAGTTCATCTAACAAATATGTATCATTGCTTTCTAGTGAAATTGTTATTGCATTGCATACTTGAACACTTGTTGAACTTGAATGACAAATCTCTTCACCAACCAAAATAATGAAACCTGACTTATGATTCAAAAATTTAATTCTGCATGTTTGATATCTGTTTTTCTTTCTTTATTAATTCTGATTACCTTCTTGTGAAAATGCAGGGTTTTCCTTTCTCCACAAATGAGACCCTTTAAAAAACCTTGTCACCAAGATATTTGTAACTTTACAAAACGAGCTTGCCAAATTGAATTAGGTTTTAATCTGTTTTAAAATTATATGACAGGTTATTTTAGATCCTTAAAATAACACTCATTATATTGTATAGTGTTAAGTTCAATAATATTGGGGCAAGAATGTATCAAAATAAAAATAAAAAACTACTTTTACATTATATATCTATAATAGTAAAAAATGAAGATTTTCAAATTTAATTTATAAATTTAGTGTGTCTATTTCATCTTGAATAAATATTAATATTACAATTTTATCCTTTAATTACTTAGAAGTAATTTTAAAGATAGATTGTTTATAAGCTTAATATATCACAATAATAAATATTTAATGTTCTCTAAATATATAATTCAAAACATGAATATATAAACACACTGTAACAAATATTTTTACTATTACAAAATATATATATATATATATATATATATATATATATATATAAGTGAAATTGTTGGTTAAATTGGATAAAAATTCAAATTGGATAATTATGTTGATTGAGATGATCTCATGTATTATTATTACAATGAATTAAACAATAACTAAAAAACTTTCTTTCAGTTTTTAACATTATAAACATAAATTATTTGTTGGTGTAAGTGGTTGCACACAATCACATAATTGCTCATGGAAAGGACAAGAGTAGTGAAGAAGTGGGTTTTGTCTCATGATTGTGTGTAAATTTCCTATGTCATAAAACAATCTTCTTGTCCTTTCTCATCTTGGTAGTTTATTTTAGACACTTTCATGCACCGTCTGGAAAGTCACATCATCACCTTCAAATAATGGGTGGTGTCTGTTCCCAACACTCCCCAGAAAAATTATATTATTCTTGTACATGATGGGTGGAGGAAATTGCTGTAAATTCAGCTGTACATGTAATGGTCTCAAACCTAAAAATATATATTTACTTTTGTTTTCAATATTTTGAAATGTATGAAATTTATCTCTTCTTTTTTTATAATGGATGTCAATTAAATAATTTTTGAATAAGAAAGTAAAATTTAAAATAAAAGGACATGAACTAAAAATATTTTACCATTAGCTTTCTCTAGTTCCTCAAGTTGCCACTTTGCTCCAGTGGATTTCCAATCAACCTTTTCCTTTTCATTTATTTTCCTTTTCTCTTCATAACATTTCCCTCTGACAAAATGTATGCTTTCTATGCAAAAGGAAAATAGGGGAAACGAGCAGCAAGCAACTTCTAATTGCGCACAGGCTATTGATGGTTGATGTCTCCCTTCTTCTTTTGTCACCAAGACACAAAGCTACAGGACATCTGTAACTGTAAACATGTCACAAAAGAATCATGAATCATGTCACAGTTGCCAGTTTTATATACACTCCTTCATGGGTATCAAAATTAACCTAATTGATTCAATCGACAATTAACCACTTGTCAACAATGAACTAAAAATAATTCATAAATGTTTGACATATTAAATCAATAGACACCTAAATTCATACCATGAGCCAGAAATATTTTTCCACAGAAAAAAAAAATTATTAATGTTCTGGTATATCCAATACCAATATAGTCCTACATGACTAGGAGTCAAAGTTAAGATCAATTTAAATATACAAACCTCTTTTAATTTTTTGAAAAATCTTTTTGAAAATAAAATTGTGATAGAGTTTTAAACTTCAAAATAAACAATATCTCGGATGTACTTACTAACATTAACAATATCATCTCAATAGACTTAAAATTGAAACATTGACGCTATCTGTGAAAATCTGTTTTCTTAATCCTCGACTAAAAATTTGTTTCAGTACGTTCAATATAATCTCGTATAGTCATCACTCTTAAAAATCGACACTAAAATTAGTTTAAATATATCTTCTTTCTTTTTTATTTTTTTAAGCGTTTAAAGTTCGAACAATTAATATATTTAGTAAATTGCAAAACTTGCAATGAAGGAAAGAATCACATTTGAGATGTATTGACAAGAATTTCTCCTAAACAAATGAAAATTAACGAAAGTAATTACCTTTTGGTGAATTTTGGCATATAGAAGTGTGAGTGTGGTGGGAAAATAAATAACCCACCTAGGTCCTACCAACAATATATGTCCTATCATGGCGACAATCACATGCTTTTCTGTATTATATTAAAAAAACTACTGCATTGAATGAAGTGAAGAATCCAACGTTGGTTTTCACAGCACTTAGCCACATAAGGATGAAAACATTGTTCATGAAATGACTTATAAGACATAATCTATTGCAAGTAACAATCATTCAAATTTTGCTTGGTGCATCTTGTTAAATAGAATTAGGTCCTGTCTCTACTCATGTCAATCAATAATTTTATTCATTGAGAAATTCTAAACCGTTAATCTTCGATATCTCTTCCATTAGCTTTTCTTGACATAATAGTAGTCAAAAACTAATAATCAGAATTTATATAAATATATAAATATATTTTGATTCTTAAAATGGAATTTTTGAACATTTATTTTTTGTATTTTTAATTTTTAAAAAGAATGTATTTTATTAACTTAAACCAAATTTTAATAATGCTTCCAGGACTAGTATTGTTTTATTGTCATACGTAATTTCAAGTTAAAAAAAAAAAAAAAAGTCAACATGTCATGAATGATAAAATTACCGATGGATTGTTAATTGTTGTTCGAATAAAATTATAATCAATTATTCATATACACGTAATTGATATGCGTTGAAGTATAATCAATAATTTTTTTTTATCATAATCCTTTATATATTTTGTCATTTTCTATCATTTCTAAAGTATTTTAATTTGGTTTATGACCATGAATTGGACTAAATAATTTGTGGTAAGTATTGTCAGATTAAAGTAGTACTTCAGTTATTTTATAAAAATTTACATTTCATTTTAGTATTACAATCCTTTTAATACACTTTTACCCTTTTATAAATGTATGAGAAAAAATTTCAACTTAATTTCCAATTCAATATATATATATATATATATATATATATATATATATATATATATATATATATATATATATATATATAAAAAAAAAAAATTTTTTTT
>Ga0099825_1006272_pt1 | contig 14946 bp, 14 predicted proteins | sample SiratroredBW_FD_76838 | JGI IMG/M metagenome (GOLD analysis project Ga0099825, IMG submission 76838) | Root nodule microbial communities of legume samples collected from California, USA - Siratro red BW | ecosystem: Host-associated > Plants > Roots > Nodule | place: USA: California | collected... | reverse complement strand
TAGATCCTAGATTCAATTCTTCAAACTTCAAGAGGTCTTCACCCATCTATCACATAATCTAGAGCATCTTCACTTGGTTGAATTCATCAAATCACTGCAGCAGTCCACTGGTGCTAACATAATATATATGTTAGTAAGAAAGACTTACCTTGATCCATGAGAGACCTAATCAAAAGAACTTCAATCTCCTTTTCCCAATCTATCTCTTTCAGTTACTCATCTTCCCCACACACTTTCTTGATGATTAATAGCGGAGAACCCTCACACTACAGAGACAGAACCCTAATTTCTTTTTGTAACCAACATCTATCAGGTTGATTACTATTAACTATTTATAATGTAAATAACCTCTCATAACTACCAATAGGTCCTTCTATTTTATTAAATCACATTCAGGCCCATAACTATATTTCACATGAGTCACATTAATGGAGTATATTTATTTATTTGTTTACATTCTCCCATAGGACTCATGTGGTGCTATAATACTTCAAGATTTAATAAATTACTTAAATCATAATGCGCATTAAAGGATCTTCAATCATTCGTCATACTTAAAGATATAGGAACAATAAGAGTCATGACGGTCACATATCATTCAATCAACACATTCCCTTCCATGCACTATTGTGTCATCCTTCTCCTTAATATGACTTCATAATGAGAAGCCCGTAACTCGTTCAAACATAATGTCATCTTTCATCAAAAATAACATAATCTGTTTTCTACATCATAATTATAATTTGCATGCATATTCATAAAGCAGAAAACATACATTTCAAAAACTTTCACAATAATGGGCTCAGAGTGTCAAATAGGCATTAATAACAACATACACCATTCAACATTCACTAGTACACGTAATGTGCATATTTCTACATGGCCAGTAAATACTTTGGGCGGTAACTCTTTTGTTAAAGGGTCAACAATCATAAGATCAGTGCTAGCATGTTCTATTGACACTCTATGTTTATGAATTTCTTTAACGACAAAGTATTTCAATAATATATGTTTAGAACCTTTGAAATACTTGTCAATTTTTAGAAAATAATTCCAATTTTTAGAAAATAAGACTGGTGCAGAATTATCACAATAAATTTTCAGCGACTTGGCAATATTGTCGACTACTCCAAGTCTTGAAATAAAATTATGTAACCGATTAGTCTGAACTGTAACCTAAAGTATGTCACAAATATATCTTTCATGATGGATGCAACAATGACTAACTGCTTCACACTTTTTCATGGAATCACTCCTCTGGCTAAAGATACACATAACCAAATGTAAACTTTCTAGTATCTATACAACCAGCAAAATCTGAATCTTTATAACTAATAAGCTTAAGGTGATCAAACCTTTGTAAGTAAGCATGTAATTCTTTATTCCTTATAAGTATCTTAAGAATTTTTTTGCACCAAGCATAATGACTGCAAAACTAATATCTGGCCTCATACGTGTTTGAGCACACATCAAACTCCCAACAACAAATACATAAGGGATATTCTCCATCTATTTCCGTTCCAAATCATTCTTTGGACATTCCATAAGACTAAATTTGTCTCTTTTCTGTATAGGAATGGGAGATGTTGAACATTTATCCATTTTGAACCTTTTTAAAACTTTATTAATATATGCTTTTTGAGACAAACCCAACAATCCTTGTGATCTATCACGAAATATTTCTATTCCTATCACATAGTATGCCTCATTCATATCTTCTGTTTCAAAGTTAATAGAGAGAAACTTCTTAGCCTCACTTAATAGACCAAGACCATTAGTTGTAAGCAATATATCATCAACATACAAAATCAGAAATATAAACTTGCCTCCACTGACCTTCAGATATATACATCGATCAACAATATTTTTCTTAAATCCAAAGGACATAATAGTATCATTGAACTTAAGATACCATTATCTAGAAGTCTGTTTAAGTATATATATTGATTTCTTAAGTTTATACACCATGTGTTCCTTTCCTTGTTCAATGAACCCCACTGGTTGGTCCATATAAATATCATTTAAATTCTCATACAGAAAAGCGGTTTTAACATCCATTTGATGCAACTCAAGATCATAATGAGCTACCAATGCCATGATGATTCTGAAAGAATCTTTCTTAGAAACAACCAATCGTGTTTTGTAACGTTTGATATTGCCATGAGAGTCATGCTTACACTAAAAGAAAAAAGCTATTTAGATACCAATATTTAGCTACCAAATGAAATGATTGCTAATTATGACCAAAATAGTTACCAAATTAAATTTTGGTTGTTAAATAACTACAAAATAAAAGTAATAATTGAATTTAGTAACCAATTAAGTTAAATAATTGGTATCTAACATTAGATACCAAAGTTTTAGTGACCTATGTCATTAGATTCTAAATTGGTATCTAATTTAGTTAGAGACTAATTTAGAATCTAATAGTATATGTCACTAAAACCTTGGTAGCTAATGTTAGATACCAATTAATTGACTTAATTGGTCACTAAATTCAATCATTACTTCTATTTTGTAGTTATTTAGCAACCAAAATATAATTTGGTGACTATTTTGGTCACAATTAATAATCATTTCATTTGGTAGATAAAAATTGGTCTCTAAACAACTTTTTTCTTGTAGTGTTAGTATTAAAGACCCATTTACAATCAACTCTCTTACATCCTTCTGGCAATTTCACAAGTCCCGTACACAATTTTGTGTCATTGATTTAAGCTCATATTTCATGACATCTAACAATTTATCAGAATTATCATCATTCATGGCTTTTGAAAATGAAATTAGATCATTATCAATACTTAAGTCATTTTCTGACTCATGTAGATAAACCACATAATCTTTCAAGATAGCATATTCCTTCTTTGTTTGAGATCTTCGTAATACTATTTCTTGTGGTTGTTCTACTACAGGTTAACTTCGAGATTACTAATTTGTTCTTCTTTATTGTTGTGTGATTCATCAACATGAGGAACAACAATTCTTGAAGTAGAAGTAGTAGTTAAAGAAACTTGTACTCTAACTTCCTTAATCTCCACATTTCGTGAAGCTTCACTCCCACTAGTTTCACCATTCTCAATGAACCAAGCATTTTCAATTTCAACAATCCTTATACTATGGGTAGGATAGTAAACATATACCCTTTTGATTTTTCTAGATAACCAATGAAATATTCATTGGTTGTTCTTGCATTCAGTTTCTTTACCTGTGGATTGTATAGTCTAATTTATGCTTGATAACCCTAAACATACAAGTGTCTCAAACTGGATTTCCTACCTATCCACAATTCAAAAGGTGTCTTTTGAACTACCTTACTAGAAACCCTATTCAATAGATACATGGCAGTTTTAAAAGCATACATCCACAACAATATAGGTAGATGAATTACTTAACATGCTCCTAACCATATCCATTAAGGTTCAATTATGCCTTTTCTGACACACCATTTCGTTTTGGTGTACCCGACATTGTGTATTAAGCACAAATACCACGTTTCTCAAGGAATTTAGCAAACATACCAGGTGTTGATCACTTTCATCATATCTTCCACAATACTCACCAATAAAAGTGATAAAGTACTTCTCTTTATTGAAAGAATTTACATCAAAAGGTTCACATATATCTGTGTGTATAATTTCAAGAAGCTGAGTACTTCTTGTGACTCATTTCTTTGTGTGTTTTGTTTGTTTGCCTTTTTAATAAAATCCACACATACATTCAAATCAGTAAAATCTAAATTCGGAAGAAGTTCATTCTTTATTAATCTTTACATCCTTTCTTTGGAAATATGTCCCAAATGTTTATGGCACAAGTAAACAAGACGTTCAACCACTAAACCACGTTTAGTGCCAACACTATGATGCAAGGTCATAAGAGTTTCAACATATAAATTATCAAGATTCAATTTATATAAACCATAAAAAAGTGTACCAGACCCAATCATTCAAGTGTGCTTATACAAACTGAAACAACCATTCCAAAACTTAAAAGAGTATGCAACAACATGAAGTTTAGACAAGGAAACTAAATTCCTAGAAATACTAGGTACATAAAAAGTATCCAATAAGTCTAAATAAAATTTAGTTTCAAGGATTAAACGATAACTGCAAACATATTTCACTGGAATTTTCTCTCTATTCCCCTTGAAAGAAAAACTTTGCATTTGTGTTTATGGTTCAAATTTAAATAAATCTTTACATCATATTAGAAACATGAGGCATACATCCAGAATCGATCCACCAAGTATTATAGGGAACTTTAGTTAAATTTGATTCAAACCATACATGAATATATACTCACTTTTCTTTTTGAACCAAGCTTTTATGTTTTGAACAATCCTTCAGCAAATGTCTAGACTTCCCACATAAATGTCATTTGTCATTTTTCTTCTATATTTTTGTAAATGACCCTGTAATCTTTAATGGTCCTTTACCCTTTCCATGTTTCTCATAAACTTTCTTTCCAACTTCATGATTATTCACATAATGAATGGAGTGGTTTCTTTGATTCTTAAGTCTGGTGTCCTCCTGAAGCAACATACTGTGCAATTTATGCACATCCCATTTATCTTGGATGGTGTTATAGTTTATTTGAAAAGGACCATACTCAGACGACAATGAGTTCAAAATGAGCTGCAAGAGAAAATTCTCATCCACAAGGTCTTGCAACAATATTATTCATCTAAACCACATGTTCGTACATAGTATAAGAACCATCAAATTTCATGATGGTTAAACTACTCATTAATGTTCCAACAAGAGACTTATCTATAGTTTGGGAGTGTTCTTCCATAAATTTCATAAATTCTTTTAAACTTTTAGTTTTGAGAAGAGATGACTTAATATTACTTGCTATGCTCATTTACATAAACATCAAACTTCTCAGGCTTTATAATGGATTTTCTCTTCAGCGCTTCTAGCATCAGTAATAGGAGCAAACTTCTCAACATGAAAAACCATATCAAGATCTAACACACCTAGGCAAAATTAAATTTGTTTGCTCCAATTAGAAAATTTAACCCATTAAATATTGGAACAGACATAACTTGCGAATGTAAAGATACCAGAACATATATTGAAATTAACACATGCCTAATATTAATACTTTGAGTTATACATTAAGCATACTATACAATTTTAGATAACAAACAAACATTATATGCATACTAATGTTCTACATTGGGTGATACATTAATACACAAAACATAATGATGCTAATAATATTAACATTATTTGGTAAGAGATATGCACTAAATAGAAAAACTTATTATCTTTGGATATATAAATAAAACTAATAATACATACCCACTACCAACAGTTATATCCATCAATTATAAGAACAACTAATAAACCTTTGGGCAATCCATAAATGTCTTATAATAATGAACTTCAATAAACCCATAAATCAATTATTTATAATTTAGCATCCATTTTATGGGTAATTGAAATAAAGATTATCACTAATTTGGAATTAAAATAAAACATAAAGATTTGATCACTTTGGTGATAACAAATCTAGCATACAATTAATCCCCCAATTGAAATAAAAATAATCGTTAATTTGAAATTAACTAAAACATAAAGATTTGATCACTTTGGAGATTACAAATGTGTCATACGATCAATCCCAATTAAAATAAAAATTATCTTTAATTTATAATTAACCAAAACATAAAGATTTGATCACTTTGGTGATTACAGATCTATTATACGATTAATTCTAATTACAATAAAAAATAATCATTAATTTGAAAGTAACCAAAACATAAAGATTTGATCACTTTGATGATTACAAATCTATCATACGATTAATCCCAAAAATTAATCAATTCATAAATTAATTCTCATTGATACAGCTAGAAATAATCGTAATTAACCCATAAACTTTCTCTGTAATTAAGTACTAAATACTTAAAATTCCATCGATAGGTTAGGGTTGGACCTACATGCATTTCCTACCACTTTCTATCTCACTGTTGCAATTCCATATTTCAATCAATTATATGTGTAGCGAAAGAAAAACTTGGCAAGAACATAAGAATTTAAATTAATTAGTACATACCCCTGATTCATAGAATAAATAAATAGGATAGGGATAGATACATTCTTAAACCAAAATTAACCTTGATCCCACAAATTTTTTTTATCAAAACAATTAAGAACCATTGCAATTCCGATGGAACAAAGCAACAATAGTTTTCAGGTAAACAATGCCAAACATGTAGCTATAAAGACAATTGATAATTTTCGCATACGCATAAACTATAATTTGCGATAATTTAATTACCGTAATTCATAATTCTTTTATAATTTTCTTTGAAATTAGGGTTCATAAAATTGGGAAAAATGATCAATAATGGAGAATCATAAAATTTAAACAACCTTGCTCTGATACCACATGTAAATTCAATCATAATTTCATAATTCAATCATAAACATATGTTTACAGGATCTTAGAATTTATGATTCTCACATAATAAATATGATAGTAAGAGAGACTTACCTTGATCCATGAGAGACCTAATCAAAATAACTTCATTCTCATTTTCCCAATCTATCTCTCTTAGTCACTCTTTTTCCCCACACACCTTCTTGATGATTAATAGCAGAAAACCCTCCCACTGTAGAGACAAAACCCTAATAATTTCTTTCTGTAACAAACATCCATCAGGTTGAATCACATTCAGGCCCATAACTATATTTCACATGAGTCACACTAATGGAATATATTTATTTATTTTCTTACACTTTACTGTAGAGAAGATATATATGCAAAGAGTGGTTATGCATTTTATGTGAGTATGAGACCAAAGAAAAGGATGAATGAGTGGGTGGTTTATGTGACTGTGGTGCAAAGTGTGGTGAAGAGAGTTTGAGAGAGAGAAAAAATGTGGGAGTGTAAGTGAGTAGGGAGAGGCACTTTTAAAACTATTACTTTTATTTTCATTTTTATTATCTTTATTTTGTAGTTCTTATTTCAATTTCATTTTTTGTTGTTATTTTCTTTTTATTAATTAATTCTTTTTTATTTTTTTCTATATGCATTTTATGTGAGTGTGAGACTAACGAAAATGGTGAATGAGTAAATGGTTTATGTGAGTGTGGTGCAAAGTGTGGTGATAAGAGTAAAATAATGACGTGTGAGAGAAAAAAAGTAGGAGATATTATTTTAATTACATTTTCTGTTGTTATTTTCTTTATATTAATTAATTATTTTTTACTTTTTTATATATTTTTTATTTCGCTTTTCATATTTTTACTTTTAATATTTTTGTTTTTATTTTATGATTGTTGCTTTTTCTTTTTTATTTATTACCATTTTTTATTTGTAAAAAGCTAATGGGTTGGGCCAACCTATATTTTAGCCTAATCATTCTAATTTTTAATTAAAAGAAAGGTACCATTTTTCTAGTTTGTAATATTTAAAAAAACACTTTTCTTCATTTTTTAAATTTTGTAAAATTAATTGTATTCACATTTTTTTATTTTTTTAGAAAGAAATATATTTGTCTGAACGAAATTGGGTGTTGACAATTATAATTGCAGTTATTGTTTTACTTTGTAAAAATATTTGGAAAGAACAATAATTTATTACTTGTTACATTGTGACTGATACAATTGTCATCGTAGCAAATTAGGCTAACAATAATTTTGACTATATTTTATTGTTTTTTTTATTATTTAATTATTATCTTATTGTTGGTGTACTGTATGAACTTATTTATTTTAATATTGTGGAATTGATATCATGAGTGTTTATCTTGTTTTGTTGAATTTTTTCTATGAAATAGACTTTTATGAATCGAGTTTACAGATTTCTCACAAGTCTACAAAGACTCTCGAGTTTGATAACCTTGATGATTGTAAGTATATATCGCATTGTGAGGGTATCTTGGAATTCTTTAAAGATGACCTTTTATACAATTGTTGGCACTACATCTAAAAAATGAACAATCAATCATTTTTAAATATGATGATAAAATTGATGCAATTTTGACTAGGAATGAGCATACTCAAATGATGTTTCTAACTTGATTTGAAGCAAATCATAATTATGTTCGAGAAAGAGAGCTTACTTATGCAAAATTTCCTACTAAATTTGTTTATGTCAATAAAAACAAAATAGGGCATCCATGAAAATAAGGTTTTACTACTTGAATATTGTACAAGAGAGATGTACTACATGTGAATGCTTTTGAAAATTAAAAAAGGTTAAACTTCTTATAAAAATATAAAGATAATTGATAGAAAAGTTTAGAATTATTTCCAAGATGCATGTTGAAGCTTGACAGAACCCATAATTATTAAATCAAAACAGTTTTTGTGTCTTGTTAAGATCATTATTATTCTTATTATAATAATAATAATAATTATTATTATTGCTATTATAATAATTATTATTAGTCTATGATTATTGTTATTATAATAATAATTATTATTACAATTATTAATATTAATATTATTATCACTACTATTATTACTATTATTATTATTATTATTATTATTATTATCATTATTATCATTATTAATATTGTTATTGTTATTATTATTATTATTATTATTATTATTATAATTTTAATAATAATAATAATAATAGTAATGATATGAATTATTATTATTATTATTATTATTATTACTGACGAAGTAAATCGGTCATTAACTTGGCGGACGATTTATCAATGAAACTTATCCTTCGGTAAATTGGTGGTTAATTTACTGACGGATTAAATCCGTCGATAAATTGATGGCCAATTTATCCATGGATTATTTGGTGGCAAATTTTTCTGTCAGTAAAATTCATTGATAATGACATTTTACCGATAAATAAAATTCGATCAATAATTTGAATTTTTCTTGTAATGTTAGCTTATGGAATCATTTATGAAAGAGTAAAGACCTTCAAATTACCAAGTTTGTGTATATATATTTTGCGTAGTCTTATTTCTTTATAATTTTAATTTATATTTTATATCATTATTGGAGGTATTCAAATTGAAAATAATAACTTGTAAAATCCCTACCTTAGAGAGATATAGAAGTTTTAATGGCAAATGAGAGGTCTCTAAAGGATTTTCCATGTTTACCATTTCCTAAATTTTCAAGTGTCCTAAACTTTTAGAATAAGTTAATTGTGGATGACTTTAGTTATGCTAAGACTGAGATAGCTGAATTACACAATCATTTGTTATAAGAATTAACAGACGAACAACTTAGTGTGTGTGAGAAGATTATGAAAGCAATGTTATTTTTGAATGAGTTTTTTGGAATTAACAAAACATTTTTATGGAACACATTATTTGTTGCTCTGAGGTCTAAAAGGATGATTGATTGAATGTTGCTTCAGGTGGGATTTCTTCAATGTCGTTACTTAGCAGAAAGATTACTCATGTAACTTTCAACATTCCATTAGTCATCAATGAGGAGTTTACTTGCAACATCCATCAATGGAGCTCAAAGCAAAGTTACTCACAAAAGCCCAATTAATTATTTGGGATGAAGCTCTAGTGATGAACAAATATTGTTTTGAAGCATTTGATCAAACTTTAAGGAATTTGATAGGTTTAAATGTGAAGATTGTTAATTCACTGGACGAAATAATTCCTCAAATGATATCATGAGAGTAAAATGAATTTAGATGATAATAAAGATAATTAAAGGATAATAACAAAGTTCACGTGCATGACAAATATAAAAATAACATGCAACATAGCGTGAAAGACAATCGTGCAAGAATCACTATATCAGATGATACGTTGATATATAGGATAGATGATCGTACAAGAATTAATGCATCAGATGACAAGTTGGATAGATGATTGTGCAAGGACTAATGTTGATACACTAGTTAGACAATCAAAATCAAATGAATGAAGAAATTATGTGAAGTCATAACTAGACCAAAACATCAAACGATGCAAATTCCACACAGAATGTCAGATGGATAAAACAACACGCATGTTCGATGAAGCAATTTTTCTTATGATAGATGATTTATTATCTCATGGAGTATTTTTAAACTTAGTGCTTAGGTTTATCATTAGAATTTCAAAGATGTGATTTATGAGTTTATCGAAATATATTTAAATATAAATTGCTCCAACGTGTAATATCATGCAAAATTTAGAAGGTTTTTGATGATAAATTAACATGGGAAGTTTTGAGATAAGAAAGTTTTATATAATTTGAATTTTTTTATCTCAGATGAAATTCATATATTAGAAGAAATTAATTCTGATTGACTTTGATTGATTAGCATAATATTTTTAGTGAAGGAATGATGCAAATGTTTCTAAATTGAACGAGAGAATGATGAAGATCCACATGCATGAGTGATGAAACATTTAAGAGAAGAAATTATGAAGCATCCAACATGAGAAAAGATGAATAAAAGAATGAGACTTGTGAAGAACATGATCAACAATTCTCATCTCAAAGTTCAAAGTGCTACATAAATGGTAAGTTTTCAAAATGAATTGAAGACATTTAATATGCATTTAAAGAGAAAATTTTCAACTGCGTAGAGGACTCAATTTACAAAAGCTTCAACGACTATCATCTTGAAGGCCATATAAAGATCATGAAGGTGAAGATGATGAACAACAAAAAACAAAGCAACGAAACGAAACACAAGTGAGATAGAGTTTTAGAGTTTGATTGTTGAGTCTCATTTTTTTTTCATCTTCTGAGAGCAAACCATTATAAATTCTTCACGTTGTGATGGATACCTTGTGAGTTTTGATAATTCTCTCTTTTGAGAGTATTTTACTTATTATTGTGAGAAGTCTTGATCTTAAGGAGAGATTAAAATTGGGATACCTGGAGAGGTTTGTAAACTCATTACCTGGAGAGGTTAAAATACTTGTTCCTTGGAGATGTGGAGGATACTTGTTTTTTAGAGATAGGTTAAAACTTGTTTATAGTGAAAGCTCTTAAGCAATTTGCTTAAGGGGACTAGACATAACCCCTTTTGTAAGGTGAACTAGTATAAATCTTTGTCTATTTCTCTCTCTGCCTTATTATATATCTATTTTAAATTTCCCATATTTAACGATTTGAGTTCAGACTCCATTCAAACCCCTCTTTTTGGAGCCAACTATAACTACAAAGATAGGATGATAAAAACATTTGGTGGGAACGTTGTAGTTCTTGGAGGTTATTTTGGACAAATTTTACCAATAGTTAGAAAATGATCTCGATTGGATGTTGTTGCTACAACTCTAAACTCCTCTAAAATTTGAAGTACTTGAAAAGTTTCAAGGCTTTGAAGAAAAATGAGATTAACAACTATTAAAACAAATAATAATGATGTTGAAATAGAGAAAATTTAGTGATTGGATTCTAAAGATTAGTGATAGTGACAGTGATGTTGATGAAAGAGGGGAATCTGATGTAACCATACCAATATATTTACTTATAACAAACCAAGAAAAACTTTTACGATAGATTTACTTATAACAAACCAAAAAAAAAACTTTTACAATCACAAGTAGAGTTTTTGTACCCAAATGTTTTGAATAATATAAACAACATAAACGTTTTTGAAGAACAAGCAATCATAAGACATTGTGGAACAAGTGAATAAAATTATTCTATCTTTAACCCTTGGTGGTTGAGAAGGAATATTTAAGATATGACACACTGTGTCATTTTGATGAAGAAGTTGAGATATGTGGAGAATGGTTTACACTCGAGTTCTTAAATGACATTAAATGTATGCCAAACCATTGTCTTAAGCTTAAAGTTGGAGTTCCTATAATGTTACAAAAACATTGATCAAGTAAGGGGATTGAGAAATGACAAAAGGTTACATGTGGATGTCTTGGAAAACAATACATAATAACAACTACTTTCATTACTAGAAAAAACATTGGTGATACAATCTTCATTCTAAGAATGGATATGGTCACTTCAGATTTAGAATTTTCACTTAAATTCATCATAAGAACATTAATTTGCTTGAAAATTTTCTATTTGCTTTTGCTTTACAATGATAATCAAAGAGTCAAAGATAATCTCTATCTAAAATTGGATTATACCTATATTACTATATCTAGAGTGAAATAAAAAAGAAGGTTGAAATTCTAATACTAGATGATGAAGGATCAATAGGCACATCTACTAAAAATATAGTGTATTGAAAATTTTTTAAGAACATATTAATTGAAATCTGTATAATAGGTACAAAATAGTAACTTTGATAATTTCTTTTCGAATCACATGCATTTCTAATAGTAAATAATCAAATTCCATTTAAAATATATAAAAATAATTAAGTTTACATCGTGTTCTAATAGTCATAAACATAAACACATTAAATTACACATTTTATACAACCTATTTACATGTTTTCATTCTTATTATAATTCTTTTTGTTAGCTTATATGCTAAAGTTATATTTTGTTACTTTTTTTATGGAGGCTCTACTTTAATCTCTTGACAACAAAGTTTTTGGAGTACTCCAAAAGTAAGTTATTTTGAATCTATAATGTATTTATTTTGATGGTTTTATAGTTAGAGAGGTTGAATTACACATTCAAATTATCTAAAATTGAACTACATAATGCTTCAATTTTAACTATTATATTAGTTTTAATATTCATTAGTACTATAATATAACTGTTTTTCATATTTATACTAATTGATAGTGAACCTAAGTTTAGATTTCGATTATCTTTTGTAGTTAAGTATTTCACTGTCAAAGTATAGTATTTTGAAATGTGTTAGGTTGTCAAAATATCAAATTATATATCCCAAATGATACAATATTAAGTTGAGGACTGATATATATATATATATATATATATATCCACATACAAATCATAAGAATGAATAAATCCACATATGATGAAATTAATTAATATTTGTTAAAGGGTTTTATGACATGTATTTTTATACGCAATGGAAGAGGAAATTGATATATCCAACAATTGGATCCTTCCTCCAAACATATATATTAAATGCAAACTGTTGAGAAACTCACGCTATAAACACATGAATGAATGAAAATGAACGAAGATGAAGAAAATATATAACACAAGATTTAACGAGGTTGGACAATTTGTTTATGTCCTCGGGAGCGTTTGAGCGGCTGTGTTTTGTTATTAGAGAGATAAAAAACACTAGGGTTACAATTACAGATGATTATATAAATAGCCCTAAACAAGGTACAATAACCAAAATACCCCCGCACTCCTGGCCCAGTCCACAAAGTCTATAACTTCCCCTATTGGTATTATGAGCCATACCTAACAAATCTCCACCTTGGCGAATATACGCCTCCTTAGAAGATATACAAGCTGGAAGTATCAAACACATAGTGGGTTTGACTACCATGCTTCTCTAGCAACTATAAACATTCAACAAATTCAAGCAATGCTTGAACCTGTCTGTGGTAACTGGCTTGGTTAACATGTCAGCTGTGTTCTCCTCAGTACCAATCTTCTGCAACAGTATCTCACCAGATGCAATCAACTCTCTGATCTTGTGAAACCTCACATCAATATACTTTGTTCTAGCATGATATATCTGGTTCTTTGTTAAATAAATAGCACTTTGACTGTCACAATGCAATTTAACTCCACCTTGTTGAACACCCAATTTATTTACTAACCCAGTAAGCCACAAAGCTTCTTTTGCAGCTGTCAACACCCAATTTTGTCTGGGTAATCTTTTAAATTAAAAATACGATAATAAAATAAAATAAAGAAATGAAAAAAAAATGAAAAATGAATAAATAAAATTTTTTGAATTTTTTCATTACAAAAAATATTTAATAATAAAAAATGAAAATAACAAAAAAAAATAAAAATAAAATATATATAAATTGAAATAACACAACCTTAAAAAAATAATAATAAATAATAAAAAATAACAAGAAAAGAAAATTGTTTTCAAACTGTTTCTTTCATTTGCACTTAAAATAAAAATAAATAATAAAAAAAAAGAATAAGTCAATCTTCCCTCTCTCTTAACTCCATGTATTATTTGGAAAAAATATATAAAATAATAATTTTGAAACCGCTCAGATAACAACTCACCTTCTCCAATACATAAAAATAAAATTAATAATAAATAATAAATTATGACTGTTGGAAAATGGCTTAATCCCTCATTCCTGGGTAGGTTCATCTTTAATATTAAGTTTAAAAAAAAATAAACAATAAGAATGGGTCAAAGAATGATAACTTCTCTGAACAACCTTCATTTTAATAATAATAATAATAATAATGAAAATAAGAAAAAAGGGGAGAGATATTAAGAAAAGAAGGAAAAACAGAGCATTCACACGGACACACGGAGAATACACAAAAAAAAGGACACAGAGATATCAAAAGAAAGAAAGAAGAGAAAGAACACACAAAAAGTAAAAGAAGGAGAGTCGAAAAGGTCACGTTGAAATTTAAAGAAGAATCATTTTGAAGAACACAAGGTATGTTTTTACACTCTTATAATCATGGTGTGATCCTTTAATGTATTTTGTTCATGATTTACTATGAAAATTAAAAAAAGAAACAGCTTTCTCTCTTTGCTCGTTTCAACCATTTTTCCATGCACTTCCATTGCACCCCATTCCGCATTCACATGTCATTTCCACAGTCTTCATCTTTCAAATGTCAAACCAGCCACAACACACCTCCAAAAATCATGCCCAACCCCTCACAAATCATAAAACCATGCTCCCACTAACGCCACTATGCTCCCACGCATCTCCACAATACCTATGATGCCCCACTCCAGCCTAGCTGCCAAATAAACCCACTAAAGAACCCACTCAAGATATGTCACAAGCATGCCCCTCTACGTCACACCATGCAATCCCACACCTTTCTCTCCCTACACGTTCATGAGAGCGACTAATCACATCCCACCTCCATGAGAAACACCATCTTGCACCTCCTACCCTTGCCTCATACCATGCATATGCACCACGCTGCCCTATGCGTCAACC
>Ga0099825_1006271_pt1 | contig 14947 bp, 14 predicted proteins | sample SiratroredBW_FD_76838 | JGI IMG/M metagenome (GOLD analysis project Ga0099825, IMG submission 76838) | Root nodule microbial communities of legume samples collected from California, USA - Siratro red BW | ecosystem: Host-associated > Plants > Roots > Nodule | place: USA: California | collected... | reverse complement strand
TTTACAATTCATAAACATAAATAAAAACAAACATTACCTCATCAGTTGTGAAATCAATAATGCAATCGTCTTCCCCACCCAAGGAACCACTTTCCAGTTCATCAGATACTTTGTTCACTTCCTGTGAATATAGATTTAGACTATCCATCTCTGTAACATAACATTTCAACAGCTAATAAGAAACAAAAGAAAAAAAATAAAGAAATCGTAAAAAAATAAAATTGACAACCGGATGGGATTATCACACTACCCATCCGGTGGTAATTTTGTATTTTGAGAACCGGACAGCAGCCACATCCGGTTCGTAATATGAGAACCGGATGGCACCCCCCTCTATGCCATCCGGTTCTCATTTTACGAACCGGATATGGTTGTTGTCCGGTTTTCAAAATACAAAATTACAACCGGATGACAGTAGCCCAAAACCCATCCGGTTTTCAGTTTTTTTTTCCCATTTAGACAACCGGATGGGATGCCATCCGGTTTGTAAAATGAGAACCGGATGGGACCCCCTTACTCTGCATCCGGTTGTCACTTTACGAACCGGACGTAGAGCTGTCCGGTTCTCAAATTTCTAAAATTGTTAACCAGATGGGCTCGTCCAGGTACTCATTGCAGAAAGTTTGAAAAATCCACAAAATGTAAAAATTTTACCTCTCCAGCTTTCCTTTCCTTCAATAAACACTCTACACTTGTCATAATGACTTTTCTACCGTTGAATCATAATTCAAACGTTGAAAAATGGCACCGTAAAAGGAGTATTGCAAAGAAGATGAAAGGAAGAAGCTTCGTGGACGGTGGTGCAGGTAAAAGAGATGAGGGTTGTTTTATTAAGGGAGGGCCATTTGTGTAATTTTAAGAAGGGTAATAATGGAATAAAAAAAATTATAGGGGTGCAGGAAGAGTATATGGGGGTGGAGGAAGAATTTGTCCATTATAAAAAGGAACATGGGCCTATTAGTCCAAATTCAAAGCCCACTATGTCACTAATTGTGGACCCTTAGTTTAATTGGCTAAAAACCCGACCCATTGGTTCCAATCCGACCCATTGTTAAACGCAGTATTATTTTGTTCTTTCTTAAACCCTAAACCTCGTCACCCGGTAGGCCGCAGCAGCTTACTTCAAATGCCATTTTCTTTTTCTCTTCCTCACTTCTAGGGTTTCAGTTTTGGATATTCAATGGCACTGTTTCTTCTCTACGAATCTGCTTCGGGCTATGCACTGTTCGAGGCTCATGGCCTCGACGAAATTGGTCAGAACACCGAAGCAGTTCGAAACTCCGTTTCCGACCTCAACAGGTTTGGGAAAGTCGTTAAGCTTTGTTCCTTCAATCCTTTCACTTCCGCTCTTGATGCCCTCAAGCAATGCAACGCCGTCTCCGAAGGTAAGCAAACACCTCTCACTTCTCACACTATTACTCCCATGTTACGTCGATTCTGTAGAAAATCAACTGGTGCCAAGTTTATTAGTGTAATCGTGATTTTATTCTGTTTGGTTGACTTTCTCTTTATGTTTTGGCGTTTGCTTCTTCTAGTTTTTATTGCGTTTTAGAATAACTTTCAGCAAGGTTTTGTTTGGAAATACTTTTTCATATATACTCCTAAAAAAAAAACTAGGAAGCTAAAATGGATTGAGATTCTCCAAAAGCTAGTGTTAAAGTTGACTTATTCTTATGAGAAGGGCACAGTTCATTTTCTATTGTTACTTGGATAAGTTTATCCAAACATGTATCAAGTTGTAGTTGTGTTTTGTGAACTCTTCTTTTTATTGTCTATTGTGTGTTGATTATTATTTTTTTTGGGTTTTCAGGCATATTAACTGATGAGCTGCGAACTGTTTTGGAGACTAACCTGCCTAAAGTAAAGGAAGGTAAAAAGGCCAAGTTCAGTTTAGGTGTGTCTGATCCTAAGATTGGTTCGCAAATATCTGAAGTGACAAAGATTCCTTGCCAGAGTAATGAGTTTGTGAGCGAACTTCTTCGCGGTGTGCGATTGCATTTTAATACCTTTATTGGTGATCTCAAGGTTAGTGTTTGCTCAGGTCTATTATTGTGTTTTTGTCGGCAGAACACTGAGTCGTACTTAATATGTTTCTATATAACCTATATAACATTTTTGTCCTGTTTTCGATTTTACAGTCTGGAGATTTGGAAAAGGCCCAACTTGGTCTGGGACATAGTTACAGCAGAGCGAAGGTGAAATTTAATGTCAATCGAGTGGACAACATGGTTATTCAAGCTATCTTCCTTCTTGATACACTTGATAAGGATATTAATTCGTTCTCCATGAGAGTGAGGTAGTATGGCATAACATTAAGTAATTCACTTCCTTTGACAGTTTTTATTAACGGGAAGAATTCATTCTCTATTTGGCTTGTCAATTATGTGCAGAGAGTGGTATTCATGGCATTTTCCTGAGCTGGTGAAAATTGTAAATGATAATTATCTGTATGCCAAAGTTTCAAAATTTATTGAGGATAAGGCCAAGTTGACTGAAGACAAGATTCCAGGCTTAACTGACATAGTTGGAGATGAAGATAAAGCAAAGGAGATTGTGGAAGCTGCCAAGGCCTCCATGGGTAGAATTATCATCCTTTTTGGGGCTTTGTTTCATGATATAATGTTTCCCTAGGAATCTAATGCCCAGGAATATTATAACTAGAATGCTATTCTAAGATATTTGAAAATGCATTTCGTTTAATTTTGATATTCCTAGGAATCCTTTTTAAATTTTAAAAATAATTAAAATAAAAGTAAAATGATAGCTTTAGTGGGGTTTGAAAATTTACTTCTACATTCCCGTGAGAATGTAGATTTCTCACTCTTAACAGAATAAGAACTGTATAGACATGGAAATATGACTTCCTTGTGAAGGAAAGATACCTGGAAATGATTTTTGATAACTTTCTAACATAAGAATGAATATTCCCTCTTTCAATATACCCCAGATTGCAAAAGAAAAATTGTGAAACAAATGTCTCCTGTGGTTTTAACTTTTGCTTCATTGTGTATTCAAGTCTTCTTTCTGTTGACCTTTTTCAGGACAGGATTTGTCGCCTGTTGACTTGATCAATGTCCAACAATTTGCACAGAGGGTAATGGATCTGTCTGAGTACAGGAAGAACCTGTATGATTACCTGGTTGCTAAAATGAATGACATTGCACCAAATTTGGCCTCTTTAATTGGGGAAGTTGTTGGTGCTCGTTTGATTTCGCATGCTGGTAGTCTCACAAATTTAGCTAAGTGCCCCTCATCAACTCTTCAAATTCTTGGTGCAGAGAAGGCTTTGTTCAGGTTTAAACTATACCTTTTGTTTTGAAGTTTTTTAAGTTTTGAAGTGCCAATTTGTTTATCTGAAGTTTGAAACTAAAAGCATGGCTTCATTTGTAAAAGTTAACTGCTGGAATTTGGTATTTCCATTGTTTAGATTGCTTTGTCAGACCCTTAGCTAAAATACAGGCGTTACTGTTCCTTGTGCGCTCTCTTCTAATTTATAATGTTTTGATTTTGACTGCTTTATTCAGGGCACTAAAAACCAGAGGAAACACTCCCAAATATGGTTTGATATTCCACTCTTCGTTTATTGGTCGGGCATCTGCCAAAAATAAGGGCAGAATGGCTCGTTACCTGGCAAACAAATGCTCAATTGCATCACGGATTGACTGCTTTTCTGGTTCGTTTCTTGCATATTCAATTTAGAAATATCTCATGGTGTAAGTGTCACCTTTGTCATCATTTTGTTGTACCTCAATGCAGAAAGAGGTACTACTGTTTTTGGGGAGAAACTCCGTGAGCAAGTGGAGGAACGACTGGACTTTTATGACAAGGGCGTTGCCCCTCGCAAGAACATAGATGTTATGCAGTCTGCTATTGAAACTGCTGAAAACAAAGGTACGGATTCACAAATTACCTACTGTTCCCAATTTAACAATGATTGTAAATGTACCTGAACTTGAATTGGTCTGTAAATGATTAAGCAATTTTCTTACTTATGCCGCGGCTATATGGTGGAGAGTTAAGTTTGTATAGTTAAGAAGCATATATGTTGCAGTTCGTAATATTGTGGACAGTAAGTTTGTTTTATAGTTAAAAAACATACAAGTTGCAGGTCGTAATATCATGTGTTTGGCGTGGAAGCTGATGTATACTAATTGTTGCAGATACAGAGATGGAAACAGAAGCTCCAACTGAAGTTTCAGCCAAGAAAACCAAGAAGAAGAAACAAAAATCTGCTGCTGACGAAGATAGTGACATGATTGTAGATACGCCTACAAAAGTTACAAATGGTGATGCTGAGGAGGATCATAAATCAGAGAAGAAAAAGAAAAAGAAGGAAAAGAGGAAGTTGGAACAAGAGAAGGAGCATGACGATCAGGCTGAAGACGACGGTGCCAATGGGGTCGTGAGTGAGCAGGATGGAACAGCTAAAAAGAAGAAGAATAAGAAGGTTAATAATGTAGTGGAGGCTGGGGAAGAGTCTAAGAAGAAGAAAAAGAAATCAAAAAAGGAAACCGAGTAAAGAATGATGTAATAGCAGTTTAGCTGTGACAATCGAATTTGTTATGTTATAGTTTTGGAGAATGTTAAGTTTGTATTTGTTTGAACTTTGCCATTTTGCTGAACTTGTCTAGAAGTACTAAGATAACTTGTGGTTTGGCATACAAATTTTGTCCTAGCAAGTTTCCGCATAATTTCATTGTTAGACAAGTCTTATCGCGCAATTTTTTATTCTCTATTTTAAATGGTTTTTATTCGAAAGAGGTTTTTTTTATTATTAGTTATCACTTCTGTATTTCGGATGTTGTACTTTTTATTGAATATTTTATTATATATGTTTAGCTTTAATTATAAATAATTCGCGAAATGATTAAAAATGTATTTATTATTTGGAAACTAATGATTTTGACTGTTACAAAAACTATGACATATTTATTGTCTAGTTGATTAAGATTTTTTTTTCCATATTTTAATAAAAATTTCTTTAAAGATTATATAAGTTGTCTTTAATGTTTTTCTCATTCTAAAAAATTATGTTTGTTTTTTCTTTTTTTCACTTTGAAAATTGTCACCTATAATTTGTTTTAGGTAAGTACCATCCAACATTCTTTTAATGGTTGAGCATGTAATTTATTAAATATCATGACATAAAAGACAATATATCAAATTATTCGGGTGGAAATTAGAAAGGAAATATAGATACGATAAAAATGTAGATTATTTCACCAGTTTTAATTTAGACGGTAATCTGGCTTTAATCACATGATATGATAGTCCACTAAATTAATCAATCTACTCCATAAATTTTTAGACTAATCTAAATTTCTTAATACCAATATGTGTGTTTTAATTTTTAATTTTATCTTATGATTAAGTTGATCAAATATTAATTGTTTATGACTCTGCTTAATTGAATTTAAACATAGTTACTTTTTTTTCTAAACTAAAATCATTTAAAAATACAAATTCAATTTCAACAATTACAAAATATTTTAGTTTCAATATTATCTACACATTCATATATAATTTGTTTAGATATACATATTTGAAATCAATGATAATTATTTGATTAACAATCTCACAGAAAATTAATAGTTTTAAACTCTTCTCACAAATTTATTAGATAACGTCATAAACAAACAAAATTAACAACAGAAAATAAATTTATAATAGTTCATCATATCATATCTCATGTGAGTTAATAAAGTTCTCTCTTAAAATAACTTATAAAATAGACAAAGTTAATGATTACAAGGAAGTATACAAACTACTTCTAGTTACAACGAGTATAAAAATTTGTTCAAAAAGTATCTTGCCTTAATCTTTCAATGAGAGTGAAAGAGAGCAACTTAAGCTCACAAGATTACTTCAATGTGAAGAAATACTAATATTTCTAGCTCATCCATAAAGAACACTAAACAACTTATGAACATTTGAAGGTGTGCAAATTATGTTCTTCATCTATAATTTGAATCTACAATTTGAATCCGTTAAAAAGGATCTTCAAGACGACCATTGCTTCAATCTTCTTTTGTTTTGATTATTCTTAAATTAAATAGATCAACGTTGCGATTCATGTTTTGAAGATGTTGATTAGAAAGATTGAAATAGAACTTTCACATTAATTGGTTAGAACTAGTGCTACATCAACATTGTGGTAAGTGTGCAAGCTATTTCCATAAAACTTTAGAGTTGTTTTTTTTTTTTATAAACTTTTAATATCCATACACATCCATCATTAGTAGGAAATTTTACCTTTTGACGAGTAGTATCATCACTTTCAACTTGTTTAGTGAGGATTTTTCTAGAAAAAGGTGGTATGAAAAAAAGTGTGTACTACAAATTATTTGAACACTATCATGTTGGGTACATCACGGACTACGAAAGTAGTCTTTATCTCTTGCTCTCACGAAAACCCAACTGGAACCCTGTTGAAAGGTTTTAGCTTATTTAAGGAAATTTAGAGACATAAACATTATATTCACCACACTTTCCTAGTCGATCAAAATTCGATAGCATCTCAATCCATCATAATTACTTAAAAGGACAACAAAATCATTTTTGTGAGGAGCTACATCCAATAAGTCGACATATGAGATTAAGATCATTGCTTGGGATCCTTTCCTCTCTTGTCGATAGAGCTAAAACCATCCTTAAGTATCTTTTTCCAAACTAACTAATTAATCCTCTACTCACAAAACTTTTTACAATCGTACTAAAGTTCTTTAAAACAAGGGTCTCATGTTCCTCACCATTTGGTCTCCAATCTAACTATAGGACTTGCCTCAGCGTTTGAGTCTCATGGTCTAAAGATTACTTCTTGTAATGATGTTGGCGTCCTATCTTTATCTACCTTTCGGTTTGTCCTATGAAGGCTAAATTGTTTTTCTTTTTATGTTTATGAACTCTGTGAAAGTCACACCAAGAACTCAGTCAAGTCCAAGACATCAAACAAATTTGTTATCCTTCACAACTTAACTTTATTGACGGTGAATTGCTCAACGATGTGATACATACATATGATAGTCTATTGAACCAATGTAAACATATTACATCGTATAAGCCTAATCCTCTAGAAATCAATAATTGTGCATGAAATGCTTTAAGATGGTTCTCGAAGTCGCTTAACCTTGTGAAGAGTCTAGCTTTGAAATTATGTAATGGAAAAAACATGTTTTTCCATGATTTGTTATGGAAAGGGTTGAGTGTCAATGTTATGTCAAAGTTTATAAGTCTTTAACAAGTTATCTGGACCCCATATGATTTGTTGTAAATTGTTGTGAGCCTTGAGCACTTCCTCGATCTAAAGTCGTGAGTCTTTGGCTTTAACGTAGTTCTTCCTAGACTAGTTGACTGACTTCTTCGTTTCGTCTTGTCTCCTCATTCTATTATTGAATCTCATTTGTGGTGTTGAGGTTTTGTTGCAAATTCAGGTGTTCCCTCTTACTCTAGCTAGGTAGTTCATTGGTTCTCATGGTTGTGTATGCTGAAGTTTGACTTGTTTTACCATTAAGTCAAAGCATTCAAATGTGTTTGGGGACTGACACTGAACTTAATTTACCTTTTAAGATGTGTGACTGATGATTGTATACCAATTTCATATACAACAACAACTTCGTAAACAATCCTTGAAACTTTCAACACTAAAAAGAAATTTTTAATGTCATTTTTTTAGTTTTTCAAAAAAAGTATGTTAATATTACCAAAAAATTCGGATTGTACTGATAAGCTCAGGTCTAATGTGACATTTTAAAGAAGTGCCTCCAATTTTAACTAACTTGACTAACTAGGGGACAGTTTCCAAACACCGTCATGCAGTGTGATGTAACTAATAAGGATTTTGTCCGTTGTCTTCATGATCGATACGGATGAAATTATAACTTTTTATAAGTTAAAAGAAACAGATTACAAACAGAGTGTATAATTATTATATATGGCACAAAACATTTTTTTATCTATTTATTTCACAGGTTAAGAAATGTCTTATGCGAAAAATTAATTAGAAGGTTTTATGATGAACAGAGAATGCATTTCTTATGACGAAATCAAAATGAGACTTTAAGTCAATGTATGTTACTAGTATAATACTGAAGTGTAATTCTTTTTAAAAAAACATAATAAACAAATTAAATCCTAAACAAACTCTTATAAACAATTTTATATTCAAGATAATATCGTGATTTCATGTTTATTATTCAAATATTTAAATATTTATGATTAAGAAATACATATTTATATTTTAAAACTTTTCTTATTATTAGAGCTTAATCAACATTGGAGTTGATTTGCTAATTGGATGGAAATATCTTTTGTAAGATATTAGTTATATGTTATGTTTTTCTCTTTTAGTTTTTCAGTTGTCACAAAAAATTTCTTAAACAAAATATAAAAGAGGACAAAAATGGCAATTAACTTTTTAAGGTAAAAACCAAATCAAAATCTTTTAAAGGAAAAATTATTTTGGCATAATAATAATATGAAAACTAAAACATGACATATGGTCTAAACATAAAAAATTCAAAATAAAATTAGACCAACAACCGTTCTTTTTGGTAGTTGGAAATGAAAACCAAAAACCACTTATTGTACTGTAGAATTAGAAGTATACAGTTTTCTGTGGGTAAAAGAAGCTTCTTCAATTAAAAAGATCTATTAAAAGGGAGCATAAAAATTAGCTTTGTTGGTTAATGACAACAGCCAACTAATGGGATTTGGATCCTGTACAATTTAACACAGAACTGCACTGTGGGGTATCAAATCCAACGGTTCATAGACTTTAGCACAGTATTTAAAATTATTTGTATAAAATTACATAAACATTGGAATCACCATGATTGTGTGAGGTTGGTTTACCAACTGCAGGCAATCTAAACCGTTGCCGATCTTAGTCACGAAAACAGATGAAAGAATTCAAACGGCCAAAAGCGTCTGCGTCTGCACCTACCCAAAGAAAATAATATAATAATATCAAAGGGTTGAAAGAAAAAGAAAGTTTAATTACACATTTATTTCTCTCTTTGAAACATCTTTGGTTTATTTAATTTTTGAAATTAAAAAAATATGTTTTTAAAATTATTCAGAAGAAGGAAAGTTTTTCTAAGTAATGATTAAATTAAATAATTAAAAAAAAAAGTAGTCACCTAACACTTTTAGGGAAGGAAAGGGTAAGAAGGAAAAACAAGGGAGACGGCGAGTTGCGTTTCTTGAAGTGTGGGAGAGGGTCCGAACCGCAAACCCAACGTTGGAGAAAGTGTTTGTGGTATTCGAGATTCTGGTTTTCTTCTGTTCTGTTCTGCGGACAAAACAAGAACAGCCTCATAGACAGAAACAGCAATGGCGAACACTAACTTGGAAGATGTTCCCTCTATGGATCTCATGACTGAGCTCCTTCGTCGCTTCAAATGCTCCTCCAAACCGGACAAGCGCCTTATTCTCATCGGTATCTCCATCTCTCTCTAGGAATTTTTGTTAAGTTTTAGTTTCGTTCTCGCTGTTAAATCAGATCCGAAAATGCTTTTGTTAAATAGTTCGATATTTACGCACTTGTTGCGTTCAATGTTGTTGATGCGGATTTTAGGGTTTCCTTCGTGAGGCGCTTACTATCGTTTAATAGGGAAAACGCTCAGAACTTTGAGGGGGTTTAGCTATACGGTTGAGGATGGAGATACTCTTATGCCTCGATGTACTGAGTTCTTCAGTTCCTGGAGAAGAAAAAAAGTGGATTTGTGCTTTACGCTTTATGGATTTTTTATTGTGTTTTTCTGGTTATCTTTTTTTTATTTTCTTTTGAGTTACTTTTAGTTTTCATTCTTTGGTGGATGAATATTATTTTTGATTGGTGATTATATGCTACGAAGTTATTGCCTGGGATGGTGTACCGTGTTTTGCATGTGGTGTTGTATAAAATAGCTCTCGAACTGTTTAATACTTTTTTTTTTTTTTTTATGTTTGTGATTTAAATATTTGTGATTTGAATACGGTTCTCTAATTGTGAATCTACACGGGTATCAGATATGGTTGTTCTTTCTGTATTTTTTTTTCTTGGTCATCATTTATGTGTAACTTTTTTACATTTTAGGTTTAATATTTTTTCTTGCAGATTGCGTAGCTGACATGAGCTTTGTAGCTTTACTTTTAGACGATAGAGACTTGCACATATGTGCCATTTCTTTTGGTTTGATTGGATAATAGTCTTGGTTCAAAATGTTTCCAGTCCTGAAGAATTTGCTTATGTTTACTCTCATGCTAACTTTAGTGTGTAGATCTATCTGTGTACTGTTGGCAGAAAGATGTTATGTATGTGGTTTTATATTTCTCCCGATTTGATTTCAATCAAGTGATGCTGGTTTTTTCTCCAGGACTTTTTACTCACTTGATTATAATTGTACTCTACCACAATGCCTTTACTTTCTTAGCTTGTTGCATCTTGTAAATGTTGGCATTTTTTCCACTACTAATACAATTCTGGTCATCTGTGACACCGCTTTGTATTTGCCAGGCAGATAAAACGAAGAGCTAAATTGAGTTTTCGTGTTGATCTTTCAAACTGAACCTGTTTTTCTCAAGAGCTAGATTGGGATTTTTAATGTGTATATTCCTACAATCTTATTATTTTAAAGGGAGGTTTCATCCATAATGGATCCTCCTTTTTTATGCTTCTCTTAGATTTATTGCTTGGAAAATGAAGACGGTGAGGCCCTAATCTTCCATAAATATTCAAATCAAACCTATACATTAGAAGTGACAACTCCTTTAAATGATGAGTAGCACTTGGATTTGTATTGTCTCTGTACTACACTTAAGCTACTATTCTAATTTGATATTCGTCCGTGTATTATATCAATGTTCTAAGTACTGGCAATTAGTGAGTTAGGGTTAATCTCCATATTTGCCTTGGTGTGCTCATTTGAGTCATGCTTTAAGAATTTACAACATATATTGGTTTTTTATCTTCTGAAATTCAAGTGGAATATAACTTAAAAATATGTTACTGCAGGCCCACCTGGATCTGGCAAAGGTACCCAGTCACCAATCATAAAGGACGAGTACTGCTTATGCCACTTAGCTACTGGTGACATGTTAAGAGCAGCTGTGGCTGCCAAGACCCCTCTTGGTGTCAAGGCTAAAGAAGCTATGGATAAGGTAAAGCCTTCTTGCATGGAATCTTATTGGGGATTTACTGTTTTACTGTGTGTACTCTCTCTCGAGATGGCTAATATGATATTATGTTACAATATTTCAGGGAGAACTTGTTTCTGATGACTTGGTTGTTGGGATTATAGATGAAGCGATGAAAAAACCATCCTGTCAGAAAGGTTTCATTCTTGATGGTTTCCCAAGAACTGTGGTCCAAGCACAGAAGGTATGACATTGTTGGAAATCTGAGTTTCTTTTGTTTGAAATATTGGGCTTATGTCAAACAGAGTTACTCGATTTAATGCACTGTTTTACGTGCTGTTCATCTACATCTTTTGAACCTGCTTTTTCTTTCTTTGCAGCTTGATGAGATGCTGGATAAACAGGGAGTGAAAGTTGATAAGGTGCTCAATTTTGCAATTGACGATGCAATCCTTGAGGAGCGAATTACTGGTCGCTGGATACACCCATCCAGTGGCAGAACATACCACACAAAATTTGCCCCTCCTAAGGTTTCTGGGGTTGATGATGTAAGTCTGAAACTTTATTTAAACCCTGCAAAAATGTTAGTTGCCTAAAATTAACTTCTGCTTATATGTGCTTAACATTTATGGGAGTTCTGAAAAGCTATTAGTATCATTCAAACTTAAATACTGTTTAGATGTCCAACAACGGTTAGACATATGATCATGCACTTTTTGGTAAGACTTGGTCTATTCTCCACCTTAGAACTAACTTTTGAGATTGATTTAGGCACGGTCCCTTTCTAATACGGTGTCAAGGTCAAATTTAGTCTTGATGTTTTGCCATTCTAAAATGTTTATCCATACAAACTTAAAACTCCTGTCCAGTCCTGGGTTTGAGAGGAGGATGTTAAGATGTTGGACATTGGCTAAGACTTTGGCTATGATCCCCCTTTTAGTAATACGTAGGGTTGAATTAAAGGCCAGTTCAATTTTAATAAAATATAATGAGATGCCACACTTTTTTTGCTAACATGTTTTATTGGAAATTAATTTAGTTTTAGTACGTATTAGTATACAAAAGATTTTTCTATTTTCACGTATAGAATGTTTAGGGGGCTGTGGAGGATGCCCTGCCCACTTAAAAGGTCGGGGCTTGCCGCGAGCTTTGTTATGATAGCTTAAGAAAAGCACTAAACAATTTCGCTATTGAATTTGTTTTTCTCAGGTTACTGGTGAACCACTCATCCAGCGCAAGGATGACACTGCAGCTGTTCTCAAGTCAAGACTGGAGGCATTTCATAAGCAAACTGAGCCCGTATGATTCTGAATCCTTTTTTAAGCGTTCGGATTCTCTATTATAATTGTTTGAGGAAGGCCTTTCTCATTTTTGTCTCTTTGAATTTTCATTGTAATTTCATGGTCTTGATTGGAAATTTTTGCATTTGAACATGCAGGTTATTGATTACTATTCCAAGAAGGGCATCGTTGCTAATCTTCATGCTGAGAAACCTCCCAAAGAGGTCACAGTTGAAGTAGAGAAAGTGCTGTCTTAATAGAGTTCATCCCTGGATCCTCGGGCTCGAACTGCAATTGTTCCTTTTTTAGGAAAACTTAACATTGCCAATTTGTATTTTGATATACAATGAAATTCACTTACCTTTTCAGCTTTACTGCAAATGCCGGCTGTTCTTAAACCCAGATTCGAAGAGCTACTTTGAATAAAAAATCAAGTGAATTTGAATTTATGTTCTGCTACTTTTTTGCACGAATTTTCTCCCGACATTTGGTTGGAAAAATCTGAGCTACTACTAGCATAATTGGGTGAAAACACGTGTCCCCCAAATCTGCTTTTGATGGTGTGGAATTAGATTTTCCAAAAAATAATTGCTCGGCCTTTTGTTTTTCGTAAGTTGTTCCTAAGTAAGTTTTTCAAAAATGAATTATTATTCTTTAATTTTTACTAGAATCAATTTTATAAAATTAAAAGGTGATTCAAAACTTGATTGCAAGAGTTCATAGTAACATGTTAATTTGAAAAAAAGTAGGTTACATTTATTATTTCCTTCGAATAGTATATGTTAATATAAACGGTTAGTAAATTCGTCTTCCTGTTTGGAATGAAATAAGAACAGCACTAACGAGCATACTCAATTTTAAATTAAAATTGACTTAAATACTTTTTAAATAACTAAGTATTAGATCTACCATTAAGAATGACATTAGAGTATAATAGCAAGTAGCACGAATGGATTGGTAAACAATATTTTGGTGGTAGTTTTTCTATGAAGGATGGTTCTATGGGGGATAATACGTATGGCAGATTGGCAATGGAAGTTTGATAAACTTATGGACTAACACGTTGCTCATTGATCCAATAGTCGAGATGATAAACATTGACATAAACTTGTGGTTTACTCAAAGCTGAGGTTTCAGATTGTATTTCAGATAAAGCATGACAGCTTTCTTAATGCCACAAATAGTTAAGCAGCAAAATTTGCATAGTGTGATACCTACAACTAATTTACAGGAGCTGTAAGATGCAAATCTAGTCAAAGTTGTGAATTAAGCATCAAAGCTTATATGCATATCCATAAAACTGACAAGAATCTAGGGCAAAATCGTTCTCCTTTCCCAAACTTTTTATACTATGCAAGACTGTTCTTAGGCAATGTGGGTCTTAACGTGACTTCCTTTTGTCGTCATTGTTACAAGACTTTTGAAACTGTTGACTATTTGTTTTTTAAGATAGATTGTGTAACTACAAAAACGTCACTGATCAGCAGTTGAATACCTCAATCAGTTGAATGCCTCAAGTATTTATGCAGTTAAATCGAAATCGGAGTAGTATGGTGACAATTGTGATGCTGTTTTATATTACACATAATTGTAGAAATTTGGAACACTAAACAGAAGATCAAATTCGAGTGGCACCAAATTCATTATCAGAATATTAAAAATAAAGTATATGCATTGGTGACCATTTCTGGTTCTTTAGCAGCGAGTAACACGAAATCTACAATTAACGAATTCAAATTCTTTAAAAGCTTTTGTTGTTGCTTGCAGGTAAAGGAAAAGGTAGAAAAATCACCCTGTGGAGGTTGATTAAATGTAACGCAAACGGAGCTTATACTGGACAAGGAAACAGATTCGGCCGTGGTAGAGTTTTAAGAAATTCTAGAACTAAGCTCATGGGGGTTGTTTTGTCGCATCCTTACAAGTTCAATAAGCTTTTCAAGGTATGTTACGAGAATAATTTATGCTACTGTAAGTATAATTCAAAATGAATGGAAAACTCTCGGATTCATATACTTTGGTTACTTTTACTATCAAGTCCTTTTCGGACGGTGCAGTTACTATTTGAAAGCTAAGAAACAGATGAAATAATGATTTAGATTATATTAGAGTATATCTTTCAGATTTTCATAATTTTTAGGGATAGAGTAGTTAATTACGGATAGAAAACTACTTTTTCTTATTAGGATAACATATTTTCAAATAGTGTTTAATATCTTTTATTGTAGTACATGAGATTTTCAACATTCTAGAATCTATTAGTGAATTTTTATTTAATCTCTCGACTTTTTGTGTTTTTGTAATGTATTAAGAATGTTAGAAATGATTAATAAGAGTCATGTTAACGTGAATATGATTTCAATTTTGATCTATGGACACCTGCTTTCTCACGAAGATTCAAATACCTTGAAAATTGTTATTAAAAACTAAATTTTCCTTCCCCTTCGAGGAGAAAAACGAAAAAAAAAAAAAAAAAAAAAAAAAAAATATTTTTTTTTTTATTTTAAAAAATTATTAAAAATTAAAAAAAATAAATTAATTTATTTTTTATTTAA
>Ga0099825_1006269_pt1 | contig 14947 bp, 8 predicted proteins | sample SiratroredBW_FD_76838 | JGI IMG/M metagenome (GOLD analysis project Ga0099825, IMG submission 76838) | Root nodule microbial communities of legume samples collected from California, USA - Siratro red BW | ecosystem: Host-associated > Plants > Roots > Nodule | place: USA: California | collected... | reverse complement strand
TTTTTTTTTTTTTTATTATATTTTTTATTAATAATTTTTCTTTTTTTTTGTTTGTTTTTAAAAAATTTTTTGATAAATTTTTTTTTTTTTTTTTTTTTTGTAATTAACAGAAAATGAATATTTTTTTTAAAAGTAATGAGTGATATAAAGTGTTGAGGTTGAAGATATGCATTTCGTGTTTTTGGGCTGATTATTTCGAGTGTTTAATTCTGATTTTTATAGTGAAGAGGAAGCTAGGATGAAGATATATTCGGTTTCCACTAGGCATTACTTTGCGTTTGGGGCTCTTGTATCGGAAGAACTTTCTTACAAGATTAAAGGTATATGTGGTTTTGAATTTTCGGGGTTTTGTTTGTTTTTTTTTTTGCTGGTGGGGATTTCTAATGCAGGGCTTTTGAATTTGGTATTGCAGAATTGCCTGGAGTTCGGTGGGTGCTTCCTGATTCATATTTGAATGTTAGGGAAAAGGATTATGGAGGTAAACTCTGTTGATCTGTTGTCTGCTTCTTTGTGTGCATTTGCTGTTTGAAGTATGGTTGTTGTGCCTTTAGTTGCATGAACGTTTTTGGATCACATAAGCTTAGCGTGGCATGTTATAATTGTTAGGATGTTTCATAGTAGGTTACGATGTAAATCTCTGTCTCTGAGCGACAAATGCCATAACCATGTGCTCTGTGAACTTTTTTCTTTTTTCCTGATCAGGTGAGCCCTTTATTAATGGGCAAGCAGTTCCTTATGATCCCAAGTATCATGAAGAGTGGGTTAGAAACAATGCCAGGGCAAATGAGAGAAACAGGCGCAATGACAGGCCACGCAATGCTGACAGGTCAAGGAACTTCGAGAGGAGGAGGGAGAATGTTGTGAACAGAGACATGCAGGGTAGGCCTCCTATGCCAAATCCTGGTGCTATTCCAAGTGGTGCTCCACCAAGCAATGCAGGTGGATATGCACCTCCCGGTAATCAGGGGGGATATGCACCTCCCGGTAATCAGGGGGGATATGCACCTCCAAGCAACCAGGGTGGATATGCTCCTCCCAGCAACCAGGGTGGATATGCTCCTCCCAGCAACCAAGGTGGATATCCTCCTAACAATGCTGGTGGATACGCCCCACCAAATGCAGGAGGATATGCTCCTCCAAATGCTGGAGCTGGTTACCCTCCTCCCCCTCCTCCTCCTAACATGGGTGGTGGCTATGGTCCTGGAGGAGGTGTGCCTCAGAATAACTACACCGGTAACATGGGAGGGGTACCCCACAATCAGAACACGGGAGGTTTTCCACAAAATGCAGGATGGTCAAACAATGCTCCCACTAGAGACGTGCCAAGCAGAGATATGGGAGGAGCACCTGGTGGGAACCCATACACAGCGTGAGATCACTGCTGATTTTTCTAGCCTATGTAGATAATGAAGAATTGTGCCAGGACGACATAGAGTTTATGCATGTTTCTCAGCGAATTATAATTTAATTTTCTTAATTGTTTGCTCCTATTTCCTAATGAACCTGCATGTTATGTATCTGAATCTGAAGTTCACAATTTTTGATGGCTAGATTCGATCTATTGGCTTATGACGGTCTAATTTGTTATATGATTGATGTTGCTCTACAAACCTATGTAACTGTTGGTAAATAATATATCTTCAGAGTCTTGGTTTCTTAAGAAACTTGACTCTTGTTAGAAGCATTATTAGTTAAGAATATTTGAGTTGAGTAAAACTTTTAAGACGATATGAAGATTGGTCTGCAAAGACGCTTTTCGACAGTGCCCAAACATGAAGGCTCTGAAAACAGGTATCTCATGAAGTGTAGTTTTAAGCACTTGCGGTCTTCGGACGTATGATCTATGGCATTCTTACTTTCTTTTTATTATATTTAGTTTTGGTATTTATCTATTAGAAAATTTTGCTCTTTAACAAATAAAATAATTTTTGGCATACCTCTATAAATAATTATTATATAATTTCTTCATTTAAAAATAATCATATATATATATATATATTTATGAGATTGTTTAGTTTTTGAGCTTATGGCCGTTTTTTATAATAATAAAAAATTATATAAATTGAAAAAATAATTATTAAAATATGTTTCCAACATAAAAAGTAATTATTAAATAAGAACATTTGTAATTTTTTTATTAATATTTTATATTGTTATAACTATTTATTGTAGGAGTTTCTTACATATATTAAATTCCTTGTACTTATGAGAATAATAACAAATGTGTAAAAAACGATTACAAGCATGAGCGCGGAACCCACAATGCATTATACTTCTAATAGCATGAAAAGTAAAATCAGAGAAAGGAAGATAAATTTTAGATGGTGTTGATTTCTTTTTTGGAAACAGCATGAAGATATGTTGCCACAACTCCAAATTTGATTTTAATAGATTTCTTTTTTTTTTTGTTATATTAATATCATTATCGTATTATTTAAGTTATGCATAATATTGATTTTTAAAATAAAATGCTAAAATATCATTTATATAAATATAAATTGTTAGTATATTACTAATAAAAAATTAAAAGTTAATGTGTTTATAAATTTATTCCACTATGTTTTGTATTTTTTATTAATTAATAGTTTCATATAAAAAAAACTAGATAACTACAGAGATATGCTATAATTTTGATGTTATCTTTTTAGTAATTTGTTTTTAAATTTAAAAGTTTTATAACTTAATAATCTAATGTAGGATGGAACTTGAAATTTCACACATAAGTTTACATTTTTACTCATATAGTTTTTACGTTTTTTAATGTAATTCTATATATAATTTTGTGATCTTTTTTACAGATCCTTAGATATTTAGAGAAAAAGAAATATCTTAAAATATATATGGGAGAATTTACTTCAATTTAATATTTAGTTTTTCTGTCAAATGAAAGACTATATATTAATTGAAACTATATTATGTATGTATTAAAGAATTGACGATAAATAATTGCTCATAAGATGAAATCTTTATTAGACTCAGAGTACGTATTCAAGAAATAATAGTCGTTTTTAAGATATTAAATTTGAAAGGAATGAACAAAAATTCAACTACATGTATATAGTTTTCATTTTTTGATATTTATTAAAATTTTGTTTTCCAAAAATGGAAAATTATTTTTTTTTTCCATTTTCTGTCACAAAATGATTAAACCGTAACTAATATTTTCAAAGTAAAATGTTAAAACAGAATTAAAAAAATAAATAAGAATGTAATGGTAAGTGAATTTATTAAAAAAAAAATCAGAGAATTTATTACCTTTTAAAATCTAATCTTGCTTAAATTAATAGTGACAATAGAGACAAAAATATCTGTTATCCAATCTAAATATTCCAATATTTATATACCTTGGTTTGAACTTGGCACGCCTCACTCACACTGCAACTCCGACCATGATTAACAATGGAGTCTGCACTCTCCGCACCTGCTTCCGTTTTCCGGAGAGGTCGCTATTCCGGCCACGTCAGTGCTCTCTCACTTTCCGGCGGCGGTTTTTGGTGACTGCTTCCGAAAGGAAAAAGAAAGAGAAGGTGATTGTGATTTCTGGACCCACTGGTTCGGGCAAGAGCCGCCTCGCATTGGAACTCGCTAAGCGCCTCAACGGCGAAATCGTCAGTGCCGACTCCGTCCAGGTAATATTATATTCAAACACAAACAACCATTTTCCTCAATCGTGTTTTTGCATTGCGTGTGAGGTGGTAGTGGTGATAGCCGTAGGGTTTTGGGATTTTAAGTTCAAATGTTGCAGTCTCCTTGCAAATTGCTATTCAGCTAAGTCATGGATAATAACTTTGTTTAGCTGCTGAATTATTATTATTATTATTATTATTATTATTATTATTATAATTTCCCGAGATAAAATATTATTGTTTTTGTAGGACAGTATTTTTTAAAACGAGAAGTTAATGACTATGGGACAAAATTGATTTTTCATGAAGATGCTATGAATTTGGAGTGTGTGTGTGTGTGTGTAATTGAACATGTTTGTTGTTGTTTTTGTTGAGTTTAATTGGAATAAATCATCAGGTAAATTTTACATTGTCTTTCCCGTTAAAGAATGTTGATTTCTGGAATAGTTACTTTAAAAGTTATATCAAAGGTGATATGTAACTGGTTTTATGGTGTATGAAATAATGCTATTTATTTATTCGAGTGGCTTCATTGGCTTGTATTGTACCGCAGGTGTATCGGGGGCTTGACGTTGGATCTGCAAAGCCTTCCCCAGATGAAAGAAAGGTGTGGGATTGTGACATAACGCATGCTTTACTCTGTCTGTTATAGGTCTTTTGAATTTCTTATCTGCTTGAACAACCATTTTTGGAACCTTTGATTTTAGTTTATTTACTTTTGTTTTGTTTGCTTCTCTTGTTAGGAGGTACCGCATCATCTGGTTGACATACTACACCCATCTGAAGGTGTGTTTTACGTTGGATTGAGTTATACATTTTTCTGTGTATCTTCTATGAAGCTTGTTATTTGATCCGGACTCCAAATACTCCTGCTAATGTCTAAAATATTGCACACTGAGATGCTACATAACAAATGAAATGAAATATGGGAACATAAGAGCATAACAAAATTCTAAATTAATAAACAATATTTATTTATTCTTGTATGTTCACCTTTCGTCTGTGATGATGATGAGTCTCACAAGAGATTATTGGGAAACATTATTTTACAACGTAAGCACTTGATCTCTTTACAAAAAATATCCCAAAGTGAGATGAATTACATCTTTCAGCGAAGGTATGTTCAACTTCTCAAACCAGCATGTTAAGTTTTACACTTTTTCTATGATAATAAGTCTAACAAAAGAAAGATGACATTTTTTTTTAATAATTTGTTACATTTTAAGTTGACTGTTCTAAAAATTAAGAAATGATTTTTCTAAACACTTTGTCTCCATTCATACTGAGGTGTTGGCTCAAGTGTTTGAGATGACAACATATATTTTTAATTGGACATCTATTGAGATTTGTCTGAAAATGCGTTCAACACTGACACTTCATATATGGGAGGTGTTTGTGCTGCATAGCTTCGTATTGGTTTTTCTGTTATTGAAACTTAACTTCTATTTTCACTAATTAAAACTAATTGTTATTTATCAGACTATTCTGTTGGGCAGTTTTTTGAGGATGCAAGGCGAGCTACAAGACGTATTCTTGACAATGGCCGTGTTCCCATAGTTGTTGGAGGCACTGGATTGTATTTAAGATGGTATGTCTTTTACAATTACCTATTTTGACGTTGTTAACTACATTTTTATTTCAAATTGAACTTCGTAGTTGCATAGTGGTTGTATTATATATTTATTTGTAATAAGTTAACAAGAAAACATAAATAGGAAATGAAATCTACTTGTCTTTTTTTGTTTCCACAACCTGCTAAGAAAGTCATTCATTTCATTAGTAATCTCAGAGCTATTTATATCCTTGACAAAGAAAAGAAACTGGGGTGTGGAAGTGCATGGTTGGGCATTAAGATGATGAAAAATAATCAAATATCAGGAAACAAGTGATGCAGACTTGGTTTCTGAGTGTTTTGCTGTTTCATCATTTCTTGAAGAATGTGAAATATACTTGTATGTTATGGTAATTTTCTAGTTATTTTAAGTGTTCTTTTCGTACACTAGCATAATCCAACTACAAGTCCTAGTTTTTTAGGCTTTGTTGGATATTATAAACTTCTGCCAAATGAAGGAAGCTGTATGGGCGTCGACTGTATGGATTATGAATGTCATATTTCGCATTGTTAGAGTTCATTTTCTTTATGTAGCTATTGATATGCTAATGTGGGACACTATACCTGTGAGTTATGTTTGAATTTTTAAATATAAGGTTCATATATGGAAAGCCAGATGTACCTAAAGCTTCTCCAGAGATTATATCTGAAGTAAATCAAGAATTAGCTGAACTACAGAGGAATGGAGACTGGGATACAGCTGTACAGTTGGTGGTAAAAGCAGGTGATCCAAAGGCTCAATTTCTAGCAGTGAATGATTGGTATCGATTAAGGCGTAGCCTAGAGATTATTAAGGTATGCTTGCCAAGTTACTGATAGTCTCATGCAACTCTAAATTCTATCATGGCTACTAACCTTATGGAAAGATTGAAGAAAACTCTCATTCATTTGTTGCACATTGGTGCTAATACGAATACTAACCACAATAAAAATATCCGTTGTAATCAATTGTCTCTTTTAATGTGCAATTATCTCTTTTTTGGGTAATATGGTTGTGGTGCGATTATCTCCTTTTTGGTTGTAATCGACTGATTACTTACAAACCTGTATTCTTCTGAGGATATACAAGTCAAATTCATGATTTCCATGGTTTGCTGAATTGTCTGAAATATGTTTATAAATTCACCATTTATGTATATTTCTTTGGAATGGCAGTCTAGTGGATCACCTCCTTCTGCGTTTCGGGTGCCATATGATTCTTTCAGGGAACAGAGTGAATGTAGTGTTGCTGAGGGTTCGGAGTTATCTGATATGAACACTTACGCTGATGGAATGGAAGAAACTAGCTCATCAGAGTTAGACTATGAGTTTATGTGCTTTTTCCTTTCTAGTCATAGACTTGACCTCTATAAATCACTTGATTATCGGTGTGAAGATATGCTTTTAGGTATATCCTAAACAGGAAAACACTCAATTTATAAATGAATCCCCTACATTTTGTAGAGCATTCTTCTCTATCTGTATGCATTGGCACATCGCATAGCTTGTTGTTATAACAATACATGCCAAGCTGTGTCATTAATACATGAATATTTGATTCCAATAAGTCTCTTAGCTCTCTTCAACTACAGGAAGGGATGGGATTTTGTCTGAGGCTCATTGGCTTCTTGATACGGGTCTTCATCCAAACTCCAATTCTGCAACTAAAGCAATTGGCTACAGACAAGTATATCTTACATCTTCTACATTTTAATGTTACCATCTTAGAATTTCAAATGATGAAATACTTCTGTATATTGTGTACCACAATAAGTTCTTTATGCTATAAGAAACAGTGTTGGTTGAAATTGTAGTAGAATATTACTCCAACTTTCCCTTTTTTAATGTTTAGTATAATATAAAGTTGCAGTACAATTTTAAGCATTAGGGATGTAAAGTAGTTGATGGCTCATAGAACGTGTCTATTAAGTTGGTCTTTATATTTTTCTATTGAAATAGTTATGAATTTACTCATATTTAGTATGCGTGATTCACTAATTTCAGGCAATGGAGTACTTAAAAAGATGCAGAGAGCACGGGGGTCAGAGTTCTGTTGCAGAATTTTACAAATTCTTGTTTGAATTTCAAAAAGCATCACGGTAATGCATTTTGTTGTTTTATAAGATAAAAGTAGAAGAGTACTTTTAGTTTTCCTTTTCAGTTAAAATATTCTGTATATATTAAAAATTAATCTTTTTTCCTTTAAATGATTTTGGTTTAAGTAAATCTCTATCACTGAATGTTTCTACTGTTAAAAAATTTATGCTATAAATTTTTCTTATTTTTTCCTAGTCGCTGTTCTCTGGTATGGTTTGTTGATTACTGCTTTGTTGTTGTAAAGTTGAATTAAACGAGAAATTTAGAATACAGACTACAAAGCATGTTCTTTCATTGTGTTTGAGAACTTTTAAGACCATGAGAGGATCCTCTATCTCTTTCTCGTTTCTAATAACCATTTGAGATCACTTGGACCAACAAGTGAAATGTGCAAGAGAAAACACTGCTTCAATTCTAAATGCTGCCTCTTCTAGGAATTTTTCCATGCTGCTTCATTCCAAATTTTTTAATATAGGTAAAATTCTCCAAAATTTTGTTTGGGCTTTTCTGTGAATGTTCTGAATATTGGTGTTGTAGTCTTTCTTCTTAAAAGGGTATCAATATTACTCTTGATTGCCTTCAGTATTTATACACCTGCATATTACAAGCTTGTAATTGATTTTCTCCTTTACAAACTAAAAATGGAATTCTGAAGAAAGAAAAGAAAAGTGCCAACTATGATAAATTATTCTCCAGCTACTTGAAAAGTGCTACTATGTTTTCTCTTGCCAATGAATTAAAGGGTAATGTTTCATTTATGGTGTAGTGATAAGGTGCTAAATTGATTGCATTGAACATATCCCTGTCCCAGGTTGATCTCTTTTATGTTTTAATTCTAAAGTAAGCACTAGAGTGGGTTTGTATAATTAAATGTCAAGTTCAACAAAAAGATGTTCAACATAAAATATGTTCAGTAACAAAACCCAATTATGATTCATGAATTTTCAATTTCTCGTAGTATCTTTATCAGATAACAATTTTTGCGCAAGTTGTTTGTTTGCTTTTTTTGATGTTCTACTTGCTTGTCCTGTTTCAAGAACTGGTGTATGCTGTTAATTAGTATTCTGTACACGTGGCTGTTTAAAAAAACTTTCCTTGGTCGGCTTCAATCTATCACATGTCAAGAATGGTGGCTTGTGCTTTTCCATCCTGTTTATGTCGAAAATGTTTCTATATCTTAGCCCATTACTCTGATGTGGTTCAGGTAGATTATTACCATCATTTATACCCACCCAGAAAATACATGCTGGCATGTTGAAATTATCAGGAAAAATAACCTATAGTACTTAAGTGCTATCTCACCAATGCATCACAATGTTATCCTCTGCTGATGTTTGGTATTTTGTTTCCACTGGATTTCATATTTATTTGATCTTTAGATGCTTGTCATATTTTGTTGCTATAGAGCAGCAGCGTAATTCAGTTATTTAACAAGTTTTTTCTTATACTTTCTGTAGGAATTTCGCAAAAAGGCAGTTGACATGGTTTCGTAATGAAAACATATACCAGTGGCTTGATGCTTCTAAACCTCTGGTATAACAATCGAATCTTTCGCCACTGGGTGTTACCTTGTGAACATACGTTTCTCTTGTTATTTCACACGAATACTACTCTAAAGCCAACAACCTCATCAATTTAGAATTTATAAAAATGTAATAAGGTTATGTCTCACACTAGGAATGAAGATGTCATAGTACTTTTTTCAAGTTTTAAGGGTTGGAAGCAGCTGTTAACTGAAGTACTTTATTAAACCTAAATGGTGGTTTCCTTCTGTATATGTTTTTTTTTTTAAACTTAAGGAAAATGTTTGTTTTTCTGTGGGGGAATCCATTCTTTTGTTTATTTCTCTGATGTATGCTTTATCTTGAAATGAACTACTCATGGCAGGAAACCGTTCTCAGTTTCATTAACGGCGCATACCATGACTGTAATGGAAGTCTTCTTGTGCCTGAACACCTAAGAATGTCGAGAGATATTTCTAATCGCCGAGAAGCTACACAACTAAAGTCTTACCGCACCAGAAATAGGTACTCTTTTTTGTTTTGGGGCAAATAATTATACTAAATTATATTCCTTGCAGCAGCAAAGAGATTTAATTTAAGCGTTGTTTTCTTATGAAGGCATTTTGTGAAGGGGGAAGATTGTTCTCATATTCTTAACTGGATAAGCAAGACACAAAGGTGAAGTGATGGATATTTTCCTTTTGCATTCCCTTGAACTGACCTTAAATTTGAAATTATATAGGCGTCTATCTACAGTTTTCAGGTTAGTGAGAAAGTTTTGTTTTCATTAATTTTTCTTCATTACATTTTTTGTCTGCTGTAATGTAACATTGTTCTCTGGAATATTTATTATAACGACAGCTGAACTTGGAAGTTAAGTTCATTCTATCCTTTCACTTGTGAGCCAGTATGTGTGTGTATGAGAGAGAGATACAGAGAAAGATAGATAAAGAAGAATAAAGTTTTACCTTAACAATGACATCAGTAATAATTTAGTATAAATAGTGAATTTTATTTATTCCATGTATCATTATAACTTACATAAACTATTACTCTATATAATTTAGTATAAATCGTGAATTTTATTTGTTCGATCTATCGATATAACTTACATTAACTATTACTCTATCCATAATTGTATATGTAATATTGATTTAACCATTGATTATAATTATGTATTATTTTGATTGTTTGTGCGAATTTGTTGTCAAAATTTTACAAATATGATCTTATTTTTAATTTACAGAATGATAATATAAAATTTTAAACAGGACATATTTTAAGAAATTTGAAGCGAAATGGTAAATTAAGAATAAAATGATCTAATAACAATGAATACATAATAATACGTATGTTTTATAAGAGTATAATTTCATTTCTCTTCTCTATTATGTATTGTCAATTTTGACTCTGGCGTAGCGTTAGCCAACTTGGCTCAATCTTTTTTAGATGCTAAGCATGTCTTATGAATGTTCTTGCCTGGTATGGTTTGACCCACTTACCTCGCAAGTTGAAGGAGACTAACCCTATTCAGACAAATTCTTCCTCCACCCCCATACCTTCTTCCTGCACCCCTATATAATTTTTTTATTCCATAGCTGCCCTTCATGAAATTACATAAATACCCCTATCTTAATAAAACTCCTCCCCTTCCCAACCGGATGACCAGGCCATCCGGTTTACAGTTTTTTGAAATTGTGAACCGGATGGGGCGTGCATCCGGTTCTCATTTTAAAAAAAAATACAAACCGGACGACTTCATCTGGTTCTCAACCCAGCAGATCGAAAAATCCTCAAATTCGCTGTTGACAGCCCCCCAAATCCCAAATCAACTACTCTAATCATCAATATCACCTACTAATTGCTAATAAACATCGTCCAAAGCTCTCTCCGCTGTGCTAGTGAGCCAAATACTTCCTTCAGCCGTTTTGTTAGCTAGCCATCCGGTTAAGAGAACCTTCGTCCGGTTTAGGTAAGCCATTCGCGACTTCCGTTCGTTATTCAAAATCTTTTAATTAATCCTTCATAGAAGCATTAGGTAACCAATTTGTGATGTTTATTAGCAATTAGTAGGTGATATTGATGATTAGAGTATTTGATTTGGGATTTGGGGGGCTGTCGACGGCGAATTTGAGGATTTTTCGATCTGCTGGGTTGAGAACCGGATGAGATCGTCCGGTTTGTATTTTTTTTTAAAAATGAGAACCGGATGCACCTCCATCCGGTTCACAATTTCAAAAAATGATAAGGGTATTTATGTAATTTCATGAAGGGTAGTCATGGAATAAAAAAATTATATGGGGTGCAGGAAGAGGGTATGGGGGTGGAGGAAGAATTTGTCCCCTATTTAACCTAGTTTTTTTTAATCTTTTTCTTGGTTATAATTTATTTTGATTTATTAAATTTTGTAGTAAATTATCAACCCCTTTTTGGAGAGACATTATTATTATCTGTCTCTTATACTCCAAACTATACAATTCATTTAACATAAGACGGTTAAAGAAAATGTACTATTTTATAAGAGAAATATAAGTGTTATATTTTTCCTTTCTCGTTTAGTTTAAATATATAATTTCTTCTATTTAACTTAAGATCGTACAAACAATAATTTTCTAAGGATTTCAAAGTATTTTTATTATAATCATACTAAAACATTTTAAAATTACCAAGTCATTCTTTATCCAATTATGTCTTAACATTGTTTTATATTTACCTATCAACATTGTATCATATTTACATATCAACATTGTTTTTTCTGTATGTTTTGGAAGTGATGGAGTGTGTGTTCAAGTTCGTTTAGTAGAATAAAAGAAAATTATATAAATGAAGTTTAATGAAAAACATTGAATAAAATATTTTTTAAAAACTATAAAAAGGATAAATCCACAATTATTAAAACTGAAAATGATTAGTTGTATTTTAATCATTTAGTTTCTCGGTTTATTTTCTTTGTTTCTTTTAGTATAAATTTGTTAGGATATATGAAGAGAGGCAAAGAATATGAAAAGAAGAGAGAAAAAACAAAAACACTGAAAATTAATCTTTTAGATTTCATGAAATAAAAGCTTACTTCTAAAAATGTAGAAGAGATGAGAGAGAGAGAGAGAATTAAAAGAAAATTAAAAAAACTAAATATTAATCTTTTGGAATTCATGAAACAAAATGAGAAGGATATATGTATATATATAATTATTCTAACAAACTGGATTGTATTTCTTTTAATCCTTCTGCAAATTAAAATGTGGCTTTGGATTTCATATTTTGATTCTAAATAACAGAAAGGTGTGACTAGGTGAAATTTTGATTGGGGGATTAATTAATTAAAACTGAGATAATATGTGCTTGACTGTGATTTCTCCTTGTGATGTTTTTTTTTTCTTATAAACCACAAATCCAATTCAAAATCCTTTCATTTTGAATAAATAAATGGATTTGCAGGGAGAAGAACAACATTAAGAATGTTATTCAACTTTATTTGAAGCTCACTAAGAAGAGCTTTTAACCATTACATTTCAACAAGAAGAGCAATGTTGTATTTAATCTCAATATCTTGTTTGTTGGTAGCCAAGAATGGACTTTATATATGGAGAATCAGATGCCCAGTTTGCATTACACTAACCTGTGATGTTAAGGTTTTTAAATGGTTTAAAAATTAAGTTATATTGTTTTATTCATTTATGTAACTCTCTTTACTGGTTTCCAGTGATGACAAAGAAACCAATGTATGAACTGACATAAAGTCTTGTTATGATTGCATATTGAAAAGTTTTAACTATGAATTTGTATGAAGTTGAATATTCAAATTCTTCCGTGGTTTCAGTAGTAAGTTTTATTCGAGGGGTTAAAGTAGTCTTGATTGGCTTAGCATTGAACATTTTTACTAAGAAGATTTTGGTTGTACTTTGTTTGGTTAAGAAGAACTCTACTATTAGTAGTGTTAGATACTCCTATCTCAAGAAAGAAATTGAGATTAAGATCTTTTGGATAAAAGTCTCGATAATCTTGAAAGAGCTTCCAGTTATTAAAATATTATCAGCATAGACAATAATATATGTGATAAAGTATATCGGTACGTTTTGTTGGTGTAAGATGAAAAAAAGTAGAACTTAGATCTTATTTTAGGTCATAGATAAATATGTCCAATTTGTATACTAAATTTGGATAAGATGAAACAAACTTTTCAGGTTGTTATATATAAACTTCCTCTTGAATGTAGCCATTTAAGAAGACATTGATAATATTAACTTGTCTCATGTGTCATTATCTTAAAATTGCTATAATGAGAACACTTATTGTACTAATCTTCACCATAAGACTAAAAGTCTCATTTTAATCAAGGCCTTATTTTTAAGAGAGCTTTTGTAACAAGCCTTGCTTTATGCTTGGATATTTTTAAGAGATTTTATATATTCACTTTGGACCAATTAGTGGGAGGAGAACCAAATTTTGTCTTATTTTGTAGAAGATTTTAGTATTCTTCATCCGTTGTAGATTGTCACTCAAAGAATTAAGAGAGTAGTTTTGACAACGTGTGAGACAATTTCTGCAAAAAGTACTCTAGGCTTAAAAATGTCAACTTTTCCTCTAGTTACTATAAAATGAGTATTTTCAGGAACCAATTCAGGTTGAGGTGAGGTTTACTAAGATGTAGGATTCAAATTAGAGGTGGTTATTTAGATGGTGTGGATTGTAGATATGGAGTTGTGTTTTGATGAGGAGAGGGTAGTGGAGGTGATATGAACCCTCTTTCTTGTTAAAATATGAGTTAGGACCTTTAGGAAATCAGGTTGTATACTTGTAAGAATTGAAATAAAGAAACAAAAATTAAACTCTTAATTTCATAGGCAAAGAATCAGAATTATGGATTATGAAAAAGATTAATAGAAATGATATGGAAATTGAGGATGTCACATTTCTAAGAATGAAGATATGTCATCGAGATTACACATACACAAATGGATGAATGATATTTGATAAATCTCAATTCTGGATAAAAAAATATTAAAAAGAACTAATTGAGTCTATTTTCTTGTAATCAAAATTTCTCTTTTTTTTCTCTTGATAGAGCAATACATATAACCTCTTTAGGAAGTGTTGTAGAGATAGGAGCAATGATCTAAGGAAGTTACATTTGGTTTAATATAATTGGTGGTTTCATGTAGTTAAAATCTGAGAGTTTATTGTAAAGATTTTACATGCTTAATACAATTCAAAATCCAGTAAGATGTTAAATAGCAAAATCGTATGGATGGAGGAACAAAATCCCAAAAATGTGTGATCTCAATCTTTTCCTGTATCAGACTGTTCACCTTCCTCAGTTAATGTTCAAACCTAATTTTATTTAAAACTAATGTAATTATAATAAAATTAAAAAAATGAAGAGTCTCACTACTCATTTACTCCTGTCATGCTCACTCCTCCTTCCTGGTTGAGTTTATTTCAAATTCAAATAAAATAAATTAAATTAATTTAAGTAAGGCAAATAAAGAGTTTCTTCTGCATTCTTCTTACCAAATTCTAAAATCTTAGTCACAAACCTATATCTTCTTGTTTGCAGGACACCACTTTACTTTCAGACTCACAAAACTTTGTGTTTATGAGATTCTTGACAGTTTTATTAAGTAAAATGAAAAAAAGGAGACTATATTAAACAATTTTGTATTAAGATTGAATCATCCCTCAATTTTTTTTTTAATTTCTTTTATTTATTGACAAAAATATTATTTTATATATTTATATATATATTTTTTTTTAAAATAAGATCTATGATTCGTGTTACGATTTCACGATCTATGATCTTATGAACTCTTTACATCCTACTCAAAATTTCGATTTTAACTACTTTAGATAATTTAGTGAATTTTATAGTAGGTATGAGAAGATAAAAGTTGTTTGACATAACATAGGAAAGAGGATAAATAAGATAAAAAGTGAGATTATCTTTTAAATAATTGTGTCTAATAATATATAATTTATTACTTGAAATTTTTAAATATAGATTTTTGGTCGTAAGTAATTCAAGGTAAATTCAAATTACATATTAATTTTTCACATTACATGTTGATTTCGATTATATATAATTATGTTTTTCATATATATATATATATATATATATATATATATATATATAT
>Ga0099825_1006268_pt1 | contig 14949 bp, 9 predicted proteins | sample SiratroredBW_FD_76838 | JGI IMG/M metagenome (GOLD analysis project Ga0099825, IMG submission 76838) | Root nodule microbial communities of legume samples collected from California, USA - Siratro red BW | ecosystem: Host-associated > Plants > Roots > Nodule | place: USA: California | collected... | reverse complement strand
GGTTGAGCAACTTCTTGCTATCTCATGCATATGAGAGAGGCAAAACAGATAAGACATTGTTTATTAAGAAAACATTCAATGATATTATTTTGGTTCAAGTATATGTTGATGATATTATATTTGGATCCACTAATCAGAATCTGTGTGAGCAGTTTGTTGCAGTTATGCAGGGAGAATTTGAGATGTCCATGATGAGAGAACTTAACTATTTTCTTGGACTGCAGATCAAGCAATTAAATCATGCCACACTCCTTAGTCAAACCAAGTATTGCAAAGAGTTATTAAAGAAGTTTGACATGGAGAATTGCAAAGAGATTTCAGCACCTATGGCCACTAATTGTTACTTGGATTCAAATGAGAAAGGAGCTAGTGTAGATCAAACCAAGTACAGAGGCTTAATCGATTCACTGTTTTATCTTACTACAAGCATACCAGATATCATGTTTAGTGTTTATCTTTGTGCTAGATTTCAATCCAATCCTAAGGAATCACACTTTACTGTAGCAAAGATAATTCTAAAATACTTGCAAGGAACCACAAATGTTGGGCTATGGTGTCCAAGTGAAGTTTCTCTGAATTTAGTTGGTTATTCTGATTCTAATTTTGCAGGATGTAAAATAGATAGGAAGAGCACCAGTGGAACATGTCATCTGTTAGGATCAAGTTTGATATCATGGCATAGTAGGAAACAAGCATGTTTTGCATTATCTACTGCTGAAGCCGAGTATATTGCAGCTGGTAGCTACTGTGCACAAAGCTTATGGATTAAGCAGCAGTTAAGTGATTTCGACCTTGACTTGTCTAAAATTCCTTTATTATGTGACAATACAAGTGTTATTAATTTTACCAAAAATCCAATTCAACATTCAAGGACTAAGCATATTGAAATTCGTCATCACTTCATTAGAGACCATGTCAATAATGGTGATTATGGAAATTTAGTTTGTTAATACTGAAAATCAGCTTGTTGATCTTTTTACAAAACCACTTAATAAAGAGAGGTTTAATTTCCTACAAAATAAACTTGGGATTATTGATTTCAAATATGTGAAATGGATCAGTTTATATTTTGTGGTTTATTAGTTGATTTAATTCCATGGATGTTTACAGCTTATTGTATCACTTTCAGTTTTACAAATTACTGTACCAGTTTCAAATTTTACAGGTTACTTTACCAGTTTTGATTTTTACAACTTACTGTATTAGTTTCAGTTTTACATTTACTGTATCAGGTTCACATGACTGTTCACTGTATCTGGATCAATTTTATAATATTTTTAATAATAGTGGTACAACTGACTGGATATTGATATCTGATTAAATTTTAATTCTGGATACATGTGAAGGTGTTTTGGAGTTACAATGCAACTGAAGCAAAGTTGTGTAACTGAAAGAATTCAAACAGAACCAAGCACAATGGAACCCAACTAGTTGAAGGTCTGAATAAGACAAAATAATTCAATATTCATGTTGCGCATGTGAAGAGAGAGACATTTCGAGCTGCCACATAGCACTACAACAGAGGCACTAGTCAAAAAGCTATTTTTGAGATTTTCTGAAGCTAAATATAACCTGCTCTGAATTGATTGCTTGTAGAATCTCAACAAACTGCAAAAGCTGTTTTATGTTTTGAATTGTTAATTAATGTGCTGTTTTCTATAGAATTATTTCTCATTAAGTAGAGGGTCGAGCATGCATTCAGTCGCACACTACCTTACTGCCTTTGCTCTATTCGTTCTGTGTGCAAAGTTCAGTTGTCCTGCTACCTACAATTCTCAAAGAAATGGCGTTCTCTTCCAACCCCCGCAAGAGAACCAAGAGAGTCATGATCAAACAAGCTGGCTCAAACAGTGGCAACAACGAAACCGATTACCTTGATAGTTGGTTCGTTGGAAATCAGGAGAGCATTGAAGTTGTATAGTAGGAAGATTATCATTCTTCCTAAGGTGTTAAGCCTTGAGTGGCTTAAGGAGGAGAAGCTTGATGAGGTCCGTGACATGCTCAAGTTTCAGAAGCTGGACAAGTTCTTTAAGCTGACTGGGAACACGTACCCAGATTTGGTTAAGGTGTTCTTGACCAACATGTGGTATGATGAGGATAACTTGTACTCACAGGTGAAAGGAATCGATATGGCTACCAATGAAGAGGTTTGGTTGAGCATCACTGGCTTGAGAAATGATGGTGCTGTTGTGAGCAGAGGAAACACTACAGAGCTTGGGAACTTTAACAAGGTTCATTTCTATAAATCTTGTTTAAGGAACCAAGAAACTGCCTCGAGAACGTTCAATGTAGGAGCACTTGCTGCTATACCAAGAATTCTGGCCTATATCATGATTTAGCTGTTGACACCCCGTGGTTTCAACCATGCAACATTGACAGAAGAGGATCTTATCCTCGTGTACTGCCTCATGACTAGGTTAATGTGATCCGTGAGCATCTGTTCAAAGTGGGGAAGAAACTGGAATATCGCATTCCATATATGATACTCCTGTCAAGTTTCATTGAATACTTTGAAATAGATGTGGAAGGTGAAGTTATCGAAGAGGTTAAGGCTTTAAACCAGATTTTAGCATTCAATCTCACCAAGATTGGCTTGAAGAAAATGAAGAATAAAAAGTGGATCTGCAAGGCTGATGAGGAATCTGCTGCTCAAGATTATGATGATGAAGAAGAGTCAACTAATGATGATAACACTGAAGATGAATATGAGGACAATACCATGAATGATGAACAAGTTGGTACTGAAGGTGGAACACCTACTGCTCCTGCACAAGAATCGTATTCCAGGTTTGAGCAACTGATGATCAATCAACTGAATAACATGGAAAACTAGAATCGAAGCCACCACCAGTATTGTGAGACACACTTCCAGTTCATTAAGACTCAAGTTGAGGATATTCAGTCTAAGATTGGGACTTTGTTCTTTCTACCAGACGAATAGAAACATCTTTTGCATATCTAGTGGTGTCTTCACTTCCATTTGATGAAGTCAATGGGGGAGAATTAGGAGTGTTAAGAATAAGAAGTGTTGTGGTGTTTGTTGTTTTGTGATCTAGGAGTCTAGGTTGATGTTGCTAGGTTCAGTTTACTGTCTGTTGGTTGTTTTTACTACTGCTTTTGCTATTTGATGATTTTTGTTGTTGCTGTTACTACTCTAATATGCTAGTTTATCCAGCCACAGTCCAAATTTTAGTTTGTTATGTTTAATCAGTTTGGTGCACGATTTGTATTAATCAATGAATATCATATGTACTCGTGCTTATTATCAATGAACTTTCTTATCCTTTGTGTTACTGTTTACTTCACTATGTTTGGTGAAATATGATTTATAGGATATCAAATTATGGGGGAGCTTTGTGAAAGTCAGTAAATTGTTTTACAGAAGAACAAACATGTATTTCAACTCAACACACCTTTGTTTGTCTTCATCAAATTGGGCGAGATTGTTAGCACAAGTGATTTGCTATGAAGATTTGATGAAGTCAACCATGTGATGAAGTTCAAGACCTTGTGACCATGTGTGGACTGCATGGAGGTTGCATGAAGATTGGAGGAGCTCGGTCTAGAACTTAGGATTGTGTGTTGTGTGTCATGTTTGAGTTCAAATCAGTAATGCATGCAATCTTAGTCAAGGATAAGCTCCATAAGTGTTTTTTGATTTAACAAAGGATTTGAGAAATCATTAAAATCAGAACTTGCATTTTGAATAACTATTTTAACTAAATCGAGAAAAATAATTGACTGTTTGATAAAACAATCGATTGAATTTTAAGACAGTTGTCTACAAATAGTTGGCGTGCTTTTGAAAATAGATACGAAATCACTCTAAATCATTTTCTGATCAAGAGTTGTGAGTTTTCAAAGAGAGAAAAGCGCCTTCTTGTTTTGTGATCAAGATCATTCAAACTCTTTCATCAAGAACTGTTTTTTTAATACTGCTGGAGCTTTGAATTAATTGGGACTATTTCACACTGATCTGATCATCAGACTAAGCCTTTTATATCCTTTCTCCATTACTTTTGTAATCTGTTGTATAGAAGTGCTTGTATTCACTACAAGAAAAAAGTTATTTAGAGACCAATTTTTAGCTACCAAATGAAATAGTTGCTAATTATGACCAAAATAGCTACCAAATTAGATTTTGGTTGTTAAATAACTACAAGATAGAAGTAATGATTATCATTGGTTGCAAAAATTCGTATTGACACTCAACCCTCATTTCAACCATAACTAATTGACTAAGCGAAAATTAGAGCGAGTTTAATTATGCAAGCAAGTGATCACACAACCCATTCATCCCAACCCAACAGATCATATTTCCCATCATTAAGCATGAACGGTCCAGTGAAAACAGTGAGTACAAAAAAGTGAAATAGACAAGAGTTAAGAGGCGAGATGATTAAGCACAGAACCTCAAACCTTTTCCACAATCTCAACCAAGAGGATAATCAAACGAATTAGCCTTCCATAAAAGCGAATAAACAAGATGATGAAGAAACGAGAATGGAAAAATGAAGAAAATGTGAACTGTATTCCAGACACCAAAAAACGAAACAGAGAAGGTTAAAAAAAACGTAAAAATAACAATTTGTCTTGGTTCCAGCCGCCGCCCCTTACAAGTCTCTCCCCCATACATAAGCTAGGGCAACCTTTTTCAACCCTAATGGGCCCAAGTCCCCTTACAAGTCTGGCCCAATCATAAAAGAAAAATAAAAGAAAAGAAAGCACATAACGTGGAGGCAGTGGTGACGTGGCAACTCTCTTCAATTCCAGAAATTAATTCCAAGCTCAGTAAAATACAAAGTCTCCCTGAAAATAATAATAAAATTAAGTCAGGAAATCCAAATTAATTAAAAATTACGAATTTCTAGTAAATGAAGCCCAAACAATGAAACTGAGGAAATGATAGGCAGTTAAGCACAAATCTCTAATTAAAATGGGTACATAAAGATAAGCAAATAGGGGAAAATAATGACTCATCACACTTAGAATTTATTTAATTCTTAATTTTAAGTAATTTTTATTAATAATTGATTGTGAGAGTCAATATAAGGTTTTGATATTAATTCAATTTATTTTTGATGAAAATGATCAGGAAAACATTGGATGAGAAGAACTAGGATTGAAGCGTTGAAGAAGTAAGAAAAAGAAGTAAATAAAGCTAAGCCCAAGTCAATCATGTAACCCTAACTTAGAGAAAACCTAGAAGTAAAGAAGCGACGGTGGTGTCTAGCACAACGACATGGGCTTGAAGAAGATTAGACCCCGGTGCATAATATTGTGTTGGGTGTGCGCGTCAATTTTTGTGTATTATTTAATAGACTTTTGGGATTAGGATTAGATATCTTTGGCTATAATAGAGAATTAAATTGACTCTTGAAGGCGTCTTTAAACTTCATTAGGAGTAATCATTTTATTCCATCATTATTCTTGTAATGTTTGGTTTCCTCATGCCTATGAGGAGTTAAATCACTTGTTGTTGGGGTTAGGTTAAATCCTTTTTTAACTCTCATATTATGTCCTATCATAAATGTTGTTGTTTCATTACATCAGTTTATTCATTTTGTGCTTATGCTTGTTGTGTGGATCCACAACTCGATTATTGATTCCTAAGAATATTAAAAAATATATTTTGAATCTAGATTTGAATTAATTTACCGGATGAAAGCTCGTGTCTAGTAATAGAGCATGATTCATTTATTGTCATTAAGATACCCGTATTAGGAAAGATTCATCTATATAATTGATCAAGATATTGACGGTTAATAGATAATTCCAAGAGGCTCATCCATTGAGGAATCAGGTTTGAGTAATTTCATGGATTGACATTGATGATTGTTAAAAAAGAAGATAACATTTGTAATACATGAGAGTGAAGATTGTGAGATTTAACCCTAGCATGTTTATCATATTATTGTTAAACCTTTTTTCTGCCTTTGATTATTGATAAAAATATAAAAATTATCTTTTTAATTTTTTTGCATATATTATCAAGTTTTAACTTTATTGAGTCTTTCAAGAAGAGATTCACCATAGATATTCGATACTAATGGATCATGAGTCAAACCCACATAAGGGATTAACACTACCTTAAACCTAAAACATTAAGGTAATGAGTTTATAGGTCTTCTTCCTTATATGTTGCTTAACTATCTTACTTTTACTTAATGAGATAGTGTTAATCTATTATATGCATTTGACTCATGACTTATTAGTGTTGAATATCCTCGGTAAAGCCCCTCTCAAAAGACTAAATAGTGGTATCAAAGTCAACAATGGTTTATCTTGGTGTTTGACTTAGGTGAGTACAATACGGAATATGTTAAGAGTGGTCTCTGTATCGAAAGTCTTTCTAACGAATTTTTTAGGAAAACATATCTTGTTATGATAAAGGTAACCAATGTGGTACTTGTGGTTCAAAATGTGTTGACTCAAAGAAGTGTACCAATATGGGAATGACGATCACTTGATTGAAGATTGTTAGACATTAAACGTGAATTTAAGTCTCATATTGAATAAAAATAAAAAATTTGAGTAATATATAAAAAAAATATCCATAAATATTTTGGATTAAAGGTAATGTTAATATTTTATACAATAACTCATTAGTGTCATATAAATCCTCCTTAAGAATCAACATAACAAGTGATGAATTTCTAAAAAACCACCCAATTAAAATGTAACTCGTCCATGTACCTCAAGATATCCTACTTTACCAACCAAAAAATTTGATAATAATTAAGACCAAGACCTTTAATATATATTTTTAAAATATGCTATGTTATATATGTTTAAGAGTCTCGGCAGACAAACTTGATGATTAACCAAAGTTGACCTAAATACATTTACTTTTATAAGGCTTTTGTTGTTGTTAAATGCCATGTAATATATATTTTCAACCTTTGCAATATAAATAGTTTTGACACTATGAAGTTGTTTAAATATACACATTGCATGTGTGATCCTGCACTCTGGTGCATCTACCTGACTAAGTTATTATATTAATGAGTCACTTTCTCATGATAAGAGTAGATATCTTGTTATCATACAAATGATCCTCCTCATCTTGTCATCATACATCCAACTCTAAGACCTCACTACCCAAACTCCCTTTTATGGTTTGTCTTTAAGCTGAGCCTTCACCATGTGGTAAAGAAAATGATAGTAAACCGAAAAGTTATGCCTATGATTAATGGGATGCAAGAAACAAGGATAGGGTTTCGGTGCATTTTCTATAATGGTCAACACTTTCTATCATGGTCACTACCAGTAAGATTTCATTTGCCAGGAAAATACATAAAACAAAAGTTGATCAATAGATAAATCTCGTTTACACGTGATGTCCATTAATATTTAATTATTACACACATATGCGTCACATAATTAAATCTTATTTATTAATCGTATGAAAAATGTTACATTAATTATGAATTACATATATAATTTAGAATTACAAGTGTTATTCGATCCCTCTTGCGTGTGTAATTTAGGATGACCAATACTTAGATGCACATGGGGATCTGAATAATCTAAGTCAGATCAGATAGAACTATTGAAGAAAAAAAAAAAACCCTACTAACTAATTTATGCACTTGGTAATTTGTATAGATATTTATTTAGGGTAGAGAAAGAGATATCACATGATTGGAGAATCATAACACACCATCATGTTCATGATAACCAGTGTTCGATGATCATCTATGGGATAAATTGAATTGGTAAAAGCTGTGAGTATTAGCTAGCTGGCTTGCACATGATAAGGTTGTTCATCAAAAAGAACTGAGTTAAGGTTGTCCTAATATCCTAAGAGAGAAAGTAATTGATTCTTTACCATTCATAATGGTAAGATTAAGATCAAGATATAATTTTGTACTTATATAAGTAAGCATAATTACATGGTTTCATCAATGTTGAGTGTTATTATTATTATGAGTGTAAACAAAGAACAGTAAGTTTGTAACCCCTGAGAAAGTTCAATTCTTTTAAATACTTGTCGGCCACAGAAGTTTAAAGTTTGGATAAAAACATGGGCTTTGGGAATTTAATATGCAATGATGTGATTTAAGATTCCGGAAATTACATGGCTATGGTGGAAATGTTGGTACTAAGATGATTAAGGTAATTTTTTATTGTTTCCCTGATGAAAGTAATTATGGTGTTTTCTGGTAATGAGGGAAATTGATGATAATGATGGCAATTGATGATGCATTGCCAGGGTGCTAATCATATTTGATCATTAGGTGAAGATAAGTGAGAGAGCATAGAAAATACATCCATCAGAATGTTGACTTTAGGCACTGAAATTTTCCATGATAATGATGCAGGTAAGAGTAAAGTTTCTCTGCATCACACTGTCTCTCTATTCTGCATAGTCACAAAAGCGACAACAAAAAAGATAAAGTTAATAACACACTGTCTTTTCAACATTTTTTTATAAGTTAATTTTCGAAAATCTTACTATATGACGTGGGTTCAAGTTGAAGGTTCTGTTTAACAATCTTACGCATTAAAATAACGTAATCTTTAGTGAAAATGTCTATAATTTAAAAAACAAAAACAGGAAATTGAGAAAATTTAGATTAAGAGCTCTGAGCTTAATTTTTTATGTATATATTTTGACCTTTAATTATATGATAGTGAAAATATATTTGATGCAAAGGAATAATTGGTATTGGTAAAGAGTTACCGTTTGGATTGGTGTTTGGCTGTGATTGGCGTGAAGGCATTATTTGTCTTGGTGAACATGCTCCAATTTGCTTTTTTTTTTTTGTTGGCTATCAATGAATGGCGTATTTGTCTCTTCTGCTTTCAACAGTTGTGTGAGTGTGATGTCCAAAAATTCCAAGTGCATCCATCATTTTAGTGCATAATACATGAGAAAGTGTTTATAGTAATATTATTGAAGAATCTTTTCTTTTGTTAATTTTAAAAAAGTATATCTAAGAATCTCACCCTGGAGCATTGGGATTTGGACATACTATTAATTAGATTAGATCATATAAGATAGTATTTTTTTTTTCTGGTTTTGTCTAACAAAAATAATGAATGAACACATAAGGAAGGTCACATGCCCCTTGAGCCACCTTGCCTCCACTAAGCTTGAGTGTGAATTACATTGCTTTTAACAGTCTCCGGAATAAGAGGGTCATATTGACATTTGAGTAGACACCAAAAACTGGAATATGATTTGTGATGGCTTCCCATTGTTACAGAAGCATTACTCTCTTTCTCTTCTTGTCTTTTTTCTCTCTCTCTCTCTCTTTCATAGTCATCATCTTAAAACTCCCTTTACCCACTAGTGCTACCACCCTTTGGCTCTTTGCTAATTCCCAAACCACTGCTACTATTACTCCATGTTTCCGCATTGCACTAGCCTCTTTTTGTTGTTATATAAAACAAACCTCGTTCAACATCAACACATGTCACACACCAATATGATGATCATACCTCAACCATGATTCTTCCTCTCCTTCTTTTCTTTCCATCAAGGCTTTCTTTCATTATTACTATTATTAGCATCCTTTTGTCATTCTCAGAGTCTTGAATTGGTTGATGTCCTATATTTCTGCTTGTTGTTGTCACTATATGCTGATATATACATACACAGCTTTTAGTTACCAAAGGTTGAGACTTTAGCAATGTCTTCTTCTGGTTATGCCACAAGCAGTACTTTGTTTCTTCTGTTTCTGGCTGTGCTTGTTGCAAAAGTTAGATTTTGCTTTTCTATCAAGGTAAATTCAAACAGTGGTGTTTTTTTGTGGCATTTTTGGTTATGGTGGTCACTAGATTTATGGATTCTTAAGTGAACTGTGGAATATGGACTGGATGGCAGGTTTATGTAGTGTACATGGGAAGCAAAAGTGGGGAACACCCAGATGATGTTCTGAGGGAAAATCATCAAATGCTTGCTGCTGTTCACAGTGGAAGGTCAGAGCTAAGATAACTTTTTTCATTTTTTGGCAAATTTTCTGCAAGTCTTTCGGTTAGTTGAGTTTTCTTTATTTAAGTAAATGGTTTTCTCATTTTTTTTCCCTCATTGTAATGTTTTGACAGCATTGAACAAGCCCAAACCTCTCATGTTTATAGCTACAAACATGCTTTCAGAGGCTTTGCAGCCAAACTCAGCGATGAACAGGCTTCCCAAATTTCAAGTATGTCAGAGGAAGTTTTCCTGTTGCATTTTCTTTTCCTTTTCTCAACTTAATGTCCAAATTGTCCAACTTAACCTTCGAACTAGTTTTAATGGCTCTGTGACTTGTGTTCAAATTTAACCAGAAATGCCAGGAGTGGTTTCTGTTTTTCCCAATTCTAAAAGAAAGCTGCACACAACTCATTCATGGGATTTCATGGGACTTCTAGATGACCAAACCATGGAGACTCTTGGATACTCCATCAGAAACCAAGAAAATATCATCATTGGTTTCATTGATACTGGTTAGCAGCCTTACCCTTTTGATAAATAAGTTGATTACTTCTATGTAGCTTAATTGCATTTATTCTTCGGTTCACAAGAATCTCCATTTCCACGCTTCATTTATTACTTTAGAGTGGCAGAGTATCAGTCCCTTTATTCCCCTTGTTTTAGAAGTAGCAGGCATAAGGAAAGCATAATTAATAACATCGGAAATTACACAATGGCATTGCTGTGGTAGTCAGATTCTTGCCAGTGAACTCTTTCAGTTAATTAAATCACTTTCTGTAAGGAGCTAAAAGAGAACCTAAATATCTTTTATTCATCTCCTGTTAGTGTTTTCAGATTTAGTGAAAAACCAGTGATTATACCAAAAAAGCAATAAAGGACTTTGATTTTGATAATGAATGGGATTGATAATGGGTTATTTGACTCAGGAATTTGGCCCGAGTCCCCTAGCTTCAGTGACACCGACATGCCTGCAGTGCCACCAGGCTGGAAGGGCCGATGCCAATCAGGGGAAGCATTCAATGCCTCATCTTGCAACAGGTTTGTGGCTGAACCTTATCTTTTGAGTCTCCATTTGGTTTTGTGATCTTCCATGGTTAAAAACTTGTGCAATAGGAAGGTGATAGGAGCCAGATACTACAGGAGTGGATATGAAGCTGAGGAAGAGTCAGATGCGAAAAACACCTTCAGATCTGCAAGGGATAGCACTGGTCATGGGAGCCATACAGCCTCCATAGCTGCAGGGAGGTATGTAGCAAACATGAACTACAAGGGATTGGCAGGTGGAGGAGCAAGGGGAGGTGCACCAATGGCCAGAATTGCTGTGTACAAGACATGTTGGGATTCTGGTTGTTATGATGTGGACTTGCTAGCTGCCTTTGATGATGCCATAAGAGATGGGGTTCATATTTTATCTCTTTCTCTGGGTGCTGAATCACCTCAAGGAGACTATTTCAGTGATGCCATTTCTGTGGGGTCATTCCATGCGGCTAGTCGTGGGGTGCTGGTTGTTGCATCAGCTGGAAATGAAGGGACTGCTGCCTCTGCCACAAACCTTGCTCCATGGATTCTCACTGTTGCTGCCAGCTCAACTGATAGGGATTTCACTTCCGATATCACACTGGGAAATGGTGCCAAAATCATGGTAAAACTTTTTCACTGTTGCCTTAAAACTAGATACAAAAAATAAAAATAAAAAACTTATTTTTACTTCAACAAAAAAACACTGCATTTTTAGCCTGTCACTGGAGATTAAAAATATATATATTTTTTTAATTTTTATGAGTTAAAATGAATAAAACTTAAGGGAAACACTAACAAATAATCTTAGAATAATGATTAAGGAATTAGAAGTAAAATTCTTTCAGCGTGTCTGGTTGCCCATCACGCCTGACAGAAGCTTGTAATTTTTCATCAAATGTTAATTTGACATGATTTATTCCATCCCAGTGCATTTCCAAACACAAGGTTTATGGAAAAGTGCTACCAATGTACTTCCACTATACCATTATTTTGACGAAAAGTTCATTAATATAAAAAATTTAAGCTTTGATTTTTTTTTAAAAGGTAGCATTTTGGTATACTAGGAGTACGTTGATTAGCTTTCCATGATTGAAACAGGGTGAAAGTCTCAGTCTCTTTGAAATGAATGCTTCCAAGAGGATAATTTCTGCTTCTGCTGCCAATGGAGGATACTTTACTTCTTATCAATCCAGGTGAAGCAAGGTACTTAAAAGTGAGAACTACTTAAGAATCAATGCAAAAATGTGACTCTTAAGTTATATTTTTCCTTTTTTATTCGCTTCTGTAGTTACTGTTTGGAAAGTTCTTTGAATAAAACAAAGAGCAAAGGCAAGGTTCTGGTGTGTAGACATGCAGAGAGTTCAACAGAGTCAAAGGTGCAAAAGAGCAAGATAGTGAAAAATGCTGGTGGAGTTGGTATGATACTTATTGATGAGAGAGATCAAGATGTTGCCATCCCATTTGTGATCCCTTCAGCTATTGTTGGAAAGAAGACAGGAGGACAGATTCTATCCTACCTCAAAACTACACGGTTTGTTTTGTATTAAGAATGAAAAAGAATGACTTTCTGTAAAGCACTATTCTACTGCCATCCTCCAAAGTCTAAGATTTCATCCTGTAATATACTGAACAGTAATCCGGTGTCAAGGATATTTGGTGCAAAGACAGTTCTAGGAGCTCATCCTGCCCCACGTGTAGCAGCTTTTTCCTCTAAAGGTCCCAATGCTTTAAATCCTGAAATTCTGAAGGTGACATTTTAACTAGTAGCAACTGAATTCTATATTCTCGATTTGGCTTCTTCATAATAGTCATTACTACTTGTTATTTCATTCTCGGACTGAGTTCTGATTGTGTTTCTGTTGTTACACAGCCTGATGTCACAGCTCCAGGACTAAATATCCTTGCAGCATGGTCTCCGGCAGCAGGAAATATGTTCAACATTCTCTCAGGAACTTCTATGGCATGTCCTCATGTAACAGGAATTGCAACCTTAGTCAAAGCTGTGCATCCTTCATGGTCTCCATCTGCTATCAAATCTGCCATCATGACAACTGGTAATACACTCATATTAATATCATTTTCCAGAGGGCTATATGGAAATATTTTAGGGCCTTAGTCAGACAAATTGAAACAAAACTCCATAGTAGATTAAATTTGAGTAAATCATTCATTTGTATTACATTTTCTCCTAAGCAGTCTCTGAAATGATAAAACTGTTTTCGTAACCCTCTCACTCAAGTATTAAATATTCATCAGTTTAGTCCCTATATTGATGTATTTTATTAACATTTAAGAACCAATTGAAAGGGTTTTCAAACACTTATTAAATGATTTCTAATATTTGGAGAATTAATTATATAACCTTGTTTAGTTTAGGGACAATTTAGGGGAAAGGGTAAAACTTAAAGATAAAATTGATGGTATATTCGGTTAAATTCTAACTGTCAACGTCTATAGATCTAGAAAATGAACATTATGAATAATTTTTTACATCACCAAATGAAGTAATATGATAAACAGAGAATGCTAGTAATATAGTCTCTAATACACCTTTTCCAACGTACTATTGCATTACAAATTGCGTTGAATGAAAGGGTGAAACTCACATTATTTAATAGGAGCTCCATGAATTTCACCCAATGATAAAGGGTGAAACTCACATTATTAAAAGAGTATGCTAATATTTCTCATGATAGTGTTATATTTCAGTGCACTGGATTCTCTGGTTCCACTGAAGATACTAATCATGAACTCTTTATGCAGCTACAATACTGGATAAGCACCACAGACCCATCATTGCAGATCCAGAGCAAAGAAGTGCTAATGCATTTGATTACGGATCAGGGTTTGTGAACCCTGCTAGAGTGCTTGATCCTGGTCTCATCTATGACTCAGAGCCTGCAGATTATATTGCATTCCTGTGTTCACTTGGTTATGATCAGAGGTCACTCCATCAAGTTACAAGAGACAACAGCACCTGTGATAGAGCATTCAACACAGCTTCTGACCTCAACTACCCATCTATTGCAGTGCCCAATCTTAAAGATAACTTTTCTGTCACTAGGATTGTGACTAATGTTGGGAAAGCAAGAAGTGTTTATAAAGCTGTAGTGTCTTCTCCACCTGGTGTTAGAGTCAGTGTTATACCTAACCAGTTAATTTTTACAAGAATTGGGCAGAAAATGAATTTCACTGTGAAGTTCAAAAAAATTGCTCCTTCAAAGGGATATGCATTTGGGTTCTTGTCATGGAGGAATGGAAGGTCACAAGTCACTAGCCCTTTGGTTGTCCAGTTGCACCTGGAATAAAATAGGTTGGTGAGATAGCAATGCTTGTATATATCAACATTAGCTTAAGAGCTTTCAGATTTCTAGTGACCAGAAGAGTTATTCATATTGAAATCCTGATGCAACAAATGATAGCTGCCAAAATTATGCTCATTGTGTGCTTGGAGCAGCAACAGTTACCAAAATATCCAAAGAGATGGTGTATTTAAATTATTCTGAAATTCTTTATTTATCAGTTGTTGCAACATATTCGCTTTCACTTTATTTAAAGTTAGTCACTTCCACATGCAGACATCTGAGATGAGCCATGTCACTCAAATATTTGTAAAGAAATTGAAGTTCTGGGGTTGTTCAGTTGGCGAGAGAAAATAAGAGAAAATGTAGATAAGTGAGAAAACAAATAAAGAAATAGGATAGAAAAAAAAGGATAATAAAATTACATAGTTGTTTGATCTGAATTAAAGAGAAAATAAATAAATAAATACTTTTTGAGAATAAAAATTCTGAAGTATTTTACACGTACCAATCATGGAAGTGTTTATGTCTTCTCTCTTCTTCCTTTCTCTTCCACGTTATTTGGACAATACCAAACAGGGTAGAAGATTATAAGATTTTTTCTTTACATTTAAGGTAAACATTTATTATTGAAAATACTGAACATAAGTGGTAGTCACACAAAGGAACAGCCTTTAGTGCATTCCAGCAACCCATTGCTGTCAT
>Ga0099825_1006265_pt1 | contig 14953 bp, 8 predicted proteins | sample SiratroredBW_FD_76838 | JGI IMG/M metagenome (GOLD analysis project Ga0099825, IMG submission 76838) | Root nodule microbial communities of legume samples collected from California, USA - Siratro red BW | ecosystem: Host-associated > Plants > Roots > Nodule | place: USA: California | collected... | reverse complement strand
TTTCGCGAAGAAAATTTTCTTTTTTCCTCTTTCCCCCTCCATATACATTTTTTTTGTCCTCCCCTTAACTCCAAAAAAATAAAAAAAAAAAAAAAAAAAACTGGCCATGAAATCCCATGTCATTTCTTGGATAGTCTCAATTGCAAATAGGTTACAAATGCTACTATCAAGAACACAACAGATTTTTTTTTGTCCAGCATCAAGACTACAACAGATATATTGATTTTGCGGGTATTAGCATTTTTTAAGGCTTGTCCTTTCTTCTGATTCACTTCAGATGTGTTTCATGACATTGATATTTCCTAGTTGGTCATGGTTTCTTTTTAAATTATTCACATATCTCAACACTGAACCCCTTTGTTGTTCACAAATCATACCTACTACTTCTGACCCAATTGTTTCCCATCTTCCTAGAGACTCATCTCATACACCATCAGACTCTCTCTCTTTGCCTCCTTCATTGGGATTGTCCATAGCATTACACAAAGATATCAACTTTGCTACACTCAATCCCTGTCCTCTTTATGTCTTCCCTTTAATAATCATCATTTTTCCTATTAAATTGCTACAGTTTGCTGCATAGGTGGAGAGTAACTTTAGCGTTTTTTAGTATATATCTTTAGATAAGCTGCTTTGGAGGAAAAGAATATGCATTTGTCCTCCATGTAGGAGCACTATGTCATTTTAAAAGAGCATATATTACAAGTACATTAAGGTATTGGATAGTTTTCCTACATTGATGTCTTTTGTTCCTTCTAGGTTGCTTTTTCAATTCTTTTATTTTAACAGGTACTCTTATCCTTCTTTCAATTTGTATTCTCCTTCTGTCTTAATTTCTTCTTTTATCCAAAAAGATAAGCCTTTACGAAAACCAATAATATCCTATAGAACACTAGAACTTCGACAATTTTAAGTCAATCCAACATTATTGCTACAGAAACATAAAATCCATAGTTCGCTTTATCCACAGCAACTTCTATATATAGATTTGGGAGTACAAACAAAAAACGATGTAAAAGTAGTTCATGTCTTACTCCACCAATATCAGGTCCTCCACGTTTGCTACCAATAGCATCTATCTCATCAATAAAGATTATAGAAGGTGAAAATTTCCTTGCATTTCCGAAGAGGTCCTTAACACGGGATGCAGCAACCCCTACAAACATCTGGGGAGAAAAGACAGATTAAATGAGTCAATTTCATTTAGTTGTAAAGATCCAAATAAATCAGGTAAAAACAAAAAATAGGACAAGCCTTATTGAATGCAACATTTCGCATTCCTTGGGAGCATACCATCATGAAGTCCATTCATTTAGACAAAAAGAATATTGTGAAACACATGATGTGGATCGAAATAGTTAGCACTTAGCACACTCTAATTAGAGTCAAATTTATCTCATTATCCGTGTGTAACTGATTGAAAGAAGAATACTAGATTCCATATTATTAGTTAATGATTAATACGTTGGTGTCACCATTTAACCTTGTTAATTTAAATAAAAAACAAATTACGGTCCCTAAAGATACAAGTGGCATCAATTTGGTCCTTTAATAATAATACATCAAAATGGTCCTTTAATGTCAATTTCTGATATAGTCCAATTTCTGATATAGTATGAAAATTATACAATTAATTAATTGAATAATATGAAAATTATACAATTTAATGTCCAATTTCTGATGTAGTTTAGGCTGCGGTGAGGTAGGGGGAAGAAGAGATTGCATGTGCTGGGAAAGGGAGGGGGGCCGCAGGGAGGAGGGAGATGGAGGTTGTGATGGTGGGTTATTTTAAATGTTAATGGGCTTCAGTTTAAGCTGAAGGAAGGACCATTTTAAAAACATAAAGGACTAAATTAAAATTTTTAAAAGATAAGGGACTAACCCTGAATAAAACATAAAAGATAAGGACCATTTGTATAATTTAGCCTAAATTTTATCTGCAATCCCGTTCTTCAAAAATATAATGACTTTGTTTGGATTTGGATAGTGAAACAAACAAATTCGAAAGTTATACTTGCAAATTTCAATTCAACGCATATGAACATCTTTGGAGAAGAGGCAGTACCTCTACAAAATCTGTGCCATTGGCTGCAAAGAAAGGTAATCCTGCTTCACCTGCAATGGCTTTGGCCAGTAGGGTTTTACCAGTTCCAGGAGGCCCATGAAGAAGTACACCTTTTGGACAATAAATTCCTTTGTCTTGAAACTCATCGTCATTCTTTAAAATTCGGACAATCTCTTGTAGTTCTTTTTTTATATATTCCTGGCCAGCAAAATCATCAAATGTAACACCAGTTTTTTCTTCGGCTGATATAAATTTAGCCCTGTGGGGAAAACATAACAATTAGATTCTGGGTGTAAAGAGATTGGCTATCAAAACCTAATGCTTTTTTCTTTTTAGTTGAAGAAGTTGCACCAAAAACTTCACAACATTTGAAACTTAACTCATTATCATGAGCCAGACACCACAAAACCACATTTCTTATAATGTATAAGGTTTGCAAATATAGCTGCGTAGGTGTATACCCTTCAACATGATCTAAATATCATCATAAAGATAAAGGAAAACAAATACCCAAGACATGAAAATAGCAGCAACAGTAGCTCTCCATATATCAAGCGAAAAAGAAATAATAAATAATAATGGTTGGGAAAATCCAAGCAGCTGAGGCAATGATTTTACCTCTGTGGTTTCCCCACACAAATATCTAAAGGAAATTTGACAACAAATTCAATCCTCGAAATTTTAATTGAAAAGTAGATCTCGTCTAAGTTCTAAATAATTTATGCAGTGAGTAGAGCAGTTCTAAGTGCAAAGTATTTAGGATAGGATGTGAATAGTAAGTGGCCATATCCAGCAGCATAGACTATTCCAAACTTGGATAAAGATTTATGAAACAAAAATAACAATAGTAGATAATTTTCTGACAGCAGTAGTAAGTAGTCTACCACCATTTAGCTAGAAAAACTTAAAAGGCAAAGGGCATTGCCCATAGATTCTACTACAATGTCAATTTTTGAAAACAAAATGAAGTAAAAAGTAAGAATCATATTTCCCTTCCCCACAATTTAATTCTAAATCTCAAATAACAAACTGCCTAGCCCAAAAGCAGTAACTATTTGAGTAAGGCCAAATAGTGATAATATTCTCTAGCAAATCTTAATTATAAGTTGAATGTGACAATAGAGATTTTTGTATATTGTGGTTATAGGCATTTGTGGTTAGAATGTGACTCTACTTTGGTTTGTCAAGCTTTTTCTTCTCCTCAAAGTGTACTTTGGGTTCTTAGAGGAAGATGAATTAAGTGTCTTAAAAGTTGTGTTGCTTGGACTTTAAGGTTTCTCACATTTATAGTCAAGACAATCGTTTTGCTGACAATAGACTTAGCTTTATGTGATTTAGTGATCTTCCTTCTACTTTTAGTTTTAGATTTTTTTGTAATGGGTATCAACTCCTAGATTTTCGTTTTTCTTAGTTGTATCCTTTGTAGGAGTGTAGTTGTTTGTTGCTAAGCATGAGTTTGGTTTGGTCCCCCATGTTTCTGTATCTTTTTTCTTCCTTTTATGAAGCTTTTCCATGTGATGGCATATGATTATTGAATATTTGGGTATCAACCTAGCTAGAATGCTAATGTTCATAGTAATGCCTAACATGTGAACCTTTTTTATAAAAAAATAAAAAATAAAAAAGTTGAACGACAAGTATCCATGTTACTAATAGAAAGTGGATTTTAAGTTTAATTCAGCTTCACAGAACTAGCTTAGTAAGGTGAAATTTGCACCCACACACCTATATATTATATTTTGGTCGTAACCCTAGTCGTTATGGGATCTCCGACACATGTTCTCATGCCGAGGACATCTAAAATGGAAATAGAATGTGTCCAATAGCAGGTGGAACGATATGTTCTAATATTGTATTAAAAAAGTGGGTTTTAAGGATCTCAATTCGATGAGATCTCCAATAGTTAGGAAAGAAATATTCTATTAAGTAGAATAACAAGGAGGGATAAGTGATCAATCTCTCCTCCAAGGGTTTCTTCCTCACAAAGAGCTAATGCTCAATTAACAAATGATACCCCAAAGAATGAAATCATTTACCCTTCCATCCTCCTACTTATCTAACTCATTAGCCCCTAACTAACTAATTGATATCCTAATTGTCTTAACTAACTCCTCCTTTCCCATAGTCCTAACAATCAGCCAGCTAAAAACCTGTTAAAAATGACATAACCAACAGGAAACATACAGAACATTCATCCACTTACCGACTCTGCCCTAGTGATCCAAGTGCACGACTTCTGAGTGGCTGGCTAGTCTTCTGGCTAGGAGTTCCCAAATCACAAGGTATCAACTTTGCATATATTGGTCTCATCAAATTATCAATCCATACATAAAAACCAACAGCCAGAGCAAGACGCATAGCCCATATGACAGCAACTGCAACAGTTGAGTATATTTCAGCAGGCACAGCATTCACATTAATGACATCAACATTTACAATTTGCTGATGTAGCTTTCTCCATACATCATTCCAACTATCAATTGGCATTCGATTGACTGGATGACGCCGAAAAATAATATCCTCGGGATTCCCTTCAGTTCCTATCACTGTCCCATTCTTGTAATATGGTAGAATAACTGCAGAAACATGGGGGGGAAAAATACTGAGCAAAACAACATTTCTAGCAGACCTACAGCTTTACATAGCGGGGCTGAAAGCAATAGCATAGGCCACAGTGCACGCACCAATACAATAATTTGTACAATACACAGCAATACATATTGTAAAATGATAAAATGCCAGATAGCACATGCTTTCAGAAGTTTACATTGCCTGTTGTGAAGCTTACGAACCTTCAAACTCAACCAAACAGAAACTTAACAAACCTAATTGCTGAAGCTCAGATTGAAGGACATTTGATATTATTATGCCATTCTGCCGTTTATTCTGCTGACCCTTCTTTGTTCTACCTTCTTTTTCTTCTTTTTTTTTCTTTTAATCGGCAAATGTTAGTTGTTAATATGTTAGTTTCTGCTAGTGAGGGGATTTGAACCCCTGACCTATCCTTCTCTCCCTTCAACTTCTATCTCCAAGCCAACCTTATATCTCCATCTTCTTTTTCTTTACAGGAGAAGAAATTAAAAAATGACATTCCCTCATCTTCATTACTTAATTGGCCATAAACAAAAACAAGATTGTCTCAAACGGACAGCACAAAAACGGCAATAAACACAAACTAATTTCAGCAACCAACTAGCATGTTCAACCCAACACTAAGAACTTCGCATAATGCACCGAATTAAACTCAGAAGAGACAGAAATTCAAAAAACAATATAAAACAGAGTCTTCTCTAATCTCTTTCAGCTAAACTTCTAAACAGAGTCACGTTATCCGCATTAACTATCATAAGATCCTCATACAACATATTCAAATCATCAAGCCAAAAATCAAACTAATAATACCCACTAAACATCTTCCTCACAACTAGCAAACTAGTTTCGTGTCCGGCATAACATATACACTCTATCAAGACAAAATTCTCCACAAGCACTTATGAGAAAAGAAAATAAAAATTTAAAACAAACCTAGCTGCTCACAGAAGTTAAAATCAACCATGCACTTAATTTTTATAGAAACATTTTCATTTAACTATTTTTTTGTACTCCTGAAAAAGAAAAAGAAGAGGAAAAAAATCCCACCTGATATTGTTTGACCGTAATTAGCGTACTCCATAAACTGTACATTATTAGAGTCAAGAAGTCTCAAAAAATCGCTGAACTCTATGCCATGTGAGTTTTCAGGATCCCACTCAGTCCCCTTCAGTTTTCCACGCAAAGTCAACAGAGTTCTGCTCCACGAAGAAGCCATCACAAGCTGCCTCTCTAACTGCACGTTAGCCTTCCTGTCAAACTCTTCCAACTCATCCACTCTCTTCCTTTCCGCCTCCTTCAGTTTCTGCCACAGTTCACTTTCCTCATCAACACACAAGTTCCAAACGAAATACCCACACGTGCGTAAATATCAAAAATTGCACTTTTGCATTGCCCCATCACGAGAAAATAAAAAATTTAAGTGCCCACAATCATAATTTCCTAAAATGGTTCTCTTTTTCCTTTTGTGACAAACCTCGAATAGTTGCGCGGACTCAGCGTCTTGTTCTTGCTCTTTGTTGGGTGTGTCGGAAAGAGAATTGGAAGCTTTGATTCTGAGTTTGCATCGCTTTGTGAAGTTGCGAAGGGGGAATGCGTTAGTGAGAAAGCGAGGTGAATATATGGGAAATTGGGGGAAATGGGTTTTGGGAGTGAAGAAGGGTTTTGGGAGTTGGAGCCAATCGATGGTGTTTGCGATTGAAGAATTCATGTTCTGCGATGATGAAGTAAGCAAAAAAGGTTTCAGCTTTTGGCTATGTTCATATCTTCTTATCACCGCACTTCGCTTCAGCTCACTGAAGAATGCTTCCGAATTGCATTGTTGTTATCAGCTTTCTGCATTTTGAAGTTCATGTTGGGGTTTAGGGGATAGAAGATTATCGTTTTATTTTTATTTTTTTCTTTTTTTATTTTGCAAATAATCTTATTTTGTTTACTAAATAACATGATGACAAGAAAATATTGAAAATAAGGAAAATGGTAAATAAATAATATCTTCTTATTGAAACCAAGAAACTATTAATATTCTTCTTATATATATTTTTTGTCTTTTATTAAAAGAACTTTTCGCCTTTATGAAGACCAAGTGTCCAAAGAATTTTATTTAGTATATGCACCGTAGACTCAATCTTACTCTAGTTAATCTATATAATTAAAGTATAAATAAATAAATGTGTGTGTATATATATATATATAGTCATTCTAATTTTGGTTCTGTAAAATGAATTATTTTGACCCTTTTTTATTATAAAAAATTATATATAGTTTGTCCTTTAATAATAAAAATGTATCTTTAAATGTTTATATTTTATAGCATTCATTAATTATATAGATTAGATTATTATTATCTGATTTGATTTTATGTGATACCTCTAAACACTTTTTAAAATTTATAAAATAAGTATAATTTATTATTTCGAAATAAATATTGCAAAAAAAATGATTTCAAAATTTGAAGACAACAAAAAAATAAAACAAAATATTCATAAAAAAATCATTTTATAAGGAATAAAAACGATAATTTTAAATTTTTAGAAATACAAATAATAAAAAATTTAGGCACTATAATTAAAATTACATTTTTGTAGAGATTAAAAGCATGTTAATATCTTAAATGAAATATATGATTCTTTTTTACTTTTACATAAAATAAGCACGTTAAATATAATAATGATTTAAAATGTGAATGCAAATGCCCGTTCCTTGATGTGTTTACATATATAAGAATCTGTTCTCTATGGAATACTTCGTAATAAATGTCAGCGAATAATAATGATAAGATTTTTTTTTTTTCTCTATTAAAACTCGGTATAGGATGTTTATTATATTAAAAAAAACATAAAATAATTGTTGAACATTTATTTAAGAATATAGAAGTTTGGCTATACCAATTTTTTATGTCATGAATTAGCTTATATATAAAAATACATGTCAGAATAGCTTGATTTAACCTTTGAAGCAACTATTAATTTCACATTGTAGAAAACAATGAGTCAAAAAGATAGATCCTTTCATTTAAGAATACACACAAATTACTTTCTTTTACATTTATCCAAGTTCTAACGAGTTTATGTTGCAACTAGGTATTCAGTTTCTTCCATGAATTTCATGGAAAATGAAAGTCATATTTTAATTTGGATCTCATAAATATAATTCTTCAAAATTGAAGTAATTACTTTGACTATATGTAATAGAAGTCACTTACCAAAGTTAAATCTTATTAGAAGCACTTTTACACGGCAAACTCACTTAAAGAACACATTTCTAAAATTCACATTAAAATCTCATTTTTATTAATAAAGAGTAGAGAGGAAAATCCTTTCGATTAATATAATAGTAATGATAAGATATTCAAATTCTTATATTTATTATTATATTGATAAACGAAATTGTATTTCAGATAAACGAGTGTCTTATTTTAAATTTAATTATTTGCAACCCACCACTTGGTGCAACTTTTGTAATATAATTATATAATAAAAAATTTATATTAACATATTTATCTTTATGAATAAATTAAATTTATTATCTTACTTTAAATTTTTTTCTAATTAAGATGTGATATTAGGTGAGTTTTAATATAAAATAACATTTTATTAATAGTCAATGATATAATCATAATACTTATTTAGTAAAAAAACTATAAACATAAAATTAATATTTTACAAATATAAGCACACTAAAATATTTAGTAGAGATATATTTGAAACATATAGATTTCTATTTTTAAATTTTAAATATTTTTTATAAAAAGAAAATAGAAGGGAGAGAGTATATTCTTGAAAAATTTATCAAATATGTATATTTTTTTCCAATTTTAATAAAATGGATAATTTTTTAAGAGATTATTAATAAGGTAAGTCATATTTGCATGATATGATTTTATTTTAAACAATTTGTGCTAAGGAAATATAACTTTTCTCATGAAGGTTGAACCTTTAAATGAATTTGTGTTCCATCAATACAGTTTTGGTGTTATTGAAAAAACCTTATAGTACAAACACGACTTTAATTAGCATAATTCAATTTTATTTTATATTTTTCATTTATAATAAAGTCATGTAAGGGGACACGACTTCAAAGATTTAAACTAAAGTTGTATAAGGAGGATTGGACTTTAGTGTTGTGTGATTTAGAGTGAAGTTGTGTAATGGAGACACGACATTAGTGTTTATTTATAAAACAAAAGTTATGCTTTAGGTAATTTTTTATTTATATTTTTGTGTTTTAGTTATAATTTTGTAAGAGTATTAAAAAGGAAAAACTATAATTGAAATTATAGAAATACTTTTTTTTGTATTTATAGATATAAATATGTATTTTGTAATGTTTGTGTTGAAATAGTTCGCGGTAATATAAAAAAATTTAGAAGCTTAATTGGTAATTTGGTAATATTTGCCAATATCTAGATACAAAAATGACTTTGCTAGGGTTAGCATAGAAAAATTGTTTAATTTTATGTATTATATATTTGTTTTTGTTTGATTATTTTGTAGTTGGAATTGCTTAAGCTTATGTGGTTGTCATACTACAAAAAAATTGTAAAACTTTAGTGGCTCAATGGATGGACCACCTTTAGTGGCTTAATAAATGGAGCAAACAATTTGATGTGTTCCCAATCCCAACACTACAAAAGTAACATGCGATTTCCAATATTGTCTTGGTTGAAATCAATTTCATCATCTAAAGTCCAATAAAAATACACCAAGATTGTCCAACTATATTTTGAGACGTAATTCAAGTCAGTCAATAATAATAGATACATCATATGAACTTTGCTTGTCGATGTATTAAGCATCTATAAACTCCAAATCAACAAAAAAACGTGTTTGTGTGTGTTAAGCAACAACAAGATCGGTGCATCATCAAGTAGCTACTAAAAGGTGTTCTTTAACCAAGATAATTTTATTATATTTCCATTTAACACACTTTGGGAGGTACCAACCCCAACAATTGTTCGCACAGCAATATTAAGTCTCCACTGCTGACACCAACAACAGGTTCTCCATTAATAGGAAGACCCAATTGTAGTGTGACGTCTTCTAATCTCAGTGTTAATTCTCCATGTTGAAGATGGAAGATATATGCCTTCATTCTCCACCTCTCTACTAATGTGATGATTAAATGGTGGTTGATGTTGATATTTGTAAAGGGGAGTAAATATCTAAACCCATCAACATGTATTAAAAATTTTACTTATGGATCAATCAGTATAGAAAAGTATGGATATGAGACAAAAGATGGTTGCAAGTTGTATAAGATAGTGTACCAAGTAAAATTGTACAATGTGTTGTTTCTACTTATGTTGTGGAAAGTGTTCAACAGACTTTCTGTTACATAAATTGGTCCTTCAAACTTTTGATTGATGGATTTAATTACTGCAACCCTATTATCCAAGTTAACGACACATTTTTATTGAAAAATATCTTGACATCTTGTTGACAGCAATTGTCCAAGTTGACAACCGAAAAATATTCACTTTAACATTTACAATGGCGAGACTGAGGAAACATTATTGCAACAATACGACATGCCTCAACCCAATGTATATATGGTAATTGATAAATAACGACCATATTACCAACAATACAATATGAAAAAGTTGGATGGTAAACAAATGGTTTGCACTCAATCTATTGCATATGTCATATTGCATCTAACTTTAATATAAAAGTTCAAAAATTTCTCCTTGAAGAGACAAGTCATTAACATGGGTACTATTATTGCTTAACTTTATCCATGTTACAACATTTCATCTTGTTATGAAATCAAAATTTTAGCAAGTGATTTTTTGGCTAGATCAAATACCATTAGGAAAGTGGACTCAAAGATATGATGGAGGCAAAAGATATGGTCATATGACAACGAACTTAGCAGAATACATGAATTATGTTTTGAAGGGAGTATGTTACTTACCCATTTTAGCTCTTATTAAGATAACATTCTAAAGATGAAATCATGTTTTCAGACATACTGCATGATACAAGTTCAATCATCAGTATCCTGAAAATATTATTGTCTTACTCAAAAAGAATGAACAACAATCAATCATGTGTCATATCTAAGGGTATAATTGTGAATATTATAAGTTTGATGTTTAGAAGATATCTACTCCCAACTTTGTTGACAATCAATGTGTCATGTACAATTAAATTAAATGATTGGTGGTGTAATTGTAGGGAGTTTCAAGCTCTTGGCCTCTTCTGTCCTCACGTTATTCTTGTTTATTACTATTATTACTTACAACTAATAACATTTAGTGTACCACCTATACAACATTTACAAGATTTATGAAGTTCAATTTTATTTGATTCCAACTGAGAAAGACTAACTACTAATCATATCCACAACGAAATGGATCAACCAATGTAAAATAAGTCAATCAAATGTTTTTATTATCGCAATGAAGACTATAATAAGACAATTATCCAATTAGGCAATAAAATCTCATATTTTGTAATACTTTTTTAATCACTTCACTTCAATTTTAATTTTTTTACTTTCTATTTTTATGCCTTTACATTATGTTTCAATCTCAAAATATTGACAAATTCACCATTTCATAAGTTTTTCAAAATTACCAAATAAATTTCTAAAAATTTGTAAATATTACCAACTAATTCAACACAAATATTATCAAATACATATTTAACACTTTAAATACAAACATTATTTCTATAATTATAATTATTTTTTCTTTTAAAAGACTCTTACAAAATTATAACTTAAACACAATAATATAAAAAAAAAAGTTATAACAAATCATAAAACCTAAAAAATTCATAAAACAAAGAAGTCATACACATAAAGCACGACTCATGCTTTATAAATACATATTGAACTATAAATACATATTAAATAACACATCACTAAAGTCATGTTACTCATATATATAACTTTAGTTTAAATGGATATTGAACTGAAGTCATACCTCTTCCACAACTTCACCGTAAATAAGAAAAATAAAATAAAACTAAATTAGGCTAATCAAAATGTTATTTATGCCACAAGACGTTTCTAGCAACACTTAAGTCATGTTGGCTAAAGATTTCACTTGAAGAATCAACCTTTATTAAAAAGTCACCTAAACACAATTTCTATAAAAAAAAAAAAATACATGATATGCAGATTCATCGTTGTCGTTTTATGAGCAAATTAAAATAATTTTAGTGTTGATTGCCTAACGTAATGTTGGATCGTTTAACACCAAATTCCAAGTCATCTCCCAACAAATCCAATAGTAAATTCAGATAATCAATATTCAAAACTTATCTGCAGTAAAAAAGTTAATAATAACAGTAAATTAAAGAGGAAGATTATTGTGCAGGAAATTAAAATAGATGATTTAAAAATAATAAAGAAAAATAAGTTGACTCTCAAGTTCTTTCACAACAAAATTCTTCTTTGCTTTTCTTAAAATTATTATCCTTCAATTCTCTTCAAATAGTTGAACTCAACCAAATAAACATCAATCAAATTCAATAGAATCTTATCAACAAAATATGAGATGGTATATTGAGAATCTCATCTTGTCTTCAAACGTCTACTCAATGAGATGTATATCTTTTATCTCTCTTGACTAAATTAACGAAGAAATCTAATCAAGAAAAAACAATTGAATTCTCAATAAGCATTAAAAAACAATTACTTTTCCAAAAACATAGACTTCAAAAAGACCAATAATATAAAACAAATGTTGTAGAGAATGTAAAAAACAAAACTTTATTAAACATAAACCTGAGAATTCATGGTAAAATCACAAGAGAATCAACCCAAAGGAGTTTTACATTCTATGACAAAAGTACAAGAATTACAAAAGAAAATAAAACTAGAATTTATATTATAGAACAGAGTATGTCTTTCATGCCTTCTCTAGCCTCTATTTATAATCTCTTTTTTCTTCATGAAATTAACTCAAAATTAATGCTCATATATTATCCTTATAATTATCAAATATTTTCTTATGTATCAAAGAATAATTTTGTAAGTAAATTATTTCCAATAAAATGGTAAATTTCTTTCAAATATTTTGTTTCCAAATTTTGTTCCAGATACCAGTTCATAATAATTGAATTTGCTGTAAAAGATATTGTAAAATATTTAAAGGAGATTTGTTCTAAATCAAGTAAAAATTGCAAATGATCATCTTTGTATAAGATCTGAAAGATATATTTTTCAAAAGATTTGGTTATATTTAGAACTCATAAAATCTATACAAATAACTAGAAACAAGGAAAGTAAGAAAATATGCTTAAAATTTAAATTTAACCAATAATCTCAATTAAGGTTCAATTAATCTTGATTGAATTAATCTTATTTAAAACAATTAATTTATTCTCCATTACACTCTAAGAAAGCCAAGATTAAATACTCTAAATATAAATAAAAATATACTAATCACATACACAACTTACATATCTAGATAATTTTTTTTTTTTTGAAAATTGTCCATTTTGGTATAATTGCACAGAAATTGTACCAATTTAGTAAACTTTCCAATACTCTTAGATATTTTGAAAATCACAATATTCTTTTATAAGTTATGATGCTTTTATATTTATTAGATTTTGACCCCTACTTTCACATCATATCTTGTTCCGTCCGTGCTCTCTTTTATCCTCGGCACACCCGCAAAGGCAATATATTCTATATCTACGAATATAAGGCAATTGATTCGTACACCCCCACAATTGCTTCCTACATCCTCTTAAAATTTCATATTACCAAAATACCCTTAGCAGAATATTGTATTTCGGAAATATTTTTTGTAAAAAAAATTTGTATTCTGAAAAACGGTTTTCCAAGAGAGCGGGTGAAGGGATGTGGTTACGGAAAATGATTTCCTTAAAAAGAAAACTATTTTCGTAAAAGGAGAAAATTACTACGAAAAATCATTTCTGAAATAGCAAAAACGTATTTTGAAAAACATTTTTTTTAAGTCTGTATTAGAGAAAAAATCTTCCAAAATATTTAAAAAAATTGCTTATGAAAATCATTTTCAGTCTTCTTCTCAGAAAATGATTTTCAGAAACCAATCCCCAACTAAAAAAATATCCCTCCTTTGCGCCTCCACCCTTCACCACACATAATCTACACCACCAACACTCCCAATACTCCACCCATCTATAACATGACGAGTTCTTCCTGCACCCTAATACGTTCTTCCTGCATCCTAATAAAAAAATTTAATACCACAATTGTCCTTATATGAGAACCGGATGGGTGCCATCCATCCGATTGTCATTTAAAAAAAATTTAACAACGGGATGAACAGGCTATCCAGTTCTCATTTGAAAAAAAATTGACAACCGGATGACCTGCTTATTCGGTTGTCAATTTTTTTTCAAATGACAACTGGATGAGGGTGCTATCCGATTCTCATTTCCAAATCAAAATGATAACCGGATGAAACCCATCCGGTTCTCATAGTCCAAATCGAAAACGGATTAATTTTTCGATTTGGATTATGAGAACCGGATGGGTTTCATTCGGTTATCATTTTGATTTGGAAATGAGAACCGGATGACACATCCATCAACAACCGGATGAGCAGGCCATCCGGTTGTCATTTGAAAAAAAATGACAACCGGATGGGAGTGCCATCCGATTGTCAATTTCTTTTTTAATAACAATCGGATGAGATGTCATCCAGTTCTCATATAAGGACAATTGTAGTATCAAAATTTTGTATTAGGGTTCAGGAAGAACGTATTAGGGTGCAGGAAGAACTTGTCGTATAACATAAACACTCATTCACCCAAATATTTTTGAAATCAAAACTCAATCACTTACCTCAACTCTTCAAATCTCCAATCTTCATTTCGTCTTTATTCCACACCAACAACCTCTACAGCACCTCCAATCTTCAAGCTCCTCTGCAGCACCTCTAACATCTAGCAACTCAGGATCTCCACGGTGGCTCCACCAACACCCTACTCCTTTTGTCTTCATTAACAAGGATATAAGGGTCTATTCACATGTCTTGAGGGGGTGCAGGAAGCAATTGTAGGGGTGCAGGAAGCAATTGCCCCAATATAAATATAATGTCTTATAAAAGATACGTGATCCAACTTTAAAGAAGTATTCGTTTCTTGGGTTCTAAAATTAATAAATGCTAAATAATGATAATTGTTGGCCAGGCTGCAAACATCATGTGCTCGTGATCAAGGGTATGGATAGGGCACAAACAAATCAAGAAGACCAAATATGTCTAATTAGAATTACAGTTTGTCAAAACTAAATTTACAGATTAACCTGTGTCCCACAAAAAAAAAAAAAAAAAAAAAAAAAAAAAAATTT
>Ga0099825_1006263_pt1 | contig 14959 bp, 4 predicted proteins | sample SiratroredBW_FD_76838 | JGI IMG/M metagenome (GOLD analysis project Ga0099825, IMG submission 76838) | Root nodule microbial communities of legume samples collected from California, USA - Siratro red BW | ecosystem: Host-associated > Plants > Roots > Nodule | place: USA: California | collected... | reverse complement strand
TTTTTTTAAAAGTTTTAGTCTTTTATATATCACATGTACATTAAGGGATGACTAGGCATTGGATTACTAAATACAAAGGAGATAAATTTTTATTTTAAAGACTCGTCATTATCATTCAAATTTGAGGAATAAATTATTTGACAAGGTGACGTTTTTTTTCTCTTTATCTTTATATGTCGATACACTAACATTAATGACAATAGCATCTCAATTTCTTGAAGAACTACCTAATCAATCAACCAGTTTTTAAGATTATAACTTAACCATTTCATTAATAAAATATGAGACCATAATTAAAGAGATGTTACACTTACTTGAATTTAAATTAATCATTCAATAGAAAATAATCTAACTCGGGTATTATAAATAAATGTATGTTATAAGATAATTAATAATAATCATTTGAGAACTTACTAAATTATTGTTTCTCTTCAATATCTTGAGCATTGAAGTATAATAGTAGATATTCAACTTGAGACTGAGATCAAGATTGAGACAATCGGAAGACCAAGAGCAAAACACCAAAGTCTGAGAAGAGAGAAATCAAAATTGTGGTGATCACATTAATTAATGTGGTCTTGTAAGAACACTAGATTTTAAACAATCACTTTCATTTTATAATTAGATATTTATTTATTTTGTGTACATATTTTAATTTATTTTATAACTTGTCAAATATGAAAAAAGAAATAAATATGCATATATTATTCTTTCTCTTTATACAAGAAATCACATTTACAAAAAATAATAAACGTTGTAGTTAACATTACTATATTTCTTCTATTACGATTTTGTAAATACATAAACTTTATCTAATTAATATTTAAAACGATACAAAGACAAATATATAAATAGAATATAACAAATATCCAACCATGAGAATGAAACACAAGTTTCATTGATAAGAATAAAGATTGAAACATAAACTAATTTCTACTTTAGGAGTAGAGGAAAAAAAATACAAATTTTTAATTAAAAAACATAAATAATATAATCAAATTCTATCTCTAAGAAATTGAAAATAATTTACGCCCCAAATACATACATCCACACTAACAAAACAGGGAACAAATCTCCCATTAGTTTTTTTTTTTTTATTTTTAAATTGAGTTTATTAAATTAATCTAATTGGTAAAAGGTCAAGAAAGTTGATTTTGTCTGATTGAATCAAAATCCAATATAAGAAAACAAAACATGAATCAACTTGGATCTTTTCAATTTATTTTTTGGAATTACGATGCTGATCTGCTTGGGTTATAAAATGGGTCAGAGGAGGAACTCTCCCCAGGACCATTTGTTTAAAAATATTTTAGAAGAAAAATATTTTATTTATTTTTATATAAAATATGTTAATCTTAATGTGAGTTTTTATGCAAAATTATTTTGTTATCCTCTTAAAATTTCTATTTTCAATCGAATTTCAATTTTAGATTCTGTAAAATATTTTGACATTTATATATTCTGAAATTATTCTTATCATTTTTTTTGATATAGATAAATGACATTCAAGTTTTTAAAAGTTTATATATTAACACGATAGCATTAACACTAATAGACGTGGTTTAAAATACTCATTTAACCTTCATAAAACAGTTAAACAATATAATGCAACAATAAAAATTAATTAATATATTATTAAATAATAATAAAAATACTCATTTCACATAAGTAAAATCAAATTTAACTTTGAATTATTCATTGATTAATCTAAGCATTTTGCAAGGAGTTGGTTGTTGAGCATAAAAATCAAAATCCGCGCCAATCTTGGGCCTTCCTTATTTTGAATGTGAGGCCCATACTCTATGCTTTCCACTTTTTCTGTATTTTATCTTTTATTTTTATTTATTTATTTATTATTATTATTATACTTTTTTTTTTTCTGAAATATTGTGCATAATAATTGCATCTTTTACTACTTGTAACTCCTTCTTTGTAATCTATACAGCAGTAAAAAGGAGGCTACAGATAATAGAATATAGAATTAGCAGACATATAATAATATATTCTTCCTTTGTCTATATATATTAACTCTCTTGTCTCTCATTTTAGCTATCACACAGACACAATCGCCCACCACCATTTACACACACTCACACTATATATACCTCACTCTCTTCCTCCTTTTTCTTCATCTTTTCTTCTCAAACCAAACTCCACTTCACACTTTCTTTGCTGCCATGGGAGACAATGTTGTTGTGTCCAACAACATGGAGAGATTGCTTAGCATGAAAGGAGGCAAAGGTGAAGGAAGCTATGCCAACAATTCCCAAGCTCAGGTTCTCTCTTCTCTACATTTTCTTCCATTTTACCACCCTCAAACTAAGATTTTCATACATATATGCATATACATACATTTATATGTATGTATAAGAAATGTACCAACTTAGTATTCTTTCACAAAAGTATTAAACATTACAGTTATACGTGAATAGTCATGAGTAGTTTTTGGACAAAACTTACACACCAATGTTCTTCAATCACCACAAAAATGAAACTTTTAAAAATGGTGTTTTAATCTTCACTGATATGTGCAGTTTGATATATAATCATTAGAACTTGTTATTTAAACATTTGGAATGTGTTTTTTATGCAGGCCATCCATGCCAAGTCCATGCACCATCTTCTGAAGGAAGCCCTAGATGCAGTTCAACTTGAAGACCCTACCATCCCTTTTGTGGTTGTGGATTTGGGGTGTTCATGTGGAAGCAACACCATCAATGTGGTGGATGTTATCATCAAGCACATCATCAAACGCTATGAGGCCTTAGGATTGGAGCCTCCTGAGTTTTCTGCTTTCTTCTCAGACCTTCCTGCCAATGACTTCAACACCCTCTTCCAGCTGCTTCCTCCCTTAGCCAACTACGGAGGTAGCATGGAGGAGTGCCTTGCCGCCAGCAACCACCGTGGCTACTTCGCCGCCGGTGTCCCCGGTTCCTTCTACCGGAGGCTTTTTCCGGCAAGGTTCATTGATGTTTTCCACTCAGCCTTTTCCCTGCATTGGTTATCTCAGGTAATTATAACAACTCTTGTTAATTAAAAGTTGTAACACTTTTTATAATTATAATACTTTTTACATCTAAGTTATAAACTAAAGTAAAGATGCTTTGTGTTCATCATATGTATAAATTAAACTCCTAAATCTTTATCTATATTTTTTGTTCACTTTTATCTGTTTTTCTTCTAATTATATAATAGAATTGTAGGATTAAAACTTTTTGTCAATTGGTAGTATATCACTTTTCCTTCTCTCTCTCTCTCTCTCCATTTCTGTTTTTACTTCTCTTGATATTTTCATTTGAAAGTTCATAGCAGGGAAAAGTAATCATGTCAGACTCCTGTTTTGTTTTTGTTATGTTTGTTTTAAAAGAAAAAAAGGTAGCAAAATGCTTTCATTTTTAATCCTGATATCTTTCATTAAATTGATCATTTTGTTTTTTTGAACCCTTTATTCCACCTGAACCAGTTAAATCACACAAATTAATAGTAGTAGATTTCAGATCATGCTGTTACTTTTCTTGCTTTTTGCAAAGCTTTTGATTAGAATTCAAACTTAAAGGTACCATAAATTTCTTGAAAACTTTTAGTGAACAAGGATTTAGTTAGTTTTCTAAACAACTTTTAACCATTTTCTCCCTTTAATGACTTTGAAGGTCTCATTCACTCACACCCCACTAACCATCAAAGAATCCGTGTAGTCTATGCAGTAATTTCTACGACAAAACAAAAATATTTGCCACTTCCCGAGGATAACGTAACCAAACCGTTACATGTGTAATGCACTAATTTGAAGGCCAAGTCCTAACTTATGGTCCAAAGTTGGTGCAACAGAACCATTGTATTTATAGACTTATTATTATTTTTCAGGAACATAATGACGTATTTGGACTATTTTCGATGCATGGATAGTGATTAAGCTCATACTTAATTCAACTCCATGCATTCGTGGCAGGTGGATTTGTTTAACGTTTTTCTTACAAAAGTTGCTTCAACATTGAAAACAAGTTTGGATCTAAATCAATTCATATAGAAACAAACATAATTGAATATTTTCTTAAAATTGTGTCAATGGTATTTCAAACATGAATTTATTGCATGTTTCGTTTCTAGATGAAATGATTCTGACTAGGTTTCGTTTTTTCCACTGGTGGATCGAATCTCCAAAAGTGAATCCAAAGACATAAACAACGTGTCAGATGGTATTTATGATTGATCCAACATGAAAGACTAAATGTTTTACTATGTCATGGAACCTAGGTACCAGAATCTGTGATGGACAAGAATTCAAGTGCATACAACAAGGGGAGGGTGTTCATCCATGGTGCTGGTGAGATCACAGCAAATGCTTACAGGAAACAATTCCGAGCAGACTTGGCAGGGTTCTTGAGCTCAAGGTCTGTGGAATTGAAGAGAGGGGGGTCCATGTTCTTGGTTTGCTTAGGCAGAACTTCTGTGGACCCCACGGACCAAGGTGGGGCAGGCCTCCTATTTGGGACCCACTTTCAGGATGCTTGGGATGATCTTGTCCGAGAGGTAATTATCATATTAACAACATTTTTATGCGTGCTTGTGTGGCCAAATAGTGCACAATGCACATCAGCACCACACAGTCTTACACATCTGTCATTGGCAGACCAAAAAGGACTTTTAGACACATTAGGGGAGATGAAAAGGAAAAAAGTCAAAAACATAAACAATCAATTGTTGTAGGCGTCACAATAATGTAATAGCTTATTATTGTCATATTTTCACTTCACTTGTGTCATGATTCAAACAAGTTTATCTCAACCGTTTGATGGCCACCCCAAGTTGATCAAGCTAGCCATCCTTGTATTCATCATCATGTCGGCAGAAATAATAATTAGATGCTGGCTACCATAATATTAGCCAACAATTCGGTTTTGGATGTTTAGAACACACAAAATCATCATCGTAGCTTAAAGCAAGACAACAAGGATATGTTTCCATTCATCTCATCTATTTTTACCTAATGATTTGTATGTGTACCTTCAACATACCCAAAGACCAATAAACTCATGTACATTATGTATATTATATATAACCTCTACAACAATATGTTAGCAATTCAACATTATTGTTAGGATTGTACAAAAAAACTTTATTCTTTTGTTTTCATTACATTAAATGCTGTACTTTATATTAAATTCTTTTTTATTTGTTGGGTTTCTCAATAAGTGGCACTCTTATAGCTGAACCAAAACTTTGGTTGAGAGGATATGAGGTCATAAGTGTTTTGTTTTCAAACCTTTTTCAACCAATTAAAGTATATAGTATATGTGACATGTGTGTATGATACGTGGACTAAATCATATTCTTAATCACAGGGATTGATTAGCAGTGAGAAAAGAGACAGTTTCAACATTCCAGTTTATGCACCAAGCCTTCAAGACGTCAAGGAGGTGGTTGAATCAGATGGTTCATTTGCTGTAAACAAGCTTGAGGTGTTCAAAGGAGGAAGCCCTCTTGTGGTGAACCAGCCAGCTGATGATAGGGAAGTAGGAAAGGCCTTTGCCAACACCTGCAGGAGTGTGTCTGGTGTCCTTGTTGAAGCTCACATTGGTGACAAGCTTAGTGAGGAACTGTTTCTTAGAGTGGAACGTAGAGCCGCAAGCCACGGCAAAGAGTTGTTAGAGCAACTACAGTTCTTTCACATAGTTGCATCCCTTTCTTTTGCTCAATGATAATAAGAGACAAAGAAGAAAAAGGCCCTTTGGACGTAACAAGAGGACAAGGACAAGGGCTGATCTAGTTCTGTTATTATCCCTCTCTTTCCTTTTGTGTGTTGTTTTTGCACTTTTTATTTCATAGGACGAGTCAAAACACACATGAGAGAGACAAAAATGAGGGTTCAGCACTTGCTACCTCTATTTTTTTCCCTCTTATGAGTGTTTTTCTGTGTTATTGCAGACAGTAGCTACTTTCTACACATCATGTGCTTTCTGACTTTTGTCCCCTTGGATCTGCAATAAAGCTTTCTTCATGTTGTGTAAAATAACAGCTTATCAAAGTGTGGATGTACATGTCCATATTCTGTGAAAGCATCAAGAATGGAATTCTGTACTAACAAACTGGAGTATGGAATATGTCATTGTTGAATAATGAGTCACCTCTTCCTTTCTTCTTTGTGTTTATCCATTAACACTATGTCTATTACATAGGACGCATACCAAATCATATGAGATTGCAAGAAGTGATAAAAGTTAATCTTATCATGCAAAAGAATGGTATTGGTCAAAATTAGCTCTTCTCATTCTGTCATATATGATAATATGTGTATAAAAAGTATATCAGATGAGAGCACAAAAGGAGCTGATATTTACATGTAACAAAAGTGAAGTTAAGATCAGATTTAACTCAAACAATTATCCATGTAAGATTGCATGATTAACATTAACACATGCCACACTCACAAGATATGCTACACAAGCCCTCATACACAAAGATATGCTATCCTTATGACATATAATAAATTATACACAGGAAGAATATACAAAAAAGATATTATTGCACAAATTATTATATGAATGGTTGTAAGTATAACCTTGCTTTCTAAACTAACAATTAGACATATGTATTGGATTGTTTAGTGATGTTATTATTGAAACGTGGAAACTTGGTTCTCTTTTCAAAAGCCTTTGAATTATTCCTTGCTTTCTCATCTCTTAGGTAGTTAGGTGCCTACCTTTACCATCCTGATTATATCAAATCATATCAACCAGGTATTGCGCAATGCTGAGAAGTGCAAAATCTAACAGATAGAAAAAACAAATGATAACCTCAGTAAAAGAAGAGATGTGAAAACAGAACAGCATGACTAAAAATCCTCTTGAAACAAACAGAAAATATCAGGGAAGAAAGAAAAAATTATCAAAAAGAAAACAAATTAAGCATCAGCTGACTTTTCATTCCCTCCACGCATCTGATAGAGTAAAGTCTCTTTACTAAAATCCCACATTATCATGTCCATTAAATGAGGTGCAGGAAAAGATATCTATCTAATGGCACCACAATGCATCAAAAGGGCACAACTTCAAGGCACCTTGCACTCTACTCAAAACCTCTAACTGGATCTTAAAAACTTTGACATTTTATATGCTACAGATAAGGAGCACTTGCAGAAACATTCAGACATTTGTATACTGAATTCACGATCATATTGAATCAGAAGAAAGAAACTACTGTGCTACATATCACTCCTCAAAATTCACCTCTGGAGTATATACAAAATGATAATATTTTACCCATTAGTATATAAAATTTACTATTTTCTTCTCCTGACTTGACATCTAATATCTTGTCAATAAAATAAACCCCGTTTCATTTACTTTAGTAATCAATCTTTTCAACTTTCAAAGGCTTATCCAAAGAGAAACTTTAGTTCCCATAATCTCAAGAAAAGAAAGGAGATTTGGTGGAGCAGGAAAAACACACAAGTGAACCCACTTTAAATTTGATCTTTTGACTTGGTTTAAGCCTGACACATGTACAAGAGTATTTATAGATACACAAGTGACTCACTTAATGTATTGTAACTTTCACTCACCATATTTAATGCGTATATTTTTATGACACACCTTGAGATGCTTTGAAATTATAACTTCTAGAAACTACAATTTTATATTTCACTGTAGAGAGGTAGTATAGGATCAACATGGCTTATGGTTCACTTTTACATTTTTTCATATTATGTTTCTTTACTTATTTATATTAAATAATAAATCATTAATCCAAGTTTTTCTTGTAACTTTTGCTCTTACGATGAAATTTTATTTTCATAAGAGTTAAATCTGATATTAAAAAATTACAAAATGCTTAGACCGAACTTGCTTTTTACAAGCTCAAAACAGAAGCTCCGTAATCATTGCCTATTCCTCAAAGTCAGAAAAACACTTACACTTTCTATAAACACTGATGGATTAATGAGTAAAACAAATAGGTACTCAGGGATGAACATTGATGCTTAAAGTCAAAACCATAATAATACTTTTTTCCAGGTTCATTCATTCTGTAAACCACTCCTCTTATATGTAACTACACAAATTGATAGTGCAATTTTCTCACCCTTACTGCATGCATGTATTAAGGGTGCTATGGTCCTTGTTCATGTGAACCATGAAACATGTCCTGGAATACCAAAGATGAGACCCCTATATGCTTAATTAACTGCACTAATACACCAAGCTTTTAGCAATTTTATCTTGTGAAAACAAGTCTTCACGTTTCACTCAGAACTATCCTATTTGCTTGCATCTTTGTATCAATTTCATACCAAAGGTAAAGAAAAATGAAATCCAAAATGGTGGTGCTAAATTATCAAGTTGATCATGAGTATGAGAATTTGTTCAAAAGATGAACCTACACCTCATTGGACAAACAGTCACTAGATAAGATTGCATGAATTTGAATCCTTATCTTCAAATATTGATTTTATCACCAGCATAAGCATATAGTATTGTATACAGTGCAATGGTTGACCTAGGCAAGGTGAAAAAATGGGGTGTCACAATGTCTCAGGTGCTTTAAATTTGCACAGACTGAAACATAAAGGGTGTGCACCTCAATATTTCAAAACAAACAGATGGCACATTATGTATGTTGATACTAAGTTAAGAGTAGACAACTATTTGTGGTCCTTGGACTGTGGAGATTCCTTACCTTTTCAGGCTGATATAAAGTTTTTTGTCTTCTGTGCTTTTCATGGACTTTTTGTGATGTATCGGTGGGCTAAATTCTAGAATGAAGTGCCTGAATTCAGTGGTGGTCCTCTAAATTAAAAATATTAAAGTCATGTTTCAACATGCATGTAGCTCTGGTAGACTAAAATTTAAGCACATAAAAGAGCAATGTAATCCAATAATCTATCATTAATCACTTGACAAAATCTAACTACACAATTTCCTATAGTCATTTGTTGGTTCTACTGTATTGTTCTTCATTCAATGTTTCTAATTTTCCGTCACAAAGTTTAAAATAATAACTTTAACCATGCATTAATGTTCCTGATACATTTTCTATCATCATTCTTATATCTTTGTTAATGACATTTCCTCTAAAACATTTCTTGTAACACATTCTCTTTTGGTGGAGTGTATTGAAAGATACAAAATTGTAGGATTCAATAAATAATAGTAAACCCGTATAACTCTAACTCTGTACAACTATATAAAGTTTGTGAAGTAGAATATCATTAGTAGTTCTCATTCTTTACAAGTGTATGTGTTAAAGGAGATTTTGTTTAAACACTGACCCCTTATAGAAAAAAGACAATATTTATTCTAATTAATTATTCAAATACATACATGCATATATACATGCACCCTATTCTAACAGTAATAAACCCATACATACAATTCTTGGTGGTAGTGTATTGAAAGACACAAAATTGTAAGATTCAATAAATAAGGTAAACAGATACACCATACATATTCTAACAGTAACAACCCCCACACAATTATTGGTGGAAGTGCATTGAAAGATACAAAATTGTAAGATTCAATGATTCAATAAATAAGTAGTAAACCCATATAACTATGTTTTTCAACAATTTGCAACTAATATTAAAGTTTGTCTCATTCTATTGAGTGTGTGTATTAAGGGAGATTTTGTTGAAATACTCACTCTTTATCATGTAAAGAATATTTTATTATGTTGTCTAATTAAGTATCCAGAAATATTCAGGAACAATAACCAATACAATCATTGGTTAACTATTATATAATCAACCAACACATTTGTTATGGAATCAAAAGATTAACACATTAAATAATAAATATCACTAGAGTATACAAACCTTTACTTTTTCTTTAGTAATTCTTATTCTTTAAACCTCACCAAATGATTTGACTGAACTAATTAGTATTTGATGTTAAAACAATGCAGAGATGAACTTAAAACATCAACTTGCAAATAATAAAGTTGTTAAAAAGGGTAAGGGATTAAAGGATAAAAATAGGAAAGGTGATAGAAATGTAGTATCACTTTGTTTGTTGTCTTTAAACAAAAGGATCTTAGCATAAATGCAAAATAATCCACATGCAATCCTAAATATGCATCTGAACTATAGAAGGGATGATTATATCATGGCCACCAGTGGAAGGTGCAACAGCTTTGTTAAAAGAAAGGTCCCCTCAACAAAACTGTCCAGGGAAAGAAGTCACCAAGATGCATATCAGAAAACCTTTCTAATTGGAAAGACTCTGCATGGTTTTGATTGATTCAATGAGATAAGTAAACACCTGAGGTTACATTGGTATCAGAATTTTGGAGGATAGTTGATCTTTGCCTACTCTTTCAGGAGCCAAAATATGCAACCACTGTCACCATGTCCTAAAAGCTACAACATGAGTTGCTGCATTATCCAGACAAAATCATGAAAAGTGCAGACGCAGACATAACAGAATCATAATTTTCTCTCAAAGGTTGCCAAAATATGAATCTTAAAATCTAAAGGAAATTATTTCAGTTTATCAAAATATCTTTACACTTACACTGTACTTTGTTTACAAAGGGATTAAGACAGTAGCTGACAATCTGGTTGGGCAGTATACAATTTTATCAGACTATTCTATCCATTATTATGATGTGGTGATAAGATATATAAATTTGTAAAAGTTTAGCTTAAACATGGTGTAACTTATGATGTGGTGAAAGGGAAGTTTTGATTGGATTTCTCACTATCAGTAGAGTTATATATATGATTCACTCAGGATATATAGATGAGATTAGCACAGTATTTGACGTAAATACCTAAATTCAAAGTCATGTTTTACTGAATTTTTCACTCTTTTCACACGCTGAATTAATTAATAACTATTTAAAGAAAACTATAAGAAAGTGAAAGTCCATGAAAAAGCTCATTAGGTTTAAATAAAATCTTATTGATCAGATGAATGATTATTCAGCAACTCAAGTGATTTCTCAGTAGTCTACTGCAATTGACACTTTTGGTCTATTTTCCTCATCCCTCAATCATTGCTAACTGTCTATTTTGATATGTTGCATGTATAAAGTTCTTTGCAATGGCTAGAGAAAATAACACAACAATAGTTTGGATTTCCAAAGCCCAAGGTATACATCATCAAATAAAGATAGTACAATGTTTAGGTTTAGGAGAGTGATTAATTATGTAAGAAATGAAAGTATATTATTTAAATTTGGATCCCTTCTATGCATATGGATAATGGTAAAATGGTTGAAATTGACTTATTAAATAGACTCTCTATGTCCATCCAATTTAGGACATTAGAAAAGACAGTATTTTGCCTCTTTGCTCTTTTCTCAAACAGCATTATGGTGAAGCATAGTGTTTTCTTTATATCAATCAAAAATTAAAAAAAAAAAAAAACATGTCTATCAAGTGGTACTTCACAACAAATTTGAGGTGTAACTGTAAAATGTCATCTAATCAAATAGTGTATCCAACACAAAAAATGTACTTAAATTTAGTTTTCATTATTTTTTAAACAGGTTTTACTCTCACATTTACAAAAATATTGTGAAATTTCAAAATAATAAATATTTGGAGGAAACAAAGTGTGATTCCAAGAATCCAAAGAATACATAATGTAACAAATCCAACACACTCAAGTTTTAATAGGATGGATTATATATTTTGAAAGATTAAATATAATCTTTTAAACAATATTGTCCCTAATTATAATAAATAAGTTCAAAATAGTACAATTTAAAAAATCAAATAATATTTTCAAATTATAAATTAAAAATTCAAAAATAAAATTGTATAAATTGAGGACAACGACAAATTAAGAGAACAGCAAGACCTTCAAATTCTTTTCCTCGACAGGGACCCACATGGAATCACTTTGTCGGCATAGGTTTTTGGGAGACAAGAAAGAATTAAGGAAGTATCGTCACTGTTTGACGAGGAATCCGAGACTGCCTTCAAATTATTTTATGTTTAAGAAGTTTGAGATTATAGTCACTGTCAAACTTTTGTACTTTCCCCTTACCACAATATAAAACGTTTATGCATTCTAAATTCATTTTAATTATATAATTAAAAATATATTTTAGATTTTTTAATCTATAATATATTTACAAATAATATAATCTAAAAAACTATATATTAAGGTAAGAGTATTTTCATGCAATGGTCATACTTAAATCATACAATTAGAAGATGTTTTAAGGACATTTTTAAGTCTTAATATATCTCATGGAAAAACAAAAAGAAATGATCGAGGTACAACAAGAAATCATATAGGTGTAAAAGGAGACTGTTCTTCCTGTATTTAAGGACCATATATATTGGGCCATCCTTTTTAGGCAATTGCTTCCTGCAGTCCACATTTGCTTCCTGCACTCCATTAGTTTTTTTATAATATCACTGTTATCCTTCACAGAATATTGAAAGGGGGAGTGGTATTGTGGGTGGCTGTTGGGAGTTCTGTGGTGGCATCGTCATTAGGTGATGTGCAGACTTCTCTGGCTAGCGTCCTGGTGAGTGGAGGTGAGTGACTTTTTGTTTTGAACGTTTTGATGTAGGGATGTAGCTTACTTTAAAGTTGTTTTCTGGAAATCGTTTTCTAGAAATGACTTCTGAAAAACAAAATCCGGAATTGGTTGGAGATGCGAGAAATGATTTTTCAAAAGTTAAATTTGGCTTTTGGAAAATATTTTTCAGAATGTAAATTTAACTTTTGAAAAACGTTTTTCGAAAATCAATTTTACATCTACAAAATATTTTCTAAAAGTTATTTTTGAATTCTAGAAAATATTTTTTGAAACTGCTTTTTACACTCAATTTATTCTGAAAAACTAAATTTAAAAATAATTTCTACACTCTCCAATATTCATTATGAAATATCAATTCCGAAAATTACTTTTACATTTCCAAGAATAGTTCTAGTATTTTAAAATATGATGGGTACATGAAGCAAATGAGGAGTTACATGAAGCAAATGCCTACTTTTTAATGCTTATGTGTGACTCTACTTGTGAAATAAACTAGTGGTAAGTTTTATTCATACTTCTTAATTTACTAATATACAATCTATTTTTATTTAGTTTTTAAATATCATTTTTAAAAAAGAGTTTTTAAAAGTGTTAAAATTTAACATATTTTGGAATAAAGCTTTTCCAAGTGTTAAAATTTTTAAGAGCTTCCACCAAATAGTTTACTTTCCCAAAAGCCAATTTTTAAAAATAATAATAATGATAATAACAATAGATGACATGTTGCAGAAATCTATGACTATGAGGGGATAACTGAGATAGAATCAAATCTCATTGTTAAAAAAATTCAAATATCAAACCATTTGTGCTAATAATTTATTATTTTTTTGTGACCTGTTGCTTGTTAATATTACCGTAAATATATTAATAAAACAAACACTAAGTCATTTATAAAAGGAGAAAAATTACCTGCAATATATCATATCTATATTTTTTTTTTAGTAATATATATCTCATCTAATGAAATGAAATGTAAATTATAAAAATAAATCTCCAGATTTAATTAGCAGTACTGATTATATTGTAAGTTAGTTTTGTCCATAATAAAAGGTTTAAATAATTAAAATAAACAAGAGGAATAAGGGGGAGCATCAACATATACCAATAACTAATAATGGCAAACACATTTAGCACATGAATTAAATGTTACAAATTTCAATAAAATAGTAAATAAGTCACTTTTTATTAAAAAAATACAAATACAATGGTCCAGGTACACGGTTAGCCCACTGAACAGACTGCTAGGCCCAAAAATTAGGTAAATACAATGTAGGTCAATTCTTCTTCCATTTCCATAAATCTGTTATTCACCTCCATAAACATAAAAAATTTCATTTTCTATTTTGAATTAAATAATTCAAAAGCCTTACAGATGGTGGCTGCCTAATTCAAAATTCATTTTGACTTCCAGGTTTTTATAATTCTGTAGTCAATTTTAACTTTCAAATTGCACATAGATTATATAATTTAGTAGTCAATTTTAACTTTTAAATTGCAGAATTTAAAAGTCAATTTTTATCTATAAAAAAGACTTTTGAAGTGTACAATCCTCAAGTTATTTTTGTCATTGCACAATTCAAAATGATGTAATTAAAAAAAATGACTTCTAAATTATACAATTCAAAAGTCTTTTTTTATAAAATAAAGACTTTTAAAATGTTCAATTTAAAAATAAAAAATAACTTAGTTTATGTAAGGTAAAAGTTTTTCTTTTAAGATAAAAATATCTTCCCAAGTATACAATCCAAAAGGGTAAAATAGAAATTCTTACATTCATGAAAAGAAATCTATGGTGGAAGAAGAATTTGCCTGTGTTCTCAATGGGCTTCATTTGAAGAAGTCATGATCTACACACATCACGGACTAAATAAATTTTCTGCCAACAATCAATATTTCCAGATTTACCATATATAGTAAGAATAACTTAAGTCTTGCAAAGATTATAACACCTATATATGAGATCTCATTGAATAAAACAGAAATCACAAATGGGAGAAATAAAATGTATGGCAATTCTATCTTGCTAACAGTGATTTCCTGGCAGTCTCTCCTCTTGTTGGAAGCTCCATTTAATAGATAGTTTTCTCTTTCAAATCATGTGAAGGGTCCAATGTTGGTGGTATGCAATAAAAATTAATAAAATATAAAGAAATATAAAGACCTCTAAAATTTTTTCAAAAAGTCATACAATAACAAAATTATAAGCATTCCATCATTCTCTACTTCTCTTTGTCACTTTTGTTGTATTTTCTAAATCCAGAAGCATAGAGTAATGGCGCATAAGCAGAATATGTAAAATGCATGTCATGCAACTCTCTCAGTTACTAACCTTTTGAAAAGAAAAGGAAATTAAAGCTTGAATGAGACCTGAAGCATGGCCACACATTGGATTCAAGTTGAAACAAGCCAGGAAGATAGGAACCTTGTGATGCAAACGGCAAAAGACTACCTACCACCATGCATGCAT
>Ga0099825_1006262_pt1 | contig 14960 bp, 7 predicted proteins | sample SiratroredBW_FD_76838 | JGI IMG/M metagenome (GOLD analysis project Ga0099825, IMG submission 76838) | Root nodule microbial communities of legume samples collected from California, USA - Siratro red BW | ecosystem: Host-associated > Plants > Roots > Nodule | place: USA: California | collected... | reverse complement strand
ATATATATATATATATATATATATATATATATATATATATATATATATATATATAATCAAATAGACAATATAAAGTACTATTTCTTTATAAAACCTTCACTTTGTGAAGCCTATTCTTTTGAAATGAATGCTCATAGTTTATATCCTCTCTACTAAGGATTTTCTTTGTAATATTTCAAACAAGTTATTTGTTGTAGCCAAGAGTGGCACTAATAGAATACTTGGGAAAGACAAAAGTGACTTGGTGTTAACGAATACATGTTTTTTTAATCTCATGGGGAGATAAATGGGATATCCATGAGTGATTTTGTGTAATTATTTTGTAATGAAGCTTTAATTAGTGGAATCATTTAAAACTTCCAAAGGGGGATTAGACGTAGCCAAGCATTAAGGTGAACCAATACAAAAATCTAAAATGAAGGCTTACCATGTGCAAACTAAACTAATGATCTTACGTGAAAAATAAGCATGTTGTGCATGTGTTACTCTCAAATCTGCATAAGTATTAAATGTATATAAATCTTTTAATAAATGATAGAGAGAGTATCATTTCTTTATAAAACCTCCACTTTGTGAAGTTTATTATCTTGACATGGAGTGTTCATAGTTTATATCTTTTCTAGCGAGAGTTTTCTTTGTAATCTTTTAAACAACTTGTTTTTTTATAACCAACAGTGACGATAATAGAATAATTGAAAGAGACAAAAGTGACTTAGTGGTAAAAATACTTATTCTTTATTCAAGAGGAGATAAATGTGATATATAGAAATGACTTTGTGTACTTGTTATAAGCTAAAATTAGCAATGACAATACTTGTTATCAAGTTTGCATTAGTGGAACCATTTACAGGTTCTGAAAGAAAACTAAACATAACCCAACATTGGTGTTAACTAGTATTGCACTGTTTTGTCTATTACACATGTACTAAGCTTTGGTTGTTATTTATAAGCACCTAGCGAAAACCTTTTAAAACATTTCTCAAACCATTATATGAAAAACCCCAAACCATCTAAATCATCATCATCTAATAAATTTTAAAAAAATTTAAATTCCATTCAATCCCCTCCTTCTAGAGTTGAATTGGTTTTTTAATTTATTATAACTTGATACCTTTTGAAAGACTCATATTAAGTATATCTCATTAGATATCAACACTAACCATTCCAAAACAATATTTGTAATCCAACCTTAGCTTCCTATGTCAAAGTAGTTCCTTACAAATATTTTTCAAAACTTGAAGCAACAATCTTCTTTAACTTTTTACCATCTAATATCTTTGTTAAGGCATATATGTATTTTTCATGAATAGACAAAAGTATGTATTTGAGAATCTTGCCTGAGACACCAATGATTTTGATGATAACAAATAATGTCATGTTTTGTTTGTCTACCAAAGTTACTTAGTTCATAACAAGTTGCTCAAATCAGTATGTTTGTATGGTTAGGCACGAGTCTTAGATGAAAATCTTAAAAACAATCTAAAGAAGAGTATATCATGTGTAAGGTCAAACAAATGTAGTGCAAGATGATTGGTCTAGGAAAAGATTACAATAAGCATTAGACAGTAAAAAAGATAGACAAAAGTTATATTAAAATAACATATGCAAGATATGAAGAACAAATAAAATCTTACAGAAGTGTTGAACACAAGCTACAAGGTGAAGATGCATTTAAAATCAACAAATGACATAAAAACGTGGACATCTTTAGATGTATTTCAAAAAAAAAAAATGCAAGATTGTCTAATTTTAAAGAAAGTTGATTCACACTTTCCAAAAGATGATTTTGACACATGCATACCTAATCTTTGACTTTGTATGCTCATTTTGGTTTGTTTGAAGTGCAAAAATAGTTAGACAAATAAAGGTTTGGCCTTCACAATGCACATTGAGTGTAACAATGAGAGTTGTCAACATAAAGTCAAACATATTTTGAAATTTTTTTGACACAAGGGCATAAAAGAACATGCAAGTCATAAAAATCCTTTTTAGGATGTTTATAAATATAAATGAAGTTATGCAAAACAAAAGAGATGAACTATACATACCTTATGTGAGCTTTGCATGTAACAAGTTTCAAAAGCTTCTATAGTGATTTGTTAAAGATCATCTTCCAAATGATGTTAGAGTAAGAGTGTTCTTTGTAAATCTTTCACAATTGTGAATCTAGAATATAGTGCAAGGAGTACTTGTTTTATGTATATCCTCTTTGTTTGGAGTTTTCCTTATATTTTTTTACACACCTTTTGTTGCACAACCATAAGTAACTTCGTATACTTAGTCAACAATGATTTGCGTACTCATGTAAACCAAAAGTGACAATGACAATATGTGTAATCATTATTGATTAGTGAAACCCTTTGCAATTTGCAAAGAAAATTTAAACTAGTTCAAGTTTGGAGTGAACCAATATAAACCAACTTGTTTATTGTTGCCCTTTATTATACAAGTCTACTTCTCTTGGCCACCATTTATGCATTTGTGAAAATTATTGAGAAGTTATTTTTCAAAACTATTAAACAACCCCAACTCATTTAATAGACTCTTTAATGAAATTTTTTTCAAAACTCTTAAAAATCTATATTCAAATCCTCTTTCTAAATCTAACATTTTCTTTCAATATTAATCTATGTGATTTAAATTATTATTGAAGTTAATATATATTCTATCCTTTCTACTTAATATAATGTCCGCAATTATCATGAGATCATCTTAGGTATTAGGTATTAAGATCTTCTTAATCTAGAATATCACATCATATACATCCATTCATCATATATCTTAATTTTATACATCAATCCAATACTTCCAGGTACATAATCAATTTCATAACCATATAACTTACAATTTCAACCAAAATATGTAATAAATTATGAAGAAGTGTAACTTGGTTGAAACTTTCTTGCTTGAGCAACCTATCTTCTCAAACAAGAGAAGATACCTCACTTAAGTTTTAAACTTATTGCTTGAGTGATCTCATGTTTTTTGAACAACAATACCTTTAGATGAGAGAGAATTGATTTGACCTCTTCCTTACTTGAGTTATCAAACTAAAATTTAGCATTCAACTCTTAATGCTAAGAAAATCAATATTGACTCTCACTCATTTAAGCATTACACCATCACTTGAATGACCACCAATCAATTATGTTATAAGAATTTCAAATGAGAGATAATTGATTTGATATTTCTCTTACTCATGTCAGAAGTCACAACTTGCGCAAAAAATATTATTTCTTAAGCAACTAATGTAGCACTTTAGTAACAATATTATATCCATGCAATAATGGTTACTGTTTGAGTGTTACTCCTAACACTCAAACGAGAATTACAAAAGAAAAACTAAAAAGAAAAACTTAAACTCATGAATGTAATAATTAAAATAACTCAATTCTAGTTGTTCTAATAAATTTCAATAATCATAATAAATAATAAATCTGTTTTGACTCGAATCTTTTTAAAAATTAAAATAACTAATCAAATCTTAATTTATATTAAAAATAACATAAATAAAGTTAATTATATAATTAACATATCCACTATTTTCATCCCGAAATAAATACCAATTCAAATATAAATTTCTAACATATTTCTACAACATAAGAAAAAATAACTTAACAAATCTAAATTATTAGGTATTCTTACTTAGAGCTAGCTTACTTGGAAAAAAAAAAAAAAAACTCCAGGAACTAAAAGCTTCAAACTCAACTCGATAAATTTTCAAAACTTCAACCTACAAAACGAATACCTCCACATCATTTGAAAATTCTTGATGACACCTAATTTAGACCGATGAAATCTGAATCTTTCTATTAAAAAGTTAGAAAAATGATAAAATTAATTGTAAAGAAACAAAGAATTTATCTAATCAATATTTTGATATATTTATTTTAATTTACCCTCCACTTACCTCCTTCAAGTTATGATGTGCAAATAATGAATAATCAATGAATAATTTTAGAAAAAAAAATATATAAAAATTTTAAGATTTACAAATATAAAATTTATGAGAAATGAAAAATAACTAATTTTAAATCTATTTATAAACTTTTCAAATAATATTTTTTATTCTTCCTTTATTATAAACTATATATTCTAAACTTAATTAATTTGGGCCTTATAATTTCTACAAACCGAATCTAGAAAAAAATTGCATTATTTAGGTAAATATAAATCAAAATGTGCTATTGTTGTACTTTTTTTACAGTGCTGTCAGAAAAGATATTCTCCTGAATGTACTCTTTTCGGGGGCCATGCCCCTGTTATTAGAAAATGTAAAAAATATACTTCGATAACATTTTAAAAATTCACCTAATGGTTTCTTTTATTAATATAATAGTAAGGTTTTCAAATTTTATGTTTATTTATATTTATTATTATAATATAATAATATTAATAATGGAAATAACATTCATTGCATCTACAAAAGAATATCAAAGAGTGGTCCAACACATCCAATCAGACCACAGGCATCCTTTTAACCACGAAGAAAGTGTTGCAAAATAAGTTAAATTCAACTTTAACACGCATATCCATTATTGTTTTTCTTTCTTCTCGTATACATAGAAATTTGTTATATATTATATTAATTATTTGTTTTTATATTTTTATATATTTCTAGCTTTTACTTTTATTAATATATATTTGCTATATCCACCATCATTACAATTGATTAATGAAACATTAACATCTTCATTTCAATTTAATATCGTTATTAATATATTATTTTATTTATCATACATGGACAGTATTAATTGCGTGTTATATTAATTTACTTTATTTGCTTTGCTCCTATTATATTACTCACAAAAGAACAACCAATAGATAGAATAATTTAAGACTTCAAATCATAACAACGAAATATACCAAACTTCAAAATCTCAATATTAAAGATGGACAGTTGGCATGACAAGGAAAAGTAGGATTCTTTCAATTTTATTAAAGACATGAGGTACATTTGCTATCCTACATTTATTATTTCTTTAAACAGGGGTTAAAACTATAAAGTAAAAAAATAATATATAATAATAATAATAAGAGTTAAAAAATAATATAGATAAAAAAAAACTTTGAGAAATGAAAAGCTGATTTATTCAAGGCAGCTGTATATCACAATAATGAAATTAGTTTGGAATAAAGTCAAGAACATACACTAAACTGTCCTATTAATTTTCTGTTGTTTTCGTCTGAATCAGCATCTTTGTCCTTTTACTTGTTAATAATTATATGAAGGAAAAGAGCATTTGGCATGGTTTGTATACATAGATATGATGATAAAGTTGAGAGGATGAGAATGGAGCCAGTTTATGAACTTGAAACTGGCATTTATTTTCTCACATCATAATTTTTCTTCCTTTTTATAAATATGAAAAATTTCATTTTTTTATATTATATAATTTGGAAGTATTTTTTAAATATTTTTAAATTATATAGTTTAAATTTATTTTGTTATCAGGGAAATAAAAATAACAAATAAAGGCATAGTTAAATGTCTTGTAATTAAAAATGAGAATAGGTAAGATGGGATAAGTAGGTTTATGTCTGATATTTGTTAAAATTATAAAGTATAAGTTTGTTTATATATTTTATACTCTTTTGCTATAATACTTTTTAAAAAATTAATAAATTATTATATTATATTATATTAGTCTAAATAAGTCAATTAATAATTTTAGTTTTCTTACATTGAGAACTATTTTTGAAATAATCTAGATACAAAATTTAACTTTCAATAATCTTATATATTCAACATTTTAATAGATGTTTTTAATACATTATAACAAATGTAATATAATAATTACTAACAATAAGTTACTATTTATACTTATTTAAATAAGTTAGTCTGCTAAACTTCAAAAGACATTAAAGATCTAAAGTGTGTCTTTATTAACTATTTTTTTTATAACAATTTAGGCATGACTCCTAAAAAGGTCTAACATGAACTAGGCATAATGTTTATCGCATTATAAGCTCCTATAGACTGTTTCAATTGTCTTTTCACCCTACTCAATATATTTATGAGAGGAAAAGTTTCAGAATTTAGAGTCACACAAAGATTTCTTGCTAAGAATAGTGATAATAAATTTAGATAGTTTGTATAAAATCTTAATATAATATTACTGTCACTTTTGTAAAAACAAAGTAATATAGGATATTTATATTCATATGTATATTATTTTAAAGACATGAAAGTATATTTGACTTATTAGATGATATTTTGCATCTATTTATCTTGACATATTTGATTCTTGCTTTATTTACCAATACTCATTTTGGAAATGGAGTTATCAGGGCTCATATTATATCAAGATGGTGTTACTAAAGATCATATCAGAGATGAAGTTATGATAGTTCATATCATATGAAAAATGGAGGTACCAAGGTTCATATCATATCTAAGATGATTTCAGAAGATATGGATACAAGGCTTCAAGAAGGAAACTAAAATTATCATCAATTATGTTTATTTGTTTTTATGACATTATCATATTGTAATATTTTTATTTGTTTTATTTATTTAGCTATACCTAGAATGGGTAAATTACTTGTATATATTCAGTCTTTTACTTTTGATCAATATAGAAAAATAAAGAGAATATTTTTATTCTCATATGTTTTGTTCATTTTTGTTCATCTCTTCATTTTATAATATGATATTTATTTTATAATATGGTATCAGAGCAGTGATTTCAAATCTCTGATTACTACATTTACTCATGGCTAAAATTATTGATCTCTCATGAAACCCTTTATCATCCTTGAATATGATTTGTTCTCTCGGTACACAACAAGAGAGACAAATTTTTGGTGATCACTTTAAGACAATGATTGATACTAGCAGGAGAAGTTATAGAAGACGATATACTTCTAAATTCTGCAGTCACTGTGAAAAGATAGGACATATGATTGATACATGCTATAGAAAATATGATTTTCTACCTTAGTTCAAGTTTAAATATCATAAAGCAGATTGTAATAATAACCAGCAAAATCATGAAGGTTCAAGATCAGAAGTACATTCTCAACAAATTGGTTTTACTCCTCAGCAATATCAAACATTGTTAGCCCTTCTACAACAGTCTAAATCCAGTGACAGTGCTTCTAATCAAATATCTATTATTCCTTCCAACATGACAACACACATTGGTAACGAATTTCTTTCTTCTTTTAGTTATTGTATTCTTGATAGTGGTGCTACTGACCACATTTAGTCATCCTTGACTCATTTCACTTCATATCATCAAATTAATCTTATCAGTGTCAAATTACCAAATGGAAATCAAGTCATTGATAATTATTCTGGAAGTGTTTTTCTCAATCAAAATCATGTCATAGATAATATTCTATATATTCCCAATTTCACTTTTAATATTCTTTCAGTAGGAAAATTGATTGATAATTTATCAAGTGTGATTATATTTGACTCTAGTGGTTGTCACATTCAAGACAAGAACTCTTTGAAAATGATTGGTTCAAATGAGATGCAAGATAAACTTTATATACTCAGGGTCCCTTCTTAAGAAAACCTTCAAACAAATCTGTCAAATCTTCACATATCACCAATATTGTCAATTTTACTACTAGTGATCTTTAAACCTTTGGCATTTTCAGTTATGCCATGTTTCAAACAAATCTATTGATGTTATGAAAAATAAATTTCCTTTTATTAAATGTAATAAATCTTTTATTTGTGATGTTTTTTCATTTTGCAAAGCAAAAAAGACTTTCCTTCCCTCTTAGTGCATCTAAATCTAAAAAATGTTTTGATTTGATTCATGTTGATGTGTGAGAACCATACACAATATCATCAGTTATGGTCATAAATATTTCTTGACCATAGTTGATGATTATTCAAGATACATATGGGTTTTCCCTTTAAAACAAAAATCTGCAGTTGTTAAGATTTTGGAAAATTTTGTTGTTTTTATTCAAACACAATTTGGGACAACAGTAAAAGTAATAAGAAGTGATAATGAGACTGAATTTTTCGTGACTAATTTTTTTGTCAACAAAGGAATAATATATCAAACTTCATGTGTCAATACTCCACAAAAAATATATATAGTTGAAAAGAAACATGGTAATTTATTAAATGTAGCAAGAGCTCTTATGATACAATCTTATTTACCCAAAATTTATTGGTCATATTCTGTGATACGTGTTGCGCATATTATAAACATGCTTCCCACACATGTTTTAAATGATTTTTCTCCTCATGAAATTTACAAAGCTCCACCAGATTTTAATCGATTAAAGGTGTTTGGATCTTTATGCTATGCTAGTACTTTGTCAACAAATAAAAGTAAATTTGATTTAAGGGCATCAAAATGTGTTTTTATTGGTTTTAAAAAATGAACAAAATTATATGTTTTGTTGAATATTCAATCTAGAGAAATTTTTGTGTCTAGGAATGTTGTATTTTATGAACATATTTGTCCATATCAAAAGGTTGAGGATACTAGCAATAAAACAGACAGTCCTAACATTTTTTTTATCAAAATCCTTTTACCAAAGACCAACCTATTTTTAGTCAACCATCACAAGCCATTTTTGTACCCATTGCATCTTGTGATAATGTAGAAAACAATAATAATAATGACCATGAATCAGACATTGAGGTTTCAGAAGAAATTTGCTCCCATAGTGACCAAAACCTTAATGAAACTCATGAAACAATACAGTCAATTTGAATGAGTACTTGAAAAAAAAAGACCACCTGAGTATCTAAAGGATTATCATCATAATCTCAATGTTTCCAATACATCTTTAAAAGTTAAATACCATTTGAATTCAAATTTGTCTTATAATAAATTATCACCTTCTTACACATATTTTGTTATGTCTATTTCTTCACATGTTGAGCCAAACACTTATTCTGAAGTTGTGAAACATGATTGTTGGAGAGAGCTATATAGTGAGATATTTGCTTTGGATTCAAATCAAATATGGGAGATTGCTCTTATGTCTAAGGACAAAACTGTCATATGTTTCAAATGAATATTCAAAATAAAGTATAAGGCTGATGGAACTATTGAAAGATATAAAGCAAGGTTTAGTGGCAAAGGGATACATACAAACAGAGGGCATTGACTACCTTGAAACTTTCTCTCCAATAACAAAAATGACCACTATAAGGTTGCTTCTTTCCCTAACTTCTATTCATAAATGAGAATTGAAATAGTTAGATATAAATAATATCTTCTTGCATGAAGAGTTGAAAGATGTATGCATGGTTGCTCCTCCTGGTTTGACTTCTATTAAACCATGACATGTTTGTAAATTAAAAAAAGATTTATATGACCCTAAGCAAGCTAGCATGAGTGGTTTGCTAAATTAACAATATTTTTTTTTTATTTTTGCGGGATATACTCAGTCTATGAATGACCATTCCTTGTTTATTAATTCTTCTTAAAGATCTTTTACAACAATATTGGTTTATGTAGATGGTATAATCATCGTAGGAAATGATAAAGAAGAGATTGATCGAATCAAATAAGCTTTGAATAAAACATTCAAGATCAAGGATCTTGGAGATTTAAGATACTTTCTTGGTCTTGAAGTAGCAAGAAGTAAGAAAGGGATAATGATAAATCAAAGGAAATATACACTGGAATTGTTAAAAGATGCAGGTCTTTTAGCCTGCAAACCTGCAATCACTTTATAAATAATATTGTTAAATTGTCTTCTACATATTGGAAGGCTTATATATCTTACTAATACCCGACCTGACATAACTTTTTTTTTTCAACAGCTTTCTCAGTTTCTTGATAAGCCTACAACTGCTCACTATAATGCAATTAGAATTCACAGACATATTAAAGGAGCTCCAAGTCTTGGCTTATTTTTCTCTTCCAGTAGTTCTGCCCATCTAAAAGCCTTTTGTGAAAGTGATTGGGGCATATGCTTTTATTCAAGACAATCAATGACTGATTTTAGTGTGTATCTTGGAAATTCCATTATATCTTGGAAATCAAAGAAGTAAGGAATAATATCAAAGAGTTCATGTGAAGCTGAATACAGGACAATGACCATTGTTACATATGAAATTCAGAGGCTAGTCTATCTTCTTTAAGATTTCAAAGTTCCTTTTGAGCAATCATCTCTTTTATATTATGACAATGACTTAACAATATACATTACAGCAAATCCAGTGTTTCACGAGCGTACGAAACATATAGAAATAGATTGTCACATTTTTAGAGAAAACTTGAAAAAATGTTTCATTCATTTGCTTCCCATTTCCACCACAGAGTAACTATCAGACATTTATACCAAAGCCTTAGGTCCTCAGTCTTTCAAGAACATTTGTTCCAAGCTGGGTGTCATCAATATTTGCTCTCTAGCTTGCGAGAGGTTTCAGAGGATATGGATACAAGACTTTTAGAAGGAAACTAATATCAATTCAATGATTTTTTCTTTATGACAAAATTAAATTACCATCAATTTTTTTATTACCATCATTTTTGTTTGTAATAGCCTAGAAAGTTGTCATTTAAGTAGCAATGGTAAAAATGGAATGAGCATCTGATTATTTTATTATTAAACTGAAAATAAGTATTTATAGGAAAAACTAATAGTTAAGTCTCATTTCTTACTTGAGCCACCATTTGTCTAAACCTTCTTACTTGAGTCTCATTCCTTTGCATCCATCTTTCATCAGTTTCTCGAGCAGAGCTCACTATTGGGCTCGTGGCGGAGAATAGAGCAAGTCTATCCGATCAAAACCTCCGTTACAGTAAGTTCATTTTCTGACCTCATTCCTTAGAGCTGGTTTTATGTTTTCATTTTTCCTCTATTGTCTGGTTTTGCATGTGGTCTCCGAGCCATCAGTGTAAGCTTAGTGTCTTAGCGGGTTAGTCTGATCGTTGATCAGAGGTCTTTTGATGAAGGTTTGAGTTCCTGAGGATCTTGGGTTGTTGGAACACGTAGAGAGAACTCGCGCTGTGATTAAGGTAAGGGAAGTTGACTGCTTGTTGTCTGTTTTTAGCATGAGTGTAGGTTAGGGTTTGATCTGTTGGTGTCTGTAAAATGCAATTGTGACGGTTCTCTGCTAGCATGAAGTTTTACTTTACATTTTGGTTGTAATTTGATTCTTGCATGTATGATGTGGTTCTGTGGAAATTAATGATATGCAAGTTAATTTTTGCCCAATTAGTTCATCTAAGGCATGCATGGTAGCTCTAAGATAGTAGGAACTGTTAGAATTCATATGTGAAATTTCTGTTTTTTGCATATCTCAGTCAAGTTAGGCAATTTCACCCAAGCGAAGTCACTTGGAAACCTGAGAGGTACTCTCGAGTCCAATTTTGCCCAGGCGAGAAAGTAGTCTCGCCTAGGCGAGATTATAGTCTCCCAGGCAAGAATGACCTTGGAGCAAGTGTGCTCTCTAAACTGTTTTTGCCCAGGTGAGAAATCTTGCGCCCAGACGAGGAGGTATTCTCGCCCAGGCGAGAATGACCCTGGAGTTCGAGTGCTCTCTAGACTAATTTCACTCAAGCGAGAGAATTTTCGCTCAAGCAAGGGGGATTATCGCTCAATTTCTTTTGGGCATTATATTTATTTAATAAAATAGATTAACTAATAATTTAAATCTAATTGTATTGATGGTTTAGGTGATTTCTTTCATTTTTGAGACTGAGATTGAAAAGTGAATGGATGCATGAGTAGATATCTATATTGTGATGTGATATTCTTAAAAGTGTTGATGAAGTTGGTCAAGATCTAGGTATAGTGTTTTCAGGAAAGAAAACACTTGTGCCTAGGTCAATTAGGAAGTGCATTGTCTAAGGATCTGATCAATAAAGATTGATATCCTGACTCTACTAGTAAAAGGAATCAAATAGATGATCATTACTAGGTGGTGAGAGTCGAAGGAGATATGAACTAGGTGACTGCAGCTTGAGACATAGCTGGTCAGGAAAGTCTTAGGGGAATTAACCTTGTCATACATGATTGATGATTCATTTATGTAGAGGCTGTGTGAATTCACAGTTTGAAGATGTATGACAGTTGCATATCTCGGAGTCTATTCAATGCACGAGTCTTTCGGAAGTAGAGTTAAGTCACTAGTGTGTTAGTGTCTTATAAGTGTAATGGTGCATGAAATTGACTGAGATGGATGATTTTGGAGTGTTTGTGTTGTGCTAAACCTTGCATTTGATTGAATGACTTTGAATTGCTTAAAATTGGTTAGTTTACCCTTTATTCTGTTGTGCTTGTATTTGATATATGTCTCTGATGATCACACAAGAGCAAATGGTGTTGCAGATGGATCTGTGGAGGATCACTTGAGCTGAGTGATATGCTGATAGGGATAGTGTTTATTTTGAAAAACTTGTTTATGGTTTTGTAAATATGTTCTTAAATTTCAGTTTAGTATGATTAGATATTTTTGATGCATGTTATATCTATGGATTACTGTAAGATATGCATAATTATATATATCTTAGTTGTGCTAATAGAAATCTTATTTTGTGGGGTGTTACATTGTTTATTTGTTTTTATGACATTATCAGATTGTAATATTTTTATTAGTTTTCTTTCTTTAGCTATACCTAGAATGAGTACATTACTTATATATATTCAATCTTATACTTTTGATCAATATAGAAAAAAGAGAGAGAATATTTTCATTCTCATATCTTTTGTTCATTTTTATTCATCTCTTCATTTTACAATATTATATTTATTTTATAATAGATGAACTTATTAGAGCTTGTATCAAAGATGGAGTCCAGAGCTTATTTCAAATCAGAAATGGAGTTACCGAAGCTTATTTCATATCAGAGATGAAGTTATCAGAGCTCATATCTAAGATGAAGTTACCAAGACTCATATCGGAGATGAAGTTACTAGATTTCATATTAGAAATATAGTTACTAAAGCTCATATCATATCAAAGATGGAGCTACTAGAACTTATTTTAGAAATGGAGATAACAAGACTCATATCATATTAAACTTTTGGTATTATCGGAACTCATTTCAGAGATGAAATTTATATGACTCATATCATATCAGAAATGAAATTATCATAACTCATTTTAGAGATAAAGTTAATAGAACTCATATCCTATCAAAGATGAAGTTATCAAAATTCATTTTAGAAATAGAATTATTAGAACTCATATCATATTAAAAATTATATTAAAAATGGAGTTATCAGAATTCATATAAAAAATAAAGTTGCTAAAACTTATATTAAAGATTGAAATACCAGAGCTCACATCATAAATAAAATGATCAGAGCTCTCGAAAATGAAATAATGAAAAGAGTATCTCAAAACATCAAAACATACTGTGGAAAGCATACTGTGGGTTAGCAACAAACAAAATCAAAACAATATCAGAACGGTGGTCAACAGTTAACAAAACCATTTGCCACTGTTAAGAGATATCAGGATCAGAAATCGGTAAAAAATTCTTTCGCAAGTTGCCTAATTAGAATAGAGTAGCAACAATTATACTAAAGAAGTGAACTAATAAATAGACACTAGATTCTACCAATGCAAGCGAATTGTTTTTGACAAATAGGATAATATAAGATCAAACACAAAACAAATTGACAATGTACCAAAGTTTTATAAAATAATTCAAATTCAAATTTTCTACATTTAATAAGTACCAGACTTGTCCAAACAGGAATGTTTACAATTTTTGAGCATGACATGTATTATGAAAAGTAAGAACAGTCAAAAGCAAGAATTATTTCAAAGTCTGATAGAACTAATTGAAAAAAATATATATATGAAAGCATGATTAATACACCACAAAAGCTTTTGCCAGCCTTAGCAAAAGCTTACCATGGATCTTCACGTGAAAGAAAGATAAAACATGATCGGTTGCACGCAGTCCAAAAAAAATTCGTCAAATCTTACACAAAAAGTAGAATCATAATAACAACAACTAGAATCAAAATAATAACTGTTATTATCAGAGCTTATTTCATATCATATTATCACAAACAAACACAATTATATTACCAATATTCTCCAAAACTTAATGATGACATTTGAAATGCTACAAAAGCTACACTAAAATCCAGAAAAAAGGACAATGTTGGCGTGTAATTCCAGTAAACACATTCACCACTGATGAGACTCATGTTATAACACGGATAACAAGGAATTTTATTTATTAACTAAGAGAGTCTCTAAGTTTTATTGATTTAGTTTTTGTTATCTTTGTTTTATGTTATATATTTAAAGTATATAATAAGAACATATTTTAAATATGAAATTAGAAAGATAACAAATAATTTGTATGTTTTATTAAACTTAAAAAAAAATTGGTGTTACAATCCCAAATTTATTATACTATAAATTTAAAATAATATTTTAAATCACGTTATTATTAAATAATTTAAGTATTTTATTATTTAGAAATTCTTAAACAATATTAAATAATTATTGAATTAATATAATATAAAAATGACTAATTAAAAAATCTTACAATTTTATCTCGTCGTATAAGAGAGATCAGCAAGATATGAGATATCTCTTCCCTGAACATGAAAAAATAAAATAAAATAAAATAAAAATTATGTTACCCTATAACTGTATGGTGAAAGAAGTAACTGTGAGAAAATAAACAAAAAAAAGAATTAAGGGATAACGGCAAGAAAAAAAAATACATAATGTTTAAATTACTATAGGCCCACTTTTACTGTGTCACTATAATTATTTTTATTTATTTATTTATTTTATAATTATATTTGTTATTTCTCTAATTTTATTTTGTTTGTTTATTGATTTGCTTTATAATTATATTTGTTCACTTAAGTATCCTTAACTTTTTCTTATTTATCTACTTAATTTATAACGATTTTTATTTGACGGTGTCTCTAACTCATTTTGTATATATATATATATATATATATATATATATATATATATATATATATATATATATATATATATATATATATATATATATATATTTTATTTTTTATATAATATATTT
>Ga0099825_1006258_pt1 | contig 14962 bp, 6 predicted proteins | sample SiratroredBW_FD_76838 | JGI IMG/M metagenome (GOLD analysis project Ga0099825, IMG submission 76838) | Root nodule microbial communities of legume samples collected from California, USA - Siratro red BW | ecosystem: Host-associated > Plants > Roots > Nodule | place: USA: California | collected... | reverse complement strand
TTAACCATCACCCCCCCCCTTTTTTTTTTTTCTCCCCCCCCCCCCTCTTCCCCCTCTCCAAAATATTTTTTTTTTTTTTTTTTTTTTTTGTCTTTCCCTCTCCATCCTTCTCTTCTCTATTTTCTTGCACACTTGTTTTCTTAACTTTCATATCTTGTTACATATTTATTTTCTCATATTTTTTTTATATTTGACATTATTGTTAGTCAAATCGAACTACAAAGGTGACTCTAGTAAGTTTTTTAAAAAATAAACTGTGGAGAATCAATCAAGTGAAGGTTCACTTAAGTGAGTATTTTTTTAGAGTAAATTTATTTATAAGCTCAACATGAACTGATTACACTATTACACTATTATCATTAACTGACAATTTAGAATGTTAGATAAGACTATTATCATTAACTTGACAATTTAAAATGTTACATAATAGAGTTTTACAACCCAATTAGTCCCTTATAATGGTATTAACAAGGGATGGTTATGGGTAAGCTCATTACTTCCTTTTCCTTTTTCAATTCTTCTGATCCAAGCAGTCTCTTAAGAAATAAAGAGATTATTCTTATTGAAATTATAAACTTAAAAAAATTAAATATTCAACCCATATAACTAGTAAACAATTATAATAAAAAAGTTATTTAAGAAAATAATAATAAAAAGAATAAAAAGTTATTGTTGTGGGTTACCTCTGCCTAACCCGCAAGTCACGTTCCTTTTTACTCACATTAAAAAAAGACGTATCTTTTTCAATCCTATACTCATTTTGAAAATTTCAAACAGTAACTATATTTTCTTTTTCGTTTTAACTGCCCTTCGATTTAGGTTCCAGGTTCAATAAAATCTAGAGAAAATAGTTAGGCAAAAATATTCATTACTTTTTTTCTAACAGTTTTGATTATTAACTTATGCCTATTGCAATTGGAATTAAGCAAATTCAATAAATGTACACAAAGATATATATATATATATATATATATATATATATATATATATTTCTCATTATACGAGAATCTTTATCTTGAAAATTGGATTCGTAAAGTAAAGTTTAAACTACTTATGTATGATATCACTCGCCAACACTTTACGGTACTAAGCTACGACAGATTTGTTTCTTACGTGGAAAGAACATGCTTACGTATAAATGCATTGAACTTGGATTATTTTCATCTATGATCGAGTTCCGATGCAAAATTTATTTGGGTGGAAATGCTTATTATTGTCCATCATGATGTTTGGGTGACTTCTATTAATATTTGATAAATTCAAACCAATATTCTTATTAATTAAAAAATTAAATGATTTTGGGAACAGAACGAAACACTTATTATCTTAATTTTAATAATAATAAATAATAAATAAATGAGGTGATTCATGTGAGCCACTTGATCAAGACTCCATATGGTGCATGAATCTCGAAGCTCAACACCTCCTAATGTAATAATAATCTTTAAATGTGTTAAATTTTACAGTAATTATCTCAAAAATTACATTAATGACAATTTTCAATTAATTGGTAGTGATTTTTAAAAAAAAATAAGCAACAGATAACTTTTCAAACTCATTTTTAAGAAAAATGTTTTTCAATTTATACTCACTATCTTCTTCTGGTGTAAATCTCTATTTATTATATTTTTAGTCTCTCACAATTTTTTTACTAGATTAAAGACTAATTCAATTCATAATACTGGAGCTATCTCTAATCTAACAAGTTTTTTCACATAACAAGATCAAATACGGGACCCTCCACAACAATAAAAAATAGTTATATATAATGACTTAATTTCATACGTAATTTTTATAATAATCATCTTAAAATTTATATCCATTTGACATAATGATCTATTAGAAATTAATTTTTTCCATAAAAGAATTTGACATTTCATACCTGAGTTGGATGTTGTATCATGGTACTGCAACTGCTGTTAAAGACACTGAAACACAGCATAACACAACACAAAACAACAGAATAAAACGGTTTTGTTGGTGCAGATGGTTGGTTGGCTTTGGCTTCCCATTGGTAGATCCAACGGTCACATTTCTTTCAGTTAATTATTGCTGACACTCATCATCTTCTCTTCTGCCATGCCAACCCTTCACACCATCACCACCTTATCCTCTCTCTCTTCCCAAGTTGATACATTCTATTATTCCTTGCCATTTTTGGTAGCCAAAGATTTATTCTTTTTTCTTTTACTTGCATTAAAAAACTACAGCATATCATAACAGTAATAATAACGACAACAGCAATGACTTGCTCCTTCTTTCTCTTTCTTTCAAACCAAAACCAACACCAACAAAAACTGAATCTTCCCAATTGAAGAAACTCCCCTCTCAGCCTTCCCTTCCCCCTCTCTTTTCCAAAACTCATGGAACGTTCTGTCCTTGAACGTCTTGATTTTGGGAAGATGGGATACGGGTACCTCATCTTATTCTTCCACGCCCTTTTCGTTTTTTCTTTCATTGGGTTTTGAATCTCACCATTTCACATAAAACCTATACACAGTTTCTTAGATGATGTTTGTATTGTTGTTATCCAAGTAAAAATCAATTTTTTAGGAGAATATAGGACAAACAACATCTGAGGGACTAAGTTTTTTTCCTTTGATTTCTTGCTTTGGTGATGTTGTGGGCTTTTGTAGGTGCAAGCATTACAGAAGAAGATGCAGGATTCGAGCTCCATGTTGCAATGAGCTCTACTCTTGCCGTCATTGTCATAACGAGGCAACGGTATTTCTTGTTCTACCCTTCGTGTTTTTTTTTTCTGCGTTTCTTCCAAAAATATTCTCTTTTTTCTTTTATCTCACATGGGTCTGACTCATCAGAGTATGCTGAGCAAACCTCTTGATCTTCACGAACTCGTTCGCCAGGATGTTCAACATGTAATTTTCCAACTTGATTTTCATTTTCCACACTGCCTTCGTTGTTGTGCCATTAACACGAAATGATGGTGATACGGTTTTTGCATTGTGATGCCGTTTCAGGTTGTTTGTTCAGTTTGTGATACAGAGCAGCCAGTGTGTACCCAAAACCTATTCCCAGTTTGATTACAAACTGAATGTTTTTTCTTTCTTTTCTTTTTTTTTCTTATGGTAGCGGTTTTCCCTTATTTTTGAAGGTTGCCCAAGTTTGTACAAACTGCGGTGTCAGGATGGGAGAATATTTTTGCAGCATCTGCAAATTCTTCGATGATGAGGTAAGGGGTCACTGAATGAATCTGTAGTATGTGATTAAATTTTTAATTTTTTCCTCATTACTACGATGATTTCACTTTTACATTGGTTTCCTCATGTGTTGTGGAGATGAACTTGTTTGAAATCTGGCATTTGGTGTTTACTTCTCTGGCTTGTGATTGTTAATCCTAGTGTTTTCTATTACACATTATGCAGACCGGGAAACAACATTTTCATTGTGATGATTGTGGGATATGCAGGTGCGTTGGCTGTTTGTTTGTATAAACCCTCCCATATGTCTAAGTCATCCAAGTTTATGACATGCTACTAATTTTGGTGATGAATTTTGGAACAGAGTTGGTGGTCGTGAGAATTTTTTCCACTGCAATAAGTGTGGTATGCTTTCATTATCATGTCACCATTGTTTCTCTTTGTATAAGAGTAGTCTTTTCCTTCTCAAACTAAGTTGTGCTGCAAATTGTTTGTTTCAAATTGTTAATATTCAATTCGTTCCTTCCATTGCTTTTCTTGAACTTGGTACCACTTTATCTATTTCTGTAAGGTGCTGAAGAAACATTTCATACAATTAAACAATAGGAATTTGTAGAGTTTGCATGGTAAGTGAATATTCTATGATCTGAAGGAATTAAAAACAATTATATCTGCCTCTAAGTGACACCAAAAGATCGAGAACTCTGCTTCGTATGGACTAACTTTGCGGTCTCTGAAGTATTTTCCTATATTTCTTTACTTATTACGATTCTATTTCTAAGGTTCTAAAGTTATCTTATCATTACAGCTTCCAAATAAAATTGTTGTAGTTGGAATGGAACCTTGTTTTTCTCATTATGCGAGTTTCCTAGACTTCTGGCTCTATTTTTGTTTATGCTGAAGTTTATTTCCTATTTCATGTGCTTGTTAATGCAAAGGAACTTATTGTCTTATTTCCTAAATCCAATTTAGGGAGTCAAAAGGGGCCCTCAAAGCAAAAGTGTTCAAGGTTATGTTTCCCCATTGAAAGAATGCATGATAAAGTTATCTCTTAGATCTGTGGCGTCGTATAATTTTGCGAACAGTTTGCCTAATTTATGCTATAATTTTCTCTGAGTTCATCTTGATGAATTTTGTTTCCTTTGGAATCAGGAGTCATATCTAATAATCAAATCACACATTAGTTGCTGAATTTTTTTTTTCCATTAAGAAATCAATTGCTGAATACTAACAGGGTCTTGCTATTCAACTGGTCTGCGTGATAATCATTTGTGTGTGGAGAACTCCATGAGGCATCATTGTCCCATTTGTTATGAGGTGCGTGCTTTGTTCCCCTCTTTCACTGTTTTGTGTTTTCAATCAAATAAGAAAATTTTACTTTTGTGTCGTTAGAAATACGAAAGGCTTCTGACATGCTTCATTTTGTTTGTATAGTACCTTTTTGACTCATTGAAAGACACTGCTGTTATGAGATGTGGTCACACAATGCATGCTGAATGTTACCATGAGATGATAAAGCGTGACAAGTGAGAATTAACTATTCAAGTATTATTTGATGTACATAACATTATCTATGCTTAATCTATGAATTGACTTGGCAATATATATGGATCAGGTATTGTTGTCCCATATGCTCCAAGTCGGTAATTGACATGTCTAGGACATGGAAGAGAATTGATGAAGAGGTAGTTGGTTAAATTTAACCTATAAATGTGCAATTAACCCTATAAATGATTTACATGAAGAAATATGTACAACAATGATTTCTCACTTTTTTTGTTATATTAGATTGAAGCAACTGTCATGCCTGATGACTATCAGAACAGAAAGGTAGAGTTTTACTCAGAGAAATGCTTGTTGAATACACGCTACTTCTATTAATCTGCATTTAATTGCTTTATGTGAAAATCTACAAATTAGGTATGAAACGTGCCTTTTAAGTATGAATGCACCTTTATTTGCAGGTTTGGATCCTCTGTAATGACTGCAATGACACCACTGAAGTTTACTTCCACATTATTGGGCACAAATGTGGTCACTGCAACTCATATAATACTCGTGCTATAGCTCCTCCTGTTCTTCCTCAATGACTAAATTCTTTTGATTTTGGAGACAAATCTTGCCGGGCAGTAAATTAAATTTATGGCTCAATTGTTGTGGAGCCTCATTTGATTCATCATCAAGATTATGATGTATTGTGGCCTGAAATTTTCTTGGTTATTCTTCCTCCACATTTTGGAGTGGACTAGTGTTAATGTTATGAGCCACTAATTGGGCTGATATAAATGTGTATATAGGGCAATGTGTTTGGACATCATGAGGTGTTATTAATTGTGCTTGCTAGTGATGTATTGATATAGGGGGATGGATTATCTGTGTTGTTGAACTGAATCTAATCAACACATCTCAATATGGTTTCTTCATTGTTTGAATCATTACCTTCCTTGTGATTGATTTGTTATGTTGCTTCATCTACAATTTTTTTACAGAGGATTTGTGTAGAAAAAGTTCCATTCATTTATCCATAAGAACATTCTCTTCCACGTACACTGCCATGAGTTAATTTACATAAATTCACAATCGCGCAGAATTGATTTACATGGAGTGGATTAGCTTTGTTAAGAATTATTGCATTAGAAAACACTACAATTTTTGGTTGCTTCTGCAATGTTAAATGAATCTAGTTTTCTTATGTTATGAGAACCATGATATTGTCCTGTCAAATGAATCTTGAATGCTCTTTTTACTGCTCTGCATGTTTAGTTTAGTACTCTGCAGATAGAAATCTAATAATTCAAAACAATTACAATCCAAAAGTAAAATAAACTTTTGGATAAACTTATAATTTCATGTATTAAAATAATGTAACCATCTTTTGAAAAGAAACTATTATTTTTCATGAACAAAATTGTTTATTAACCTGTTTGCTTTTATTTTTTTTTTCGGTCATATCTTTTTATTGTCTGGATTATCTGGGGATCACATCTACAATCATAATCACGCATTTAAATTGGGTTCACTTTTTTTTCAAATCCTAACAAATAAAAGAGAATATATCTATGTTTCTATAATTTTTTGCCGAACATTTTAGTCAAAAATTAGCTTTTTAGGGAGCTCCCTCCCCTTAATTTTTAATGGTTATAGTTTTTTTTTAAATGTCAAATAAAGAACTTGTTGGATAATTTTTTCTACAAGAACTTCTAAAAAAGAAAAAATTAAGTGAAAATGGATTAGTAATATACTGAAATGACAAACATAGAAAATTAAGAAGGCTTTTGCTAACATGCATTAATAAGCTACAACACAAACTCATCAAATATTCTTAAATAAGTTTCTAACACACATTCCAATGAAATCTATGACTTGGGGTGCCACCACACTAACATTAATTCTCACATATGGAATATAGCAAAGTTATAGATGTGTAATTAACCAAACTTATTGATTTAGTAAAGACCCGAAGACATCTTAGGTTGTTTGTGTAAGTCTAAAAAGATGAGGAAGCAGCAGCAGCAAGAGGAATGCTATTGATCCAAGCAGTGATATAAAAAGAGAAGCAGCCACTTGGTCACAAAATTTGCCAAATAAATTGCACACTTTGTTCCAATGCACATGTGAATTTCCATGCAAGCCAAGGAGGCCAATTGCAATGGCAGCTCCATTGCTAGAGAAGAGCAAAGCCACCATTAGTGTGTCAAACACAGTGATCACTGTCTCCATCCCTTTAAGCCTGTTTCCAACACTCAACAACAGAGACAATGTTGCATATGAACATGCTATTGCATTTGCCCCCACAAAGTACCTAATATGCATTACATTTGTGTCAATTTCATTTGCCATATTTATGAGGCAAAGATACAAAATAATGAAAATTTTAAATGTAATAAATGATGTGATAGATACAAATAAAAATATGACGTTTGCAAGACTATATGCAGCATGGCATAGGTTAAATAGAACTTCTAAGATCATTCATGGGCACAACATGCTTTGACAGATACATTTTGGATATTATTTTATGACAATTCATTAATTCATTCCTCCATCTTCAACATAATTCAGTTTCAGTATGGGCATCTTTAATGTACCAAACACCTAACGTAATCAACTTCAATGTCAATTTTCTTCCATCAATTTTATTTGTATTTTAGTGTTTTTGTCATTTCTGTAATTCATAGAGAGAACGTTTCTTTAGTTTTAGATATTATTACAACTTTTCTACTGCAAATACCATCTTGCACAACTAATAAAACGATACAGAATTTATTTATGTATTGAATACATAAATCAATTTCAATAAAATAGCGTCTTAAATTTCATATTACTCAAAAAGATTTTATTTGTAGTTTACAATTGTACTCTTTTAGTAATTTCAAAATTTGAACTTGTTCTCTGTTTCTTTTTAATGAATTTGATTCTCTGCTATTTTATCTACACAACTTTGATATTGACAGACAAATTTTAAAACAAATATCAGTATTATCCTCTTCAATCAACATATAAGAACATTCATGCTAACATTACACTGTTACATCAGTATATGGGTGCTTCTACAATTAAGACAGTAAGAAATCAAATTTTAAAATTACCAAAATTTTAACAACAATAATATTTACTTATTTTCTACTCCATTAAGTCCAGTTTAATTGCATTGTTGGAATGATGATTAACAAAAAGAAAACAGAAGACAGAAAAAAAGTGAGGCATGAGAGAACTTACACAAAGGCAGACAAATAATGCCACTTAGCAGCAACAGTAACATACAAAGGTGGCATAGATTCCACAAGTTTGATTGGCACAATTGCTGTTTGTTTATCTGCTCCAATAACCACAGCAGCCACAAGGGTGAGTACAAAGGCCAAAAGCCTTAAAACCAAATCACAAGTTCTCACTACTGATCCATACCCTCCTTTGCCATTGCTCTCACTCCCTTCCATCACATTCAAACTACCCTTACTACTATGACCATCCATTCTAGAAACAAAAATGAACCCTTGTGGTGAAGTGTTGGCAAAAGGGCAATGTGAGTTTAAATAGTGGGAAAAAGGGAAGTTGGTAATGTTACTAATAAAAGGGGTAAGAGGGTTTCATTCATTTTTCCCATACAATTTGTGTGGAATGGCAATTAAGGCGTGGAAAAGTATGCACATTTGTGACAGCATGGAGGAGTCACCAAGCATAGCAAGAATTGAATTGCTGCATTTATAACTCTACAATTTGTTTAGTGTCATCAAATGGACAACATTATCAACAAGATTCCTATGGCCATCTTGCACTGCAAATCAATCAGAAAAGCTTTGTTGAATGGTGACTATATTCATCCGTCACCTTGCATCATCTTGCTACTAAAATATAAGACAACAGTTCCACACACCATGTGTGCCACTCTGATTATTTCAAACAACAATGCCATATATTAATAGCACTACCTAAACTTTAAATGTACCAATATAATATATGTTCATATATGATATGACTTGTAAACTTAAAAAAAAGTTCATTTTTTTTTCTATTTCATCAAGCTATGTATCTTGTTTATAGATTATAACGTAAGCATGTTATTCGTTTAATTGGTATGTGCAAGATTGTGGGTTCTTGTTACTTCTGGGGATGGGGATCTAACGTCCTAACACCTCTTTTGATGTCAAATGAAAAACTGAACCATGCAACAACACTTGGTACAAACTACATGTATTACTCATGATTTTGTCCAATCCGTTTAGTTATTTCTCTTTTCCAACAACATCATTTGTGAGTCTTATTTTAATTTTTCAACAATAAGTTTTGGCAGTTACTACGAGGCAAAAAAATGGTGGGCCAAATTATGATTGGAAGATGGTCCTCCAAGCAAACCATATTTCATTGATGAGTATGGGCAGAGGTAGATGAAGATCACCCATCACAAATTCCAGTCACTCTCGAGTTTCGTGTTTGCTTTTAATAATATATAATATTATTTCTTACATTTAATTAAATTTTCAGATTGCTTTATCCCTAAAATGGTTAAATTGAAATCAATAAATCATCGATTTTTTTCTTGTGTAAAATGGTTAAATTTCACATTCTTATGTATATTAGCAGTTAGAGAGCATCGTAATTAAAGATTTTAATTGTAATATTGTAAAATCTTAAACAAATGTGATTGTCATGATTTTTTTTTTCTATACTAACTCTTCACCTTCTTCTATGAATAAATTCAGTCTAACCTAATTTTAATTAAAAGTTAAAACAATTAAAATTATATGTAGGTACGTGTGTTGTCATTGGTGACACCATCTAATTAAGATTGATTAATTAAAATTCAAAACAAATTCTAAATCATTACCATTCATATTCTTGATTAAATATGAATTTTAATCTTAATTAAAATAAAACTACCACCCATTTAAAATTATTATAATTAAAATTCAAAAGAAATGTTAAACCCAAATAAGAATTAAGAGTCTTTTTAACTACAAGACTCATGTTGTTAATTAAATTGAACAAGTTTCAACGTCAATAAAATAAAACTCAAATTATAATCGAACATATTATGATAAGACATCTTTATAAGTACATTAAAACGATCATGTACCACATTTTTTACATTTCACATACCCCTAGAAAAATCTAAATACATATTTATTAGAAATACGACTAAGGTAACGTGTTTGTGTGTGAAAAATTACTCTTTAGTTTTAAAATTAATTTTTTGAAATTAAATTAAATTCAAACCAAATTATAATTAGACCAAATAACAACATTTAAGAAGAAACTAAATTAAGGAATATACAGGGTTGTCCCCACACAGGAGAAATACTACACTACTCTTTCATCAAATTCATGTATGATTGACTACAATATGTTAAATAATTTATCTAATTAATTTAAACACAAATTTTGCAACTAATCGTCTATTAAATTGAAACAACTGTGTCTCATCACCACATTACCTAAGACATTTATAATATAGAAATCATAGTTAAGCTAGAAGTTATAAGACCTGAACCTTATAAAAAATATAATTAAAATATGTTAATGTGACAAAAGAAAGACTTAACTATTATTATGAATAAAAAACTGCTTATTATTCATTTTAAAATGTAAATAAAAAATGATAAATAAATAGGCCTTATAAGATAATTGCATTAAAAGAAATCTAGAAAATGACATGACTCAAAAGGTAAAATAAGATCGACCCTTGCATTCGATGACCTTATTGCCGTAAACCCATTTAGAAAAAAAGAATATGATAGATAATTATTTGAATAAACTCTAAAAATGAATTTCAGTTAATGTTGATTTTAAAATAATATAGTTTTAAATCTTATTCAAACAGAATCTGTAAATTTCAACCCAAAAGTTAGTAAAATGTATACAAAATATTTTTTCCATCCCAATAAATCCTGATAAAAAAAGGTATGCATCCCATTGTATTTTCAAATGTAACATTTCCTACTACCCAAACGTGGAAGCGAGGGAAAGAAAGAATAACCAAGCCATGCATAAAACAATCCAATCAACACTTTGATACAAGAGTTACTCCCTCAAATCCAAAATTTGCAGTTCATGCAACCACCAATACAGAGCCAAATCATATTCATGATTATAAGTCACTCAATCGGATGTCAAACTCCATTCGAAAAAAGTGATGGTTGTGACACAAGTACACATTGAGGATGAACGCATAATATTTTAAACACCTTATATGGGCTTGATCTTGAAGTGAAGAGAAATGAGAGAGAAGACAAAGCACTTCAAATCCTGCAAAACAGTAAATATAAAAAGAATAAACCAAAGGCACAAGTTGACAAAAGGCAAATCTGGCATGCATCAAATTAATGAGCAGCTGCTATCATTCACCGGAGTCTCCTCCACGAAACTAAAGATCACGGAATAAACAAAATAATAACATATCACGGAGAACACGCATCACCATAAAACATTTAGAAACATAATCCGTAAAAAACTAGAACAAAGGAATTTTCAAATATCAGCTAAATTGACTTTAGAATTATGGAATTGAAATTCTGACATTAACTACATTGGGAAAATTCAGGCCAAAGTATAGTGATTTATATCAGGTCAGTTTATTTTCGTTTTTTTACTGAGTTATACACTAATAAAACTATCTTACTAATTTTCATAGACCCTAGTCAAAGGCTGATATTTCTATTCAGTTTTTAATCTGTTTTATTTTTCAAATTGGATCTTTAGCTTAATCTGGTAAGATAACTGTACTCGAAAAGTATTTATGTTGATGGAAGTCCTAATTCTAACCTAAATGCCAAGAAATTCTTTCAAAGACTTACTACAGACCAAATCAATGGAAATATTAGCAATTCATCCGTGCTGGTTATGCGGTGGCTGTCTGTCTTCCCAAAAGAGGTCCATGGGATGAGAGTGTACCACCCAATTTTTTCTCAAAACCAAGGTTAATATTTAATACCAAAGGAACTTCAGCATAATAACCAGACATCTTTACTTCTTTTATAAGTCAATGTTGACCATTTAATACTTTAAAGTACTACAAATTACATAACCATAAGACTTCTGTCTTTTGATTGAACCACTTTAAGTTGACAGCGGCATAGAAACGTTCTTCATTTGACTCCGATTAAACATGTAAAATTGACACAAAGCAAAGTGCAATCCATGACCCAGAACAGCATTCCAGAATGATTAATGATGATAAATTTTCTCAATAAAGAACGAATAGATAAAAGTTGTTACTCTACTCTACTATTTCAGGATTTCAAATGCTTTCTGGATTCAGCAAAACCAACTGGATCATCAAGGGTAACTGATGCTCTGATATTTTATCATCATACAACTGTTAGAGGCAGCAAGTATAGCAATGGAAGCCATAAATATTAGTTGCTTCCACATAAAATTACACTTCGCTTATACATAAGTGACAATCAAAGAACTTAATGAGTTTGAAGCAGGATAGCAAGATATGCAAAATCTCCGTTCATATCATTGTATCCTAATGAGTCGGGCATTGTGCAGTCCATGCTTTCATATTTTCTGTATTTAGATTGCACATATCAATTAGAGATAGTCAAATTGTTTCCTTTGATTTCGTAAAACAATTAGTTTAGGAAATTGAAATCCCAACAATAGTGCCCATGAAAGCCCTGATGTGAATGTATCTGTTCAGAGGGCTTTTTCTGGAGTCAACACATAGCACCACTACTTGGTTTGTTAAAGCCACTACTCTAAACCGCAGTTGCTCCTGTAGTGAGCAAGGGTTGCTCCCCTCTACTAGCCACTATAACGTCACCAAAGCACGCTATTAAAAAACTTGAAAGAACCTTCAAAACATGTTTCACCACATGGAATAAGGCTTCACCTCAAAAGTTAGCTCTCTTCCTAAGAAACAAGATCCCACATGACAACTTTAACACGGGCACAAGTGGCCATGGCAGAAATGAAAACGCACTGGCAGGCTGATGACCATCAAGTTTTGTTAACAAAGCACGATAATTTGTACATGATACCAGTTTTCTTGCAATGTACCCAGATTTTAAGCATATCCGTGGTAAAATTCTGACAGTCTTATGTTTGCTTGTCAGGGACACAGCCTAATCAATTGCACTTTCAGAAAGTGACTTTTGAAGGCAGCCAAACAGACACATAGCATGTTTGTTTTTCCATTAGGAGGGGAGTCTAATGTACATATGCATGGAAGAAACTTGTTTCCTTCAAGCAAACATCCTTGAGGCTCCCTCCCATAAAAAAAACAAACAAAACCTTTAAGGTCTGTTTGGATGTACTTCTGCACAAGCAACTCTCACAAGAAAAAAATACTTCTGCTTTAAAAGTCCGATTTTGAAGAAGCTAAACCAGAGAGATTTTACAAATTGGCTCATGCATAAGCTAGTGTTACCTAAAGGAGAAGATAATTCACTTTTTTTTTTCTACACATATCTATAACTGAATTTCAGAAACTGCACTAAAACCCTAGCAGTAGCAGAACGATATGGAAATGGGATATGTGAGTGACCTGAACAAGATAGTAGAAGATGCGAAGGCCTTCAGGATCGGCACTGGATTGAACGTCAACGAGAGATCCGATCTTGGAAGTCGTGAAGGAAATGTGCTCGTTCCCCATGACAATCTCGAGCTCCTGGCGCCCCACCCGATCGGGTTCGGGCCAGTTGTTGTCGTCCTCCTTCATGATCTCGCTCTCGGCGATTATACGGCGGCACTCACGCAAAACGGCGGGAGTGAGGTAGACCTCCTTGCGGATAATGGTGTCGTTTTTGTAGTTGGAGTTGTTGGCGTAACGAAGCTTTCCGTCGGGTCTGAACTCGAATTCAAGGAATTCGTGGCCGAACTTGCCCTTGTGGCCCACGTAGTATCTCAGGTAGAATTCCCCCTTCTCCTCTTCGCTCCCCATTTTTCACAACTCTTTCTTCTTCCTTTCTCTTCCAACAATTGAAAGACGGAACCAGTGGCTAGGCTAGGTCGAATTGGGACTGCAGCCTATACGGTGACGTTACGGGGGTTTTGCCTAAAACTAATTCATACTTCTTCCATTTTAAATTATTTGACATTTTAGTATTAGATTTTGTTAGTTTTATTTCATAAATAATATAATGTATCTCACCAAACCAAACAAATTGAACAACAACAAAGCTTGAAGCCAAAGCACATTAATATAAATTAGAAAGAAATCAATGTATATACTTGAAGAATAAATGCCTGTTCATATAATTTTCTATTTTTCAAAATAATTTTAGCTTACAGAAAAGTTGAATTATTATTATTTTCTTAATTTTCTTATTTAAAATAACTTTTTGGGAAAATTAAATAAATTTTAATTAAATTCTATAAAATGACTTGTAAAATATTTTTTTTTTCATTTACACATTATATTTTCATACTACTTCTAATCAAAATCAATGTAAAAATTGAAGTTTTTCAAATAAATAAAAGAAAAGGAACAAGAAAATATATTAAGAGACCCATAAGTAGAGAACTTATAAATTGGAAACAGAGTTTACAATAGAAAAAGAAAAGGAAAAAAATCTAGACCATATAATTATATAATGCTTAAAATTAAAAATTATTTAATAATCACGCAGTTACTAGAAAAAAATTACATGATCTTGTAATTTAATTAATCTACATCATCTTTGTAACTTGTGTTATATGATTGCATAATTTTTTTTTTTCACATTGGATAATACAAATATTTATACATGCATTCACCTGTTTAGTTCTCTATTTAGATTTAGTCACATTTTCACAAGGGTAATAAACCTGTTAAATTAACTGCAATCTTATACCATAATTTTGACATATTTGATTTATTCAAAGTCCAACTCTAGCAAAAGAATTTAATCAAAGTTAATTACAATTTGATTACTTTATTGTAATATACAGATCAGTGTTGGTCACCATGGAAGAAAAACATTAAAACTTTGTGTGGTTGAAGTGAACATGATTGAGCACTTGAATTTAAGCAACAAAATCCAAAATTCATGATTAAATTAATTACAGCTTTGACTATGAGCATCTAAGCCAAATATAAAATTGATATTCCCTTTTAATATTTGCATATCATTATTGCTTAACTTGCACACAATTAGTGAAGGTTCATTCATTTGGCTTTTAAAGCATGCAATATGTGTAGGATGAGAAATAAATTCCTTTCATATTATTTCAACTTTTTGTTTTGGTATTAATGAGTCACACACATACATGACTATATATATATATATATATATATATATATATATATATATATATATATATATATATATATATATATATATAAATATATATATATATATTTTATTTTATATTTTTATTTT
>Ga0099825_1006256_pt1 | contig 14965 bp, 4 predicted proteins | sample SiratroredBW_FD_76838 | JGI IMG/M metagenome (GOLD analysis project Ga0099825, IMG submission 76838) | Root nodule microbial communities of legume samples collected from California, USA - Siratro red BW | ecosystem: Host-associated > Plants > Roots > Nodule | place: USA: California | collected... | reverse complement strand
CTTTCATTGATGACAGTGACAACTGTTATGGTACAGAAATTCATGAGTACAAGAAAGAACTGAAGAGCTTTGGTGTTGTTACTGAATTGAAAGATGGGGTGGAGTTTGTGCTTAAATATTTGAGTTTTCCTTCAGACCCCTCCACCATTGCTCCTGAAAGTGTCTTTTCTTTGCTGGAGTGTATTCGAATTCAACTCAAAGAGGCTGTGCCCCCCCTTGATAAAGCCTTCAGAAAAAGATTGTCTACAAACTGGTTAAAAACATATGATGGTTATAGGTCTCCAGATGAGTGTCTGTTGTTCGATTCCGAGTGGAGTGTGTTCTTCAAGCCAACTTATGGGCTTTTCATTGATGCGAACTTTTATGGTCCCCAAATTGGATCTTACAAAAAGGAACTAAAGGAAATAGGAGTCGTAGTGGACCTTGCTAAAGGATGTGATTTGGCTGCTAAGCACTTTGACTCTCTCTCTGATTATAACACCATTGTGCAAACATACAGGTAACTCTCAAGCATATTTTTGGCTGCTAAGCAAGCATTCTCTTCCACCATTTTTTTTTTTCTCTTTTTTGTGTTGTCCTAGGAGTTATTCGTGTTTTCTTTTTAATAAGATTATTTGGATCACTAGACGAAATCAGATTACAGATAAGGACTTGTTACTGTGAGTTTCTGTTATAGAATTTTCCAACTAAAGGGATTCTATGTGTATGTTAGAAAATAATGTTTTATTGTCAATATGTTCTTTTGTAACAGTCTTGTTATATTCCTTTTTAGTGGATCAGATTCTAGATATTTATGTTTTTTTTTTTTCGCCTAATTATGACAACAACATTTGGCATTTTATAGGTACTTAAGTGAACAACACTGGAAACCTCGGGATAAAGATAAAGACACCACAAAGATTTGGATACCAGAAAGTGGAAAGTGGGTGCTGCCAAAAGAATGTGTGATCCATGATCCTGATAATCTCTTTGCTTCAAAATTTTATGTTCTGGAAGATATCTATGTTAAGAAGATTCTTCCCTTTTTCTCCTTTGCCATGGAAGTTAGGAACAGGCCGTCGGTGGATGATTATGTGAACCTTTGGAATGAATGGGAGAGTTCAGATGAACAGCTGTCACACGACAAGTGCTATAAGTTCTGGATATTTATGCTAAGCCATTCTCTCTCTGAGAAAAAACTTGGTGAAATGTTGCTGAAGCTTCCTGTTGCTTCAGGCAACAATGAGATATTGTTGCGAGAGAAGAAAGATGTTTTCATCCCTGACAACCTTCATCTCAAGAGGCTATTTGAGATGGAGAAAGTCTTTGTCTGGTATCCTCAGAACTTGGTGCCATCATCAAGGAGTCGTTTGTCTGATATGTACAGAAAGATTGGTGCTCGAAGTGTGTCTGAGTGTATATGCACTGAAGATCCCTCACTACCGAATGTTGTGGAACTTAAGCAGATTGATGCTGCTAATGTTTGTAATGTGAAGGTGTTGGTGAAGCTTATTCTTGGTTTTCTTGCTTGTTCTAGCCTTAAAATGGAACCGAACAAGAGGCATGAAGCTGTGAAAGTGTACTGAACTTGAGTTTCTTTGAAACAGTGTATTCGATTGATGTGAGTTATAGTTTGTCATTATCATCAGGGAAGATCATTACCAAAAGGGCAAACAGAATGGTGCGTTGGGAAAGTCAAAGTTCAAAGCTTTTCACCCAGATGAACTGGCATGGTGAAAAAGCTGGCTTGATGAAATATGCAACATATTTTGCAGAAGCCATATCAGAGGGTGTTTTGTGTGAGAATCACGATCATGTTGCGGCACTCTCTGAGCTCATCAGATTGGCCTTTTTGCTGAAATTCAATGAGGAGGCAATTGACTTCCTCATGGACTCCAAGAACTTGCAGATTTTCTGTGAGGACTATGACTTTCTCAGTTCTTGATTTGCATCTGCATGTATTTAAGGTAGGTTTGTTATCATTTTATGTACATGTTCTTCCTATTTACAATTTATTTATTTTATTATTTTGAATTTTCTGATAAGTAGTTTTGTTTTTCTTTTCAGCTAAGTGTTTCTATGAGATCCCATCCAGAATTTTGTGGAAGACCTGCAAGAGATAATTGGATCTACTAGTTTTATTATTGTGTTCTGTTGCCTTCAGTAACTATGCCTATTTTATAATCTTTGTTTCCTTTTTATTTTAAGTGAAGTGGTTTATGCATGGACGAAGTACCCAAAGTTGAATATCTATATGAATGTTTTATTATCTTTTTCAAATTCGATCGTTTTATTTTTCCTTGTTCTAACTGTAAATTTCTTTAAAGAAATATGTACGTGTTTATATTAAAAGATAAATTGATAAAATATAAATCCATTAAAAATATAAAAAGTTGATTTATATGAGCTAAAGATTAAAAATTTGATCTATTTTCTCTTTCATATTTGATTAAAGATCAAAAAATGAATTAAAACGACATAAACTATTTTATTGAAATATAATTTTATATGTTTAGAGTTAATTAGCAACTAATAAATATATATTATTTCACTTATTTCAAGATTATAAGTGGAATCAATTACTCAACTTAAGTGTCCACCCATTTTATTGTTTTTAACATTTATTCATATTTTAATTAACTTTTATTAATCTAATTTTAAATCATTAATATATTTTTAACAATAGTTATAAATACTATCAATTACAATATAAATTCATATGTCTCTAAATATAATATTATTATAATTATATTTTAAAATAATTATAACGTTATTATTTCCTTTAAAAATATATTTTTTTCTAAAATGATTTTCTCTAGAAATGATTTTTTGTCCATTTCTATTGACACGTTGAACAAAATATATTAATAAGTGATTTCAGTTACTTTTCTCTTTTAAGTAAGTGATCCTACCCTACTCTTTTAATATATTTATAACAATATAAAAGTTAATTGTTTATTTGTTGTAGGTAACATTCCAATCTTATAATATAATATTTTTTATATAATGTTTTAAATCGTATTATTATTTATTTTATTATTTTATAAATTTTAAATATATTATATAAGTAACTATTTAATTTATAAAAATAAATAATAATAATAATAATATTACAAAAAGTAATCTTATAATTTTTTTTCTCTTCATTATGAAGAGATTCTTCATCATGAGTATATTTATTTTTTGAAAAAAAAAATTACATATAAAAATATTGTAAGTGATATTAATTATCTTGTGGTGGAGGTTACTATGATATTAGGATTATTACACTCTTAAGTAGAAATAGTTAGGATGTGAATAGTTTGTATCCTAACTATTTGGTATATTAGTAAGTGTTCCATCCAATTGATATTAAAGCTAAGGTTATGAGTTTGAATCCTAGTGAAAAAATTATGGAGAGAAAAAATTTGCAGGTGGACTTTCCTTTTATATCAGTTGTCCTAAAAACTCTATTTCTTTCATCTAAAACTTACACTTTGATAATTTCTCATATAACTTTTTTTTCTTGTAACACACCAAGTACACCTTATGTGTTTTTCATGCTCTTTATAAGATTGAGCATATGAGGATATAATATAGAAAGACTACTACGAACTTGTCAAAGTAATGACACAAAACTAGATTCATGTAGTCTATAAATATCACGAAAGCATCAGTTACCCCAAAAGTCATCACAAAATACTTGTAATGACTATGTCTAGATCTGAATGTTGTCTTTTGTACATGCTCTTCCTTTACACAAATTTGAAGTGGTTATAGAAAAGCAAAGGATTGTCACTTTTCCAAAGATCCAAATACCAAAAACTTCATCTTCAAAATTTATCCAATGTTGTACCTCTTGATCAAAGACTAGTTGTTATTTTTGACATAATGGAGATGATGATCCAAGACACTCTTCGAGAAGAACATCTAGCAACTACTGAAAATCTATGAGTCATGGAAGAATGCCAAAATAAATGGATTAAGCAAGTATTTTCAAGCTTTGCTACTCAGATGCATAGCTCCCTTACATAGTTGCTAAGATATCTCAATCTTTTCTCTACCCAACCATCAGTAATAGTAATCCTACCTAGCATCTGCCTCAACCTCTCTTGCAACAATGATGTCTTTTCCTTTAACCCCTTAGTGATGCTATCAGAAAAGGGGGGAAATGAGTTTTATGCTTCAATTTCTACTTTTAGACTTGTCTTGTAATTTTGCTCTTTAGTTTTTGGTTAATTTAAGTGTAGCTAATACTTGTAATTTTCTTTTTAGATACTTGTTTATGTTTATCTATGTGTTCTCTTGTTTTATACACAAACACAAGTGCATTCTATAAATTTTTTTGTATGCATATCTCTAATTATATGTCTTTATGTTTAAAGTTGTTGTCATCATCAAAGAATGAGAGATTGTTGACACCCTAAATGATCTAAGCTCTACTAGATAGTTATCGTGATTTAAAAATAATATTTATGAATGATATACATGTAAAAAATTAGAGTTACAAACTTATGATTTTGTGAACCATGGTTGAATTTGTGTATTAAGTGAAAGACCATACAGTTTAACAATTATTTCCTTTCTTAGTGATAGTCTAAGTCATATAGACTAAGATTAGTAAGAAGCTGAGGGAGATTTCTTGCACAATGTGACTTTTGTAGATGTGGGACTTGGAATTCACCCTAATCCTTAACTATTAGGTCTGTCGTTGATCTAATGTTAGTTTATGATAGGATATATTTTGTAGAAGACGTTTATGTTGCAAGTGACATCAATTGTCTTGTAACATAAGTTAGATAGACTAAGTCATAATCAAATCGTGACACTTGTTATACTTTTAAACAAAAAAAGCTATGTCATAATCAATTATGATATTAATTTAGTAATAAACGCGTTCAATCCAATAATTGATATCAAAGTCTAACATAAGTGTATTTTTATCCTAAACAGGGCATTGATTTATTAATGATAGATGTATTTATATATAATTATATTATGTAGATGGATATAATAACTGAAACTTAAATAACGCAACTTAAAATCTATAATTTTTTTTCGTATAGATGTATTATGTTTTCGGGTTCGGGTCTTACAATAACTATAAAAAAGACAAAAGTATATTAAACCTTAGTTTTATTTTTTATTTTTTCAAATTTCATTCATAGTTTTAGGACTTCAGATTTAAAAAAATGCATTTTTGGTACAAAAACTTAGTTTTACGCACGTTTTGTTCCTTTATTTTAGTTTAATTGAGCATTATATTTAATATATTCGTTTAAGAAACTTCAAGAATAATTTAATTAACTAATATATGAAAAATAAACATACAAAACAAAAGATCGAACAAAAAAAATTATGAACTCTATAAAAGCTGGCTATTAAAATAAAAAATAAATCAGCCAAAATTGTAAATAATAAATTAAGAAGTAATAAAAATGATAAGTTAAATAAGTTTGATACTTCCAAAATTAGATATATTTTTTTTTCAAAATCACTACTTTTAAAGAAAATTCACTGTTTTTAATATCTAACATTTAATTAATCTACTTATTCGGTCCTAAAACTATGTAACTTTTAATAGACTGTGATGATATGCTAATTCTAAAGTTACATAATCATACGTAAGTATGGCACTTTTAAAATTAACACTTTAACTGTTAATTCCGTTAATTAAGAAAACAACAAAATAATCCATATTTATTAAATATTGAGTAGGAAACATTTTTTTGTCCAAATAATACACACAAATTTCAAAATAGTTCAATTCCTTTTGTACCAAAAACTTATTTAATTCAACTAAATGAATATAATAAATTGCAAATATTTGTTCTTCTATTTAATTTAAATTAAGATTAATTTCTAAAATAAATATTTTTTTTCTTCTTTCTACAATTTATTCAATTTTAAAATGTTACTCCTCTTCATGGAACCAAACATGGTTGGAAGTTTGATTTCTGTTTTAAACTCCTCAATTTGTTCATAACACTATTTCTCTGAATTGCTTATACAAAATTCAAATTCAAAACACCTGAGTGAACAAAGTGAGTGAATATAAAAGGAACCCTCAAACCAAACTTCATTCTGTCCCACAACTGTTTCCACACTCTTTTTTGCTTTCGTTTCTTCACTCTTCTTTTCTTCTCCGATCTACACTTTTCCGAAATGAACCAAACCAACGTCGCAAACTTCGAAAAACCAATAGGATGCTACTCTCCATCGGTTCAAGTATTTCTCATCTCTTCACCTATTGCTGCTATTTAATTGCTCGCCTTTTGATTTTCGTAACTGAATTAACTCGAATTCGAAGTGTTAGAGAGAAGCATTGTTCGATCGATTTTTGTAACTAAATTAACTCGAATTCGCAATGTTAGAAGAAGCGTTGTTCGATCCACTGCTTTACTCTGCTTGTGTGTGTTTTCTGTGATTTGTCGTGATTGGTTGCGGATTTCCGTTTAGGTCTTGGATATAGTTTCAGGTTTTGTTTGTTGCGTGGATGGCTCGTGTTGTGGACAATTTTGACCTAATGTGAGGGGGAAAATTTAAAATGTGAAAATTAAAAACTAATTTCGCTGGAATTTTTGTGTATTTGTTTTGTTTTAATGACGCTTTTGTGTTAAGGTGCTAGGAGTTCAGAGAATGGTAGTATTTGTAGTGCCTGAGTGATGGAGTTTTCTTTTTATTGTTCTTGATTTTTTATTTTTTTTTTGTGATGAGGAGTTTTTGAAGTGGCAAGTGCCGAGTGACTGAATCTGTTTTTGTGAGAAGAGAAGTAAGATTTGATTTGTTAGTTGCTGTGTATTCATGTGATAATATGTGTAAATTCTGCTTTGTGGAAGTTTTAATTTCAAAGTACTGTTGATATAAGCATTTATTGTCAGAATAGGGGGTTATTCTTTAGAAGCTTCAGCTGTTTGTTTGTTTTCTCTTGAAATGTAGGAGCTTATTGTTATTGATGATGTGCTCTCGGCCATGGTTGGAATTGAAGGACGGTACATCTTAATCAAAACAGTTCGTGGAAAGAATGATGGTATTTCTTTCCTGGTCGACCCGTCAATGGATTTGGCACTGCAGGTGAGATTTATCATAATTTTTGTAGCCATATTTGAGTTGCAATTTTAACATTAGGTGTTAAACCTCCACATTTTTGAGTTGCAAACTATCCGAGCCAAATTGGAAGTGCTCTTTACTCAACTTTATAGGGTGTTCAATATGTACAGTGTATCTTAACGTACTGTTTCACTAGAGTTTTCTTTCAATATTTCTAACTTGTAAATGTTATTATTTTAATGCCTTAGACTCTTGTTACGGAATGTGAAGCATCTATCTTATAAGTCTAATAATGCATTTCTTTTACTGAAATTATGTCTTGATTTTTGGCATAAGTTCATATAAAAAGATATCTATTTTTTTTTCTAGCAATTATAATTTTAAGTTTTCACCATCATTTAAAAATTTGACCTGCAATTGTAATTGGCCCCCCAAATTGTGGATGCAATGAAGACATAAAGTGGGAAGCTAAAGTAAGTGGAACGTGTAATAGAACTATTCTGTAACAGTGTAACTTTAGATTATGAACAATATTGATGATGAACTTCATGTAACTATTTCTGAGACAGTTTGTGTATTGCAGGAATTGGCAAAACGAATATTCCCTCTTTGCAAGAGTTTTCTGTTGATTGACCAGTTTGTTGAGTCAAGGTCCCAGTTCCAGAGTGGCCTGGTTAATCATGCCTTTTCTGCTGCACTGAGGGCACTTCTTCTCGTAGGTTTTCCTGAATAGTGAGTCAGTTGGTCTTACATTCTGCATGAAATGGTTGATTGTTTCTTTATATACGTGTATTCACTTTTGTAGCTGGAAATAACCAATTGTTGGGATCATATGTTTTGAATGTTTCTTGTATTGTGCTTTCTATTTGTACAAGGCCTTAGTATTTTCATCTGACATTTAGATTGAGGTGTCAATAGAATACGTTTAATTATTTTAGTATGAAATTCAACAGATAATTACCAAAAGGGAAACCAATGCATGAGGCTTCTATCTAGTGTGGTTTGGAAAGGTGTATTCAGCCAGTCAGCCCTATTCCTGCAAGGGGTGAGGATGCTTCCTAAATTTGAATCCTACCCTTAGGGCACAAGGCAAAACCTTACTATTGAAATCCCACATCGGTTAGAAATATATGACCGATTTAGTTTTTGTAAGGGTTGGGTAGTCCTTACTTTATAAGACAGTTTTTTGTGCAATTGAGTTAATCCTTAAGCTCTAAATCTAAGATTATCAAAGCCTATCCTGGATTTGTTATTGGACAACTTAGAAATGACTTGATTGTGCAAGCTAAACTGATTTTACTAGGCAATAATTTTTAACAGAGTATTGATGCTTTCCTTAGTTGCAGTTCTGCAAAATCATATTGCTTTGATTGAAATACACTATTTGTAATAAGAACATACTTTTATCTTCATGGGGTTATCTTTAACAGGATTACCAGGCTATGGTCGCTCAGCTTGAACACCAATTTCGGCTTGGGAGACTTTCCCTTCAAGGATTGTGGTTCTATTGTCAGGTGCAGATTTGTCTCTCTTGAGTTCATGCAAATATTTTCCAAAGGCTTTCTAATGGTTATTTGAATGATATTTTTCAGCCCATGATGAGGCCAATGCAGGCATTGTCCACTGTCATACAGAAGGCTTCAGTGAGCAACATTTGTGGTTCTGCTGTGCTTAACTTACTCCAGAGCCAGGTAACGAAATTCCCTTGTAATTCTTACCATTCAGTTTCGTGAGTAAGTTTTTTAAGCTCTAAATTCTCTCTACTATGGCCTCTATTGTATCTAGGCAAAGGCTATGGCTGGGGACAATGCTGTGCGGTTGATGCTGGAGAAAATGACACAATGTGCAAGTAGTGCTTACATGAGCATCTTAGAAAGGTTTCTCCTTGCTCTTCATCCTTCACTATCAAATATATAGGTTGCTTACTCTAATTCAATTTATCAAGTCTGTTAATGTATTTATAATTTTACCTGTATATTTTTCTCAAACGATACAAGTAAAACTTGTATTAGTCAATGGTTGTATTGATTAATTACAGCCACATACTCAGACATATATTCCCCTTTTATTGATCAAATTAGTCTGGCACCAAACTTTCATGGAAACACACCATCCATGGTTGCATCTCTTTTTAGTTTTTGGGCATGTATTGATCTTAGAGAATGGAAGATATTGAAGAAAGAAAGTAGAAAGGTAGAAAATTGAGGTGGGTGTTGGTTAAGTAATTATTGTCTTTTCTTTGGTTTGGATGTTTAAAATAATCCAAAATTAGAGGTATATTTTGGCATAGGAGTGGAAGATCATCGTTTTCTTTCTCGTCCCATTCCCTTTATTGTGCAAAAAGGAACCTTCCTTGTCTTCTCATTCCCCCATCTAGACGTAATCTTGATGCTTGTAGAAGGCCTTAGCCATATTGTCCAATCCTCCTTCCCATCCCCTCATTTGGTCAAATGACTTGTATAATATTTAAGAATAGTTAATCTAGGTAACCTTGACCAGATCATTAATATGTAGAAAAACCATATACCTAATCAAAGTTAGTGTTCAATTTTTGGGAGCATTTTCATCGTATGTTGGTTTCAGATCATACTTATGGGGACATTGCTTTGCGATGTATTGTTCGTCTTGGCTAATCATACAGCTAGCTTTGTTACTTTTGATCTTTGAGGCATCTGAAAATACCTGAACAATCCTTTCAAGTTTGTTTTCCCACAATAAATCCCAGTGTTTTTGCAATGAATGTTGTTAGTATTATCTGTCCTGCAGGTCAATTGCCCTAAATATATAATTTGTTTTCTGAATATAATGAAGACTTTTTTTTTTTTTTTCTTTCCTAGACTGGTTGATAAATGAACGTCACTCAACCCGAATGTTTACAGAAGGCCTTTGGTGCAGTAAAAAAATGATTTAGCACTTTCACAAAAAAATTATCATAGTACTGACTGCTCTGGTTAATAAGCTTTAGTTGACTCTATTTAGGATTTAATTTATTGTTAATTTGGGAATTGAACAATGCTGCAGATGGGTTTATGAAGGTGTAATAGATGATCCTTATGGTGAATTTTTCATCGCAGAGGACAAATCTCTTCAGAAGGTAGATCAAAATCTTTATCACTTATAACTACCCAAAATATAAAAACCTGTTTTTTCATATAGTCTCAGTTTAAAATTCTCTATAGGAGAGTCTCACCCAGGATTATGAAGCTAAGTATTGGCGACAACGTTACAGTCTTAAAGATGGAATTCCTAGTTTCCTTGCAAATATCGCAGGGACAATTTTGACGACAGGAAAATATTTAAATGTCATGAGAGAATGTGGACACAATGTTCAGGTTTGTCACTGTTGTGTTTGTACTTTGCCAGTAGAATTAATTTTTTGTTTTCTTTGACTTAAGATCAGATGGTGGTAATAAAAATATTTTATTGTTTTAAAAGTGATTGCTTTGCTGAATACAATTACTTTATATGTTAGGTCCCTCCATTAGAAAATTCAAAACTTATGAGTTTTGGATCAAATCATCATTATCTTGAATGTATTAAGGCTGCTTATAACTTTGCAAGCAGTGAACTCTTGAATCTCATCAAGGAAAAGGTTAGTTTTAATACACAAACTATATATGTGTGTGTGCGTGTATGGTGATAAGTTTCTGAGCTTACACTGTAATACTTTTGCAATAGTTATTCTTAAAATATCCAAGTTGTGATAGTAAAGTGTGTTTCTGTGTTTAGTATGATCTAACAGGAAGGCTGAAGTCAATCAAACACTATCTTCTTCTTGATCAGGTATGACATGATCATCTTTGTTTATTTTGGAGACAATAATTAGCCATGCTGGCAAAACAAAACTGGCTATTAATTTTTTTAGTTGATATAATTTTACTAGTAATTACAAAAGATGACACTTTGTTTTAACTTATTTTCCGTCACAAATTCTTGAAAATATAAAATAAAGTGGTATTTTTTGCAATTATTATCAAGAAATATCAATTGAAAATGAAAAGAAAAAGCAAATTGAATGCACCCTAAGCATAACTGACTATTTTTACTTTGAAGGCATAAGTTTGAACGGAATAGAATGATAAACTCCGTTCTAAATGCAGATGTAATGTTTGTTGCAATGCTTGTACTTGAGTTTTCTAAACAAAATGCCACTTGAATATTTTGAAATTGCAGTAGAATTTTGCATCCTTGCTTTATGATCATGATTCAAGAGATTAGTCATAAAATTCAGTAATGGATTTAAACTTTTGATGGGGATAATGTCATTATGATTTGACAATTTTTGTTGGGTAGAAGAAAAGGAGAGGGCTATCAGATGGAAAAGGTTGGATTTTAGGAAATCAGAAACAAGCTAAGCTGGGTATTCAAGAATCAAACATGTTCTTTTTGGCTCTTGACCGTACCTAAGGTTATCGGTTGACTATCATATCCACAAGGATTTATGCAAATATTGAAGATTACCTTATGATTATGTTCATGATAGTTACTGTAGGAATTGCTATATAAATAGAGGTTTTATGTTAGTAACAAGAAAGGAAGGAAAAATTTCAATGGAAAAGCATTACAAGATTTGTCTATTTTTGAAAATTTGCTTGAGCAAAAGTTACAATGGTTCCAACTGATCATTAAACCATGTCTTGCATGAGCAGATGATAGGCCAAGTTCTGAAGTAGGAAGTTATTACACGACTATTTTTATATTAATGTTAAATTATGCATTTATATGTTGTGACATAATATTTTTTTGGTAATTAAAATGAGAACATAGAGCATTTTCTCAAATCAAACTCTCCAATATGCATGTGTATTCTATGTAAGTGATTGTATGCTGAAAGAAAAGCTTTTGCAAAATAAGTCTTTGTTTTGAACTTTCAGGGTTTTGGGTGTTTGATGATTTATTCATTGACGAAAATGTTCAGCTGATTTCACTTATTTACATAGGCAATGCTATTGTATGAGTTAAATTAGTCTCTAAAGATTTTATTTTTTGATCAATTTAGTCCCTTGTAAATGACTGCAAGTCATAGACTACTTATGAATCTTTAAAAGTCAGGGACTAAAGTGACTCATCCAAAAGACTAATTCAGGGGTTTAGATGTGATTGCATAGATGCCTCTCAGAGTCGCAGAAATCAATTCCCAATGATAATGTACACTTCAGAAACACCCTTTGTTTTGGATCGTACTCATAGTTTTACAATACAGGGTGATTTCTTAGTACATTTTATGGATATTGCACGGGATGAACTAGCAAAGAAGCCTGATGAAGTCTCAGTTGAGAAGCTGCAGGTATAGTAATGAATTATCCTTCAATTGCCTATTTTAATTTTGAAAGGGATCTAGATTCTAATTATTTGTTTTTGCTCTCTCCTGTTTAGTCACTTCTAGACCTTGCATTGCGTACTACAGCAGCTGTAGCTGATCCTTTTCACGAAGGCTTAACCTGTGTTGTGGCAAGTAGCTAATTCAGTTTGTAAGAAACTCTTTTAGAGCAGTAAATTTCAGATTTTCACACGTGATGCAAACATTTATCTTTCAGGAAAGATCTTCTTTGCTTAGAAGGTTGGGAACATTTAATGATCTTGAAGTTAGTCAGAGAAGTTCTAGTGATAATGATTTGGAGGAAACCGTTAGCATCACTGGACTTGAAACATTTTCACTAAGTTACAAGGTCTTTTCATCTTTATATGCTTCTTAGAGTCTTCCTCTCGATTGCATCATTAATGTTTCTACTTTTGGTTCTGGTTTCAGGTGCACTGGCCACTGTCTATAGTATTATCACGTAAAGCCCTCACAAAGTACCAATTGATTTTTCGTTTCCTTTTCCACTGTAAACATGTTGACCGTCAGTTGTGTGGAGCATGGCAAGTACATCAAGTAGGTTATAGCATCCTTACGTTATTTGGTATGTCGTGTTCATTTGCATTGACAACATTTCGGTTCCATATTGTAGGGAGTTCGTGCTCTCAATACACGTGGAACTGCTATCTCCAGATCATCTCTCCTTTGCCGTAGTATGCTTAAATTTATTAATAGCCTTCTGCACTATCTGACATTTGAGGCAGGTTTATTTTTCTTTGACTTAATATATTAAACTTTGGAGATCTTTCAACTTGATAGATACTTCCCTTTTTCCATTGTTTAATACAAGTATGTGTGCTTTAAATTGAAAATTGTAATCTATATTTTTGTGTTCGAATTATATTTTATGATTTAAATCGCAAAAGATTAATTTTAATATTGGTTTTTGACCTATATAGGATTGGGTACAGGTTTAGCATTTTCTTGTTATCAATTTGGTATCTAAACTGACTAGCTTGACATTTAAGTGGGTTATTGGTTTATGACTATTTACCGTATTTTTTAGGTTATTGAACCAAATTGGCATGTGATGTATAACAGACTTCAATCAGCAAATAGCATAGATGAGGTAAGTTATTGTGGTTTTACATTTTAAAAACCGATGCATACCTCATGTTATGTACATAATTCTTTTGTAGTTTTTGTTAAAGTTGAAAGTATAAGGGGCATTCTTGCCCATGTACAGAAATAGTTATGATCAAATTGAGGTATGAACATTCACTTCCATATTAGAAGTATCGATTTTGGCTAGGGTTTATAAGGCATTGGGTTTTTCAATTATAATGGCTAGCTTCTGTGGTGTGGTTCTCTAGGCCTTTATCAATTGGTCTTAGAGTTTTCTCCATATCACTTAGCTGTAAACGAGGGAGCATTGCTATGTTCATCCAGGACTAGTCAAATGGACTAGTGCATGGCCATCCTTGTTGCGTGCTAGGTTGTGGAGCTTGGCATAATATTAGGATCCATTTTGCAAAATACGGGAATTAAGATCCGCGATGGAATTATGGGATTTTGGTGCGGTTTATAAGGCCTTGATCTCTCCGACTAGTGGCCAAATTTTGTGATATGATTACTACCTGATGCAAAGCTATTACTACACATAGTTAGAAATTACTTGCTATGTGCATAACATGTGCGAGTCTCTCTTTTGTTTTTCAAAGCTGGGTAGGTTGGTAGATGTTTAATTCTTGACATTTTTCTGTCTGGACAGGTTATACAACATCACGATTTTTTCCTTGATAAATGTTTGAGAGAATGTTTACTACTTTTACCTGAACTACTGAAGGTTAGTTTCTGTTTTTTTTTGTTTTACTGCTATTACCTAAGTTTCTGTTTTCACTCTAACGGTTATGCAATTATTGTTTTTGGGTACTACAATGTAATTATCACTTTTCCGCTGGAAGAAATATCTTGCTAAAAGCTTCATAATAGAAAAATACATGCATATACTAATAGCATAGCCACTTTCATATTTTGATGGCCAACATGAGAAGATGGGCCTAGATCAACTAAAATTCTGTTTAATTAGCATGTATAACCAAAAGCATAGTCAACTAAACTCATTTTGCCTAACATGAAAAAGCAACAGCATGACCGAAATATATTTTGATTGGCGGAAGCCTCAAATAAGTTATGAAGATAAAAAATTGATAGGAGAGACGAAACCAACCAACTTGTGCATATGCATAACTCCTTTTATTTTGCAACATTTGTTTTTGAAGTTTGAAGTAGGTAATGCGAAAAACTAGACTTGGTTAGCTCATAAATTGTAGAAAATGTCGTGGATACTAATGTAAAATTTTGCTTTAGTTGGAGAAAAAATATCAATATAATGGCATATGCTTCAATGATGACTAAACTGGTTCAACCTCTCACCGAACAAGCTTTTCAGCTCATTGTCTGAATCAGGTTATGAAACCTTAAGTTTTTATTTCTTGAATTAAACACAAGTTGCACAAAAACCAAGATGTAAAAAAAGGGATAGTTTTAATTTTTGATAAGAACGAACTCAAAAGGGGTTTGTATCGATATGTTGGTATTCTTGTAACGCTACAATTTTGAAATTCTAGGATACATTGTTTACCAAAATGCTAAAAT
>Ga0099825_1006252_pt1 | contig 14975 bp, 8 predicted proteins | sample SiratroredBW_FD_76838 | JGI IMG/M metagenome (GOLD analysis project Ga0099825, IMG submission 76838) | Root nodule microbial communities of legume samples collected from California, USA - Siratro red BW | ecosystem: Host-associated > Plants > Roots > Nodule | place: USA: California | collected... | reverse complement strand
TTTAATTTTTTTTTTTTTTTTATTTTTTTTTTTTTTTTTTTTTTTTTTTTTTTTTTTTTTTTTTTTTTTTTTATCTTAAATAGTATACAATTTGGTCTGGGAAACTTGAATGTTGTTTCTTGAGTTCTCTTGGTGTTATTTTTGTGAGAATTGAAGTTTCACGTTGATAATTTCTTTTAATGCAAGGGACAAACTTTATTGTGTGAATTATTATTGAGGTCAAACTCTAATCTGAAAGGAGAACAAAACTAAAGAACACACCAGGAAATACATCTAAGTGTTGTCCATGTTATTGACTTAGAAGGACTAATTTGTGTAAGTGAGAACTTTTAGGGGCTAAATCAACTTGTGTTAGAACTTTCTGGGATGAACTTGTTGTTAAATCTTTGGTGAACTCTAATGTTTATACTAACCAAATGCTGGTGATATTTTTTTCTTTTTGTGATTATAAAAATATTGTAGGTGAAACAAATAAAAGAAGGCATAGAGGCGAGTGGGTTTGGAGTTGATGAGCTTCATGAGCAGGAGATTGCAGTGTGCCGGGTGCGGATTAAAGGAATGGCATGCACAAGCTGCTCTGAGTCTGTTGAGAATGCCCTTCAAAAGGTTGAAGGGGTGAAAAAGGCAATAGTTGGTCTTGCTTTGGAGGAGGCAAAAGTGCACTTTGATCCTAATATCATCGATGTTGACAGGATAATTGAGGCCATAGAGGATACAGGTTTTGGAGCTGATCTTATTAGCTCTGGGAATGATGCCAACAAAGTGTTTCTAAAGCTTGAAGGTGTTGATACCGCAGAAGATGTAAATTTAGTAATGTCTTCTCTTGAGTTAGCTGTGGGGGTTAACCATGTTGAGATGGATTTGTCAGAACGTAAAGTTACAGTTAGCTATGATCAGGATGTTACAGGTCCAAGGTCTCTCATTCAGTGTGTTCAGGAAGCTAGTTGTGGCCCCAAGAAGTATCAAGCAACCTTATACTCTCCTTCGAGCCAAAGAGGAAGGGATAAGGAGAATGAAATCCGCATGTATAGGGACCAGTTTTTGTTCAGCTGCTTATTTTCTGTTCCCGTCTTTGTATTTGCCATGGTGCTTCCCATGCTTCCTCCTTATGGCAACTGGTTAAACTACAGGATCCACAACATGCTTACTCTTGGGTTGTTTTTAAGATGGATTCTTTGCACGCCTGTCCAGTTCTTGATTGGCAAAAGGTATAATAACCATGAAGAACTACTTATCCTAGTTTCTTACTTTGTTACTGTTTCTCTTTGTTCACCGAAAGATAATTTTATTGTATTGTTTTCAAGAAATTGGAGATTTTCATAGTCATTTTACTGTGTCTATTACTAACAGGTTCTACGTTGGATCATATCACGCACTGAAGCGAAAATCTGCTAACATGGATGTGCTTGTTGCGCTTGGCACAAATGCTGCTTATTTTTACTCTCTATATATTTTAATAAAAGCACTGACTTCGGATACATTTGAAGGACAAGATTTCTTTGAGACAAGTTCTATGTTGATATCCTTTATTCTATTAGGGAAGTATTTGGAAATTGTGGCTAAAGGGAAAACATCTGATGCTTTAGGAAAGCTGACTCAGCTTGTTCCTGATAAAGCTTATTTAGTAGCAATTGATACTGATGGAAATATAATCACTGAGACAGAAATTGACACTCAACTTATACAAAAAAATGACATAATTAAGATTGTTCCTGGGGCCAAAATTCCTGTTGATGGTATTGTCATAAAAGGGCAAAGCTACGCAAATGAAAGCATGATCACTGGGGAGGCAAGACCTGTTGATAAAAGCCCAGGAGACAAGGTATTATTCTTATATTATTGACTCAATTGCTCTTAGTTTTTTATGTACATATTATGATAGCAGAGGCATTACAATAAATTAAGGGTGAACATGACAAAAGCTCTAGTAAAGATGAGTGTTGATGTTGAAGGGTGAGAATTCCATGAATGATAGCTAGCTGATAGCAGCTAACCTATGTTTTATTAGAGAAATATGGCCAAATCCTTATTACAGAGATCAGAGTTGCTCACAAAACAAGAAAATAAATGATAGAACATTGCAGATCATTGAGGTCCTGTGAATCTCCTTGCCCAATTGCCCCCAAAATTGCTCAATTACTTGCTTATCTTTCCCTTATATTTTGCTTCTAATAGTTTTCCCTTCCGTCCAAGTCTGCTTGCCGTGTAGCCAAGGCTGTTACAATCATGATTCTCTTTTCTGCATGTGACACATAAATTCATAATTTTCTTGTGGTTTATCTGGGGAATTCATAGTAATAGGTGTAACCAAAAAGGTGAGTGGATGGATGCACTCCATGATGTGTTTTACACATCATTAAATTAAGATTTATATATAGAGTACACACAAAAGCATGTGCAATAGATTCAGGAGGTTGATATATTTCCTTTTTATTTTTCTTGGGAAGGGGCATGTAGAGAAATATGTAACCTTTAATTTTTCTGTATTTATTTTATTCTTGGTTCTAGTGGTTGTCATGGTAGGGTGGTAAAGAGCATTTTACTTTAATTTTAATTTTAATTTTTTAGTTTCGTTTAATATGCTGGACAGGTTATCAGTGGAACCATCAATGAAAATGGATGCTTACTGGTTAAGGCCACACATGTTGGATCAGACACTGCACTTTCTCAAATAGTTCAACTCGTTGAAGCTGCTCAACTTGCCAAAGCACCAGTTCAAAAACTTGCTGACCGTATTTCAAGGGTTTTTGTTCCAATAGTGAGTGTTGCTCCTCAACTGTATGTTTTGAGTTTTTTTTTTTTTCCCCATAAAAAATGTTTCATCTACGTGTAGTGACTTAATGTAATACCACTGGAAACACAGGCTCTCTGCACCTATATGACTGCATTTTTATTAAGTTTATTTATTTTTAATTTATTCAACTTAATTTGATATATTATATAATAATTTTTTATTATCTATTGGCATATATTAATTTTTAAAAGAGAAGAGATATAAAAGAGAAACAATAGTTTATATAGTAGTTAAAAATTATTATAATAAATTTAAAATTTGTAACCGCTATGTGTTTTTCTCTAGAAAAGAATGACTTTGTGATTATTCTGGAAAATCTCACATTAATTAAAGATATGACCAAATTATGATATATAAGTGAGTACAAACTTTATCTTATAAGTCTATTTTATAAGGTTGAGTTAGATTTAAAGTATACTTTGTAAAAATTACAAGTATTATTAGTATATATAAAAATCTTTTTATAAAAATTCAAAATTAAAACAGTTGCGTTATATATATATATATATATATATATAAGCAGAAGCAAAGATAGAAACTTTACAAGAATAGAAGTGACCCCTTTCCAGATCACCCAGTCAAGAGAATGCCACCAAAAACATGTTTATTAGTGAATTTGTTTATTCTCAAAATCAGCATATATATATATATATTATATATATATTTTTTTTAATGTAGAAGCATTTCAAAAACAGTGGAATATGCCATCAGTTATCTAATTACTTTTGTTCTTCACCTTTATGTTTGTATGCTGATATTATCTGACTTAAAATGAAGGGATGATAAACATAATGCATTATTTAAACTTTACTTGATGTGAGCATTGCGACACTATTTTATAATTTCATTCTTGGGAAGCTGCTTAGTTTGTGGTTGCATCCTTAGGTGGTTGTTGCGGCACTAATAACTTGGCTTGGATGGTTCATTCCTGGGAAAGCTGGTATTTTCCCTATACCAACAGCAATGGATGCATTTGAACTTGCTTTGCAGTTTGCTATTTCTGTGTTGGTTGTTGCTTGCCCATGTGCTCTGGGACTTGCAACACCAACAGCGGTCATGGTTGCTTCAGGCATGGGTGCTTCTCAAGGTGTGCTCATCAAGGGTGGAAATGCACTGGAAAAGGCACACAAGGTAATGCTATTTATTTTTCTTGTTACTCCATATCACAAATTGTAGCATGTAGTGAAAAAAAAAAAGAACTGTAATTATAGTCATAGAAGTTTGTAAATGTATTATTTTTAACATCACTTGTGAACCTTACCCCTTATTTTTGTTTAAAATGTTCAAAACCTTATTGTTAGAATTTGAGAATGTTTCTTACAGTCTACTGGGTTTTTCTTTATATTTATTGATTATGTAATTAAAATAGGTTACATATAAAAAAGACTTAAAGTTTACTCTCTTCTTTTACCAATGCACCACATTTTTGAGTAAATGTGAGCACTTTTGATGATTACTTTTGTACCCAATGAGAAGCATGGATAAGTACGTTTACAAAAGCAACTCTTGAGGTTTGGTTGTATATGTTGGGTTGCTGTGATTGTTAGGATTCACTTCTAATAATATACAAAACCTTTAATTTATTTTGCATTAACTATGATAATCTCCTCTATAGTTAACTAAACGGTGAAATGTTAACTGCCTTAAAACTTTCCCGTTATTTGTGACCTCCGAAAAAATCCATGGCTGCAAGGTGTTATATTACTTGGCATAAGGCCTTCTTTTTCAAAGTAGTCCAGGTTGACGTCTAAGAGTCTGAAGTGGTATCAAGGCATATTAATAGCACAAGATGGTATTGTTCTGAATGCTTTTTCCTTGTTTCAACATTCATAATCTGATGATTGTGGAATTAACTTTTTATGGACGATTCTGGTATTTCCATTTTTCCTTGTCCAAATTCTTTTACTATGATAATAAACTGCATATATGATGAAGCGAGGCCAAAGAATTTGTCAATGCTTACATTCTTTTCTCGTTGGATGTTGCTAAATGACAATATCTTCTTTCTCAGAATTTTGTACGTAGATTGTGCCGTCAGAAAATCGGGACTGTACTAAATCATCAAGGTCAATGCCATATATGTGTGTGTGTAGGCTAGGGGTGTATCGAGTTTGAGGAGTGTTTGTAAATGAGAAATAAATTTGGGAATATAACCATCTATGAATGGTTAGGATTAAAAGTTGTTTAATAATAACATGACCTCTTAAACAAGTCAAATGATTTTATCCTTTAATTTAATGATTTGATCCAACCGTCAAGATTCACTCTCTCATGATCACATGCATGCACACACACACACACATGTGTGTGTGTATTGCAAGATCAAACTGTTTCATTTTTCATTGTATATGTGCGTTCATGTGATGCATAATTTTATGACAATTCTTTTGTTGAAATCTCGTTAACTGTTCCCAATGCAGGTAACAGTTGTTATGTTTGATAAGACTGGTACTCTAACAGTTGGGAAGCCAGAGGTAGTTAGCGCAGTTCTGTTTTCTGATTTTTCTATGGAGGAGTTATGTGACATGACAATTGCTGTAGAGGTATTTTTCTACATTGAATACTGCACGTATTTGGATATCTGAATATTTGATCTAAGTTTGTTCTTGGTAACATTTTTGGAGCCTATGGTGGAAAGAGATTAATATAAAAGAGAAATTGAAACTAATTTTGATAAAACGAAATTGGTTGTCTTGTAATGGAAAAAGTTAGCTAAGGTTAGTTTCAAGTGGTTTTGCTTTAAAATAGATTTCAAATACATTTGAAAAACACAAGGCAAACGCATTTTGTCTTCATCTATAGCATGTCTGTATACAGAATTTATTTTGGCACTTTCTTGTGATGAAAATAAAAAATGTTTCTTTGTGTTGATTTCAAATGGTTTATATTAAAATAGATGTTAAATAAATTTGAAAAACACAGGACAAAAATTTGTTAGTTTCATTTATACCATGTTCGGTAACAAATTTCTTGATGGAAATAATATTTTTTTCTAATAACTTTGTGAAGTTGGCAAAAAGAACGATTATTTCCTCAAAAGAAAGTGAACCAAACATATTTACATCATAAATTTGGGGAGCAAAATTCAATATGGTGTGTACTTACCTCCATTTGATTTGGTATTTAAAATTCACAGTTTGTTAACTGAGGATGATAATTATAAAGGAGAACAGATTTAAATGACAGTGAAGTTTTTATAATTCAGATATCTCTTAATGTATACAAACTTTTAGGCAAGCAGTGAGCACCCAATAGCAAAAGCTGTTGTAGTACACGCGAAGAGGCTGCGCAAGAAGTTTGGTTCTTCCACAGAGGAAGTCCTGGATGTGGATGATTTTGAGGTACACATGGGAGCTGGTGTAAGTGGAAAATTTGGTGATAGAACGGTTGTAGTTGGAAACAAGAGACTCATGCATGCTTGTAATATTCCAATAAGTTCTGAGGTTGAGAAGTACATCTCTGAAAATGAAAATCTGGCTAGAACTTGCATTTTAGTTTCAATTGATGGAAAGATTGCTGGTGCATTCTCTATAACTGATCCTGTAAAGCCAGAGGCTAGACGTGTTGTATCTTTTCTCCACTCCATGGGCATCTCAAGCATCATAGTGACCGGTGATAACCGTGCTACCGCAACTGCTATAGCAAATGAAGTAGGTATTGATGAGGTTTTTGCCGAGACAGATCCTGTTGGCAAAGCCAACAAGGTGAAAGACTTGCAGGTAAAGTTTGTAATCTTTTAAGCTAAATGAAGATCATGCTAAGAGCCAGTCTTTATCAATTGGATCTACTTAACTAATGTAGTTGATACATTTTGCTTATGAAATTATGTATGAAAGCTATTTCTAGAGCAATTTTGTACTGCTTGCAATCAATTTCTCATTCAAAATTTATTATTATTTCCAAACCAAGACCAAAACACTGAAAAACTTCAGATGTTTTTCATTGTCTTCTGTTTTCTTTAAATACTATGTTCAAGTACCCCAACAACTTTTTAAAAAACTGAATTTTGTTCACTCAGAACAATCAAATTTGTTAAAATAGTTACTGACAAAGGTTAAACATTTTCTGAATTTTGAAACTTAATCTTGGTGCAGATGAAAGGAATGACTGTGGCAATGGTAGGTGATGGAATAAATGACTCACCAGCCCTGGTTGCTGCTGATGTTGGGATGGCAATTGGTGCTGGAACTGACATAGCTATAGAAGCAGCTGATATAGTTCTGGTCAAAAGCAGTTTGGAAGATGTGGTCACAGCCATAGATCTATCCAGAAAGACCATGTCCCGCATCCGTCTGAACTACATCTGGGCTCTTGGTTACAACATTCTAGGCATGCCAATTGCTGCTGGAGTCTTGTACCCTTTTGCAGGAATCAGATTGCCCCCATGGCTTGCTGGTGCTTGCATGGCTGCTTCTTCTCTTAGTGTGGTTTCATCCTCTCTTTTGCTGCAATTCTATAAAAAACCTCTGCATATACAATCCTCTTCATGACCATATTTATGCCCTGTAGTTTGATTAAGCTCAACATTTTGGCCACAAGACAGGTCGTAGCAGTTGATGCAATTCTTTTACTGCTATAACTTTATCAGAAAATAGGTCTGCCTGAAGTGCAGAGTTTCATGGAAATAATTTATTTGATTGACCTACATCAATGCCAAGTTATGTATCTGCAGTTTAGATCTTGAGGTTGTTGGAACAAGAGATTGGAAATGAATAAGGAATCTATTAACAGGTTCCATTGTTAAGATTGCTAAATGACACTCAATGGAAGGAGTGTCTTAAAGATATTGGTTCAAGAATTAAAAGGAGAAATGTTATTGAAAATTATGTATTTCTTACATAGGGTGCTAAGCATTTGACAAAATTTAAGTAGCAACAGAAAATGTCAATTAATATAAAGTTTTGTTTGAATATGCTAAAACAAATAATTTTGAAATGGAAGCAGTAAGATATTGATGAGCTAGTTTTGATATTGAAAGTTGACCAAGTTTTCATGTCGCCATTATCTTAATTCAAACGTTTGCTTCAACTGTATGAGAGTCCTTGGTTTATGTAGTGTTATAATTTGGTTAATGATTCATTAATGAACTTAAGTCATTACATATTCAGAATGTGTTGTGCTTATTTTTAGTTAATTTGATTTCTTATAAAAAATATAATTTATTTAAAAAATCGATTATATAGTCTACTAATTATTAATAGAAAAAAATAATAAAATAACATATAAAATACATTTTTTAGTATGAATATGGACACTTGGACTTAGTTACTTAAAAGTTATTATTTTGAACCAGAACCATTTACTTAAAAGTTATTATTTTTAAGCAGAACCCTTTTTAAGGAAGAGTTTCATAACCCACAACACTTTGTGTTTGGGCAAAAGTCACAATTTGGCAATTTCTCACTAAAATTTTATATTATGAATTTTTTTAGTTAGTTTCACAAATTTTATCAATTTCAAATATTGATATAATATGGACACCTTTGATTATAGCATGCAATGGATGTAAAAAGGTAACTATAACATCAATAGTCATATCTTCATACATTAACGTTAATTAAAATCAAAGTTTTAAAAAGGTGATTAAATATGAGATATACCTAACTTAATACCAATAGAAATGTGATTATTTATAAGTTTCTAATCCTAAATTGTTACCTTCTTATCGAATATTGATCCAACTATCGTTTAAACATAAATCATACAAATGAAAAATGTTTTAAAATGCGAGATATAATAAAAAAAAATCATATAATCATGAATTTAGTTTATTTTAAAACATTTTTTAAAGTCCCAGATCAATGGTTATAAAAGACAAGATTGTGATTATTTCAAAATATATTAAGATTGAGAGAAGATAGTAACAATTTACATGTTCCATGTTATCAATACGCTGGACAAGACCAACAATAATATATAATAGAAATAAAATATGTTATCAACTATACAATTAGCAAGTTTTCAATTAATATTAGATTCACCAATTAAAACATACAATTTATTTAAATAATCATGTGAAATAAATCTCGTTAGTTAATTTAGTACCATGAACTTTCCTTTAATGGGCATTGTGAAAAAAACTATTTATATTTAAGCTGAAAATAGTTTGAGTTTCTATTTTGTTTAATATTAATACGGTTTAATGTAAAATGTGTGACATAAAAATCAATATTTTTATAATTTTTTAATACTAAATGGTTTGATTTACATGATTAAAAATAATTAAAAAAAATGAAAGCGTAAATGTCTTTGTTTTTGAAATAATGAAACAAAAAATCCATGAAAAAAATAGAAACAATTGCATCTCAAAGTCTAGTCAAGTACTCTCATTATTCCCTCAAAAACAAAGGTCCACATTAACTTTAATGTGCCCCTAAGTTCCTTCCTAAGTCCTTTTCATTCCCACAATCTTCCAAAACCCACCAACTTATACTATTATCACTCTCTCATTAAACATTCAATTTTTAGTAAGATATACTTTTGTTAATAACAACCCTACAAGAAGGTCACTACAAATTATATCACAAATTTATTCTTAATTCAACTTAATCTATTTATTAATATCATCTTATGAATTGGTGTTCCATTTTATTATAATTTTTTTGTCATATTATTGGTAGTGTCTTTTTTTTACTAATCTTGATGATAAAACCTAACTAACATAAATAAAAACAATTAACTAACAAGGAACTTATTTAAGAAATGTGAATTTATTAAAGAAAATACTAATGTGGCACTATATTATTCTATCACATCAACAAATTTCTATTTATATATATTACTCTAACACACTATCCTCTCAATATTTTCATTAGATATTCAACGTCAAATTACAAAGTAAATTAAATTGTGCCATTAAAAAGTAAAAAAATAAAATTCACAAAATGTTAATTAGAGTTCAAAAATAATTAAAAAAACACTCAAGATCTATCCTACAAAAGTCAACGTCATGGTTCACCTCTGTTCCCATGTTCTCTTCTTCCCACATGTGAAGGCAATTCCAAGATCCAATAATCCTATTTAATGAGAAAAAAAAGTTGAATCAAAGAGAAAGATATCTTGAACTTCAAGCAATGGCCATGGCAGTGATTTCTCTGCTCATGTTGTTTTTCTCATTCTCCATATCCAGTAAGTCATTTTCCTACCAAAACTTCCAACTACTTGTATCAAGTATGTGTTTGGTTTTGCGTTTTAAATCTCGAATCGCGTTTCGCATGTGAAAAAAAAAGAAAATTACGGTAAAAATTAGTATTAATTTCTGAAAATTTTATTCAGGAGGTGAAATATCGGGGGAAGTAGGAGTGAACTATGGGCAATTAGGGAACAATCTTCCAGCGCCGAGAATCTCAGTGCGTCTGATACAGTCGCTGAAAGCGAAGCGCGTGAAAATCTACGACGCAAACGCGGAAATTCTGGAAGCGCTTCGGAACACGGGAATCCAAGTGTCGATCATGCTCCCGAACCAGCTTGTGGTGAACGCGTCCACCAACCAGACATTCTCGGACCAATGGGTTCGTTCCAACGTCGTACCGTTCTACCCTCAAACGCTCATCCGGTACCTCCTCGTCGGCAACGAACTCATTAGCAGCACAGGTGCGTTGGAACCAGCTTTTTACCGCTTTCACGTTTGAAATAATCGCGTTATAATTTTTCAATCATTAAATTAGTACTATTCAATGCTCAAATTATTGTAATATCAGACAATGCATGGTAAAAAGTCTTTTTTTTTTTATAAAATTTAGAAGTAGAATATGTTTATTTTATTTAATTATCTAATATTTTTTATTTTAAAATTAAATAATTATAATTTCTATACTTACATCTTATAAAATCTATATTTATTTCGTAAGCTTTGGTCTTTAATTTAATTATATATTCGTAATTTTGGGTTTTTGTTTTTGTTTTTTTAATTTTAGTCCTTTGATTTAATTATTCATAATTTTAATCTTGATTCCTTTTATATATTTCGATTCTTAATTTTAATTCTATATTTATTGAAACTTCAATTCAATATTTTTTTATATTTTTGTCTTACTTAAGGTTGCAGTAGCACATACTTATTAGCAAATATAATTTGATAGTGATACAATACACTTTTTTTAAATAATGAATGAATGAAGTTACAGATAATTATAAATTAAGATAAAAATCTCATAAAAGAAAAAAAAAAGATTACGAATAATTGAAAATTGAAAGATTAAAATTGCAAGAAAAAATAGGAACTAAAATTACATATTTTGTTAAAATATTAAGAGAAATATTACATAAAAAGCTTTTTTCTTATTTTTTAAGAAGCAAATTATATTCTATCTACTTCCAAAATAGGTATTTTAAAAAAATATATATATTTTTTTTAAAACACTTACAACTTCTGTTTGATTTTTCAAATCTGGTCACTAAATATATATATATATAAAATTAAGTTATATATAATTGAGTATTTGAGTTATATACTTGTTAATGGACCTTGGTTAAGTAAATTTTATAAAGATAATTCATTTACTAACTTAGTCTTACGGGTCCCAAACTTTGAAAACAATCTTAGTTTAACCAAGTTTTTCAATTCTGTCTAGGAGATAGAATTAAATGTTCTTAAATAGTTTTCTTTTCTCTCTTTTCTTTTTTCTTACTTAAAGATTCATGGCGTAATTTGTTTCCGTCTTTGACTTTTCAAAACTTTTGTCCTTCTTTCTATTTTGCAGAATAGTCTAAAATTCGCCATCTTAATTTTCAATTATAGCTATAACGTAGACAAAAAGAACAAAACAAATGACTTTTTGTAATATTTTATTTTTGTAATATAACAACATTATTAACATTTAAGAATTCGATTTCTTGAAAATCAAATTCTGAACCTCAAATCAAATTCCCAGCATGATGAGTCATATATTTGAATAAATATGGTTGATGCGAGACCATTTATGTATGTATTGTTTTTTGGAAAAACAGGTATATTGGAAAAAAAAAATTCACATATTTTAGGTCATAAAAAGAAAATATTTTATAAATTAAAATAATAAAATTAATCTTGTGACATTTGATTCATTTTCAGCAGCAGTTGGTTGATTGACTATGTTTGGTATTCCCTCTCTCTCTCATCACATACAGGCAACGAAACATGGGTCCACATTGTTCCCGCGATGCACCGAATCTCACACTCTCTGAAACTTTTCCGTTTGCACAAGGTCAAAATCGGAACTCCACACGCTATGGACGTTTTGCAATCGTCGTTTCCACCTTCAAACGGCACTTTCAGAAACGACTTAGCGTTTAATATCATGAAGCCCATGCTACACTTCCTCCACAAAACACGCTCCTTCTTCTTCTTAGACGTATACCCGTTTTTCGCGTGGGCCTCCGACCCGGCCCAAATTAACCTCACTTACTCTCTCTTCGAGTCCAGCAAGATCACGGTGACGGACCCGTTAACGGGGTTAATCTACACCAACCTCTTCGACCAGATGGTTGACGCCGTTTATTTCGCAATGAAACGGCTCGGGTACCCGGGTATTCGGATCTTCATCGCCGAAACGGGTTGGCCCAATGGAGGAGACTTGGACCAAGTTGGCGCCAACGTTCACAATGCTGCCACGTATAACAGAAACATTGTGAAGAGGCTTACAAAAAGACCGGTTTTGGGAACCCCGGCTCGACCGGGTTCGGTTCTTCCTGCTTTTATATTTTCGCTTTATAATGAGAACTTAAAGCCGGGTTTAGGTTCGGAGCGGCATTTCGGGTTGTTGTACCCGAACGGGTCGAGGGTTTACGACATTGATCTCTCCGGCCAGACTCCGGAATCGGAGCTCGCACCGGTGCCGCCGGTGATGGATTATAAAGGAAAGGCGTGGTGCGTGGTGACAGAGGGGGCGAATGTGACGGCGGTGGCGGAGGCGTTCTCTTACGCGTGCTCGCAGGGAAACGGAACGTGCGATCCGATCCAACCCGGAAACCCGTGTTTCAAACCCGATTCGGTGACGAGTCATGCGGATTATGCTTTCAGTGCTTATTGGGCGCAGTTTAGGAGTGTGGGAGGAACGTGTTATTTCAATGGGCTTGCAACCCAAATTGCAAAGGATCCAAGTAAGTTTTGTTTTGAGAAATTAGTAATTGTGCAAGTTTTCAAATTATTTATATATTGTTTAACCCTTTAAAACAATTAAAAAATATAAAATATAATCAAAATTAGTTCATTCATTTTTTAAAAATTGAACTTTATGATGCAATCACAATATAAATTAGTTTGTTTATTTTAAAAAAAATCTAAAATAGTTATTAGATTATTTTATCTTATAATCATTTTTTTTAATTATTAAAAAACTGATCCAATATATTCGCAAATAGTCCATATATTTTGTTATCCTATCATCTAATAATAAATTTTCATATATTGTATATTTATTTATTTAATAATAACTATTTAAAATGTGATATTAATAATGGCTGTTATTAGTTGGAAGCATAAATTTGTGAAACCCTTTGAATTCAAAAGAATACATTAAGTATTAAAAAAATTATAATTTTAATATAATTTTATTTAAACTTCATGAATAAATTAATTGAAGAAAGGTAAACTGAAGTTTTATGTTAATTAAATTCAAAATCCAAATTTAAAAGCAGAATTTTTTTTATTATTTTGAGGACCTCTATTTTGTACTAAAGAAAGTTCTCAAACATGTTTCAACATTTAAAAATTACAAGAAAAAAGGAAAGTCTAATCATGAAGTGATTGAGAATTGGTGAATTCATTTCTTATTACTCACTATCCATCATTTCTCACCTTTATTTCTGCCTAACATAATTTCTTTCTTTGGTCATTTTTTAGGTTATGGTTCTTGCAAGTTCCCAAGTGTGACACTTTGAAGAAATCAAATGAACTGTGGCTAAAAGTTGTCATGCACACTGTTAAATATTAATTCTCTCACCAACCAATTATTACTCAAGGGTTCAGGAATTTGGAGTCATTTCATATTTATTAATCTATTTATTGTTGCATTTCTTTCATAATGTTTTACATAAAGAACAGAAATAGAATAAATAAAAATAAGTTGGCAGAATAAAGTTAAATAAAAATAAAAATATGTAAAAAATAATATAGTGAATTTTATATATTTTTTTAATTTTTTTATTTCATCTAACAACGCCTCATTTAATTTTACTTTTACTTATCCTCTAAACCAAATTATATGTCTAGTAATATGGATATGAGAGAAAGAATAGTATCTTTACTTAATTGTCTACCAGTAATATGGTCATGAGAGGAAAAACATTGTTGGATTAGCAAACATTGATAACTAAGGGTTTTTAATTTCACATGTACTTGAGTTGCATACATGAGTATTATATATATATATATATATATATATATATATATATATATATATATATATATATATATATATAATTTATATACTTGCATGGTATCATAAATAATATCCAAACTGCTACAAACTAAAATAGGATAGGTAAAATTGTTGGAATTAAATTACACTAGTCTAATTTTTAATGTATTACTTTAAATAATTTTTTCATATACATTTTGTCATCTATCCTTATCATTAAAAAAATTTAAATAATTTTAACTACTAAACAAACAATATATTTTACTTACAATTTTACCCGCACAAACTATATCATTTATCATATCCATTAGTTTCAACAATTCAACATCTAATTTACATAATATATTACTAATTAGTAATGTCTATAAAAAACATTAACTATATTGCAAATATACATGTATTATCACATATATTTTCAAAATTCATCATCACAAAAACTATTCATATTAAAATTTTAAACCCTCTGAATATTCTTAAGAAAAACTTAATCTCTTAAAAAATACTCTATATTGTGATTGGGCTACATCCATAGTCTAAATCTACCTTAAACTTTTATCAAAATTATAACTAGATTATGTTACTTTTATAATTTGAGTAATAAAGCTTAAGTTATCAATTTTACTACTTGAAAAAAACTAAACATGAATATAAAATAGTCTGATGAACAATCTAAGTATACCATCATATTTCATATTAACAAAAAGTTGTGTGTAACACCTCACAAAATTAAAGCTTCTACTATGACAGCTAAAGTATTATCATCATGTGTATCTCACAGTATTCCATAGTTAACATATATCAAAATTACATAATAAAGCTAAACTGAAATTTTAAAATATATT
>Ga0099825_1006251_pt1 | contig 14977 bp, 6 predicted proteins | sample SiratroredBW_FD_76838 | JGI IMG/M metagenome (GOLD analysis project Ga0099825, IMG submission 76838) | Root nodule microbial communities of legume samples collected from California, USA - Siratro red BW | ecosystem: Host-associated > Plants > Roots > Nodule | place: USA: California | collected... | reverse complement strand
TATTTTATATATAAGTCCTAATAAAATACTTATATTATTTCTTTTTATTTTATATATAAGTCCTAATAAAATACTTATATTATTTCTTTTTATTTTATATATAAGTCCTAATAAAATACTTATTTACTGTCTATTAAGAGATTGTAAATTTTTGGCATAACAGTTAGCTAAGCAGTATAAGCAAATATATGTAATGTAAATTTTACGGAATCAAATAATTGTGGTATGAGATTTGTGGATAAATATGAAGAGGAAGGACAAGAAAATTTAGAATTGTGTACAATGAAATTTATCAAAAGAAGAGATGCCTAAAGTCATGAAATGTCATTCCCAGGATCTAGGGAAAAAGCTAGATTGACTGAGGTTGAAAGAGAAAAATAAGAAGACAACAAAGGGAAGGTGTTGAAATAGTTTGGATTTGTTCATAAGAATCTCTAGAAAATTTTATAAATTTTCGTGATTACCAATAATGCTTGAAACAGTAGAAATTCAAACACAGTGAACTTCGTTCTTTTTCTATATACATGAACACATTGTACTCGAATTCAAATAATTATTGAGCTTAAAATATAATATTTCGTAATGAATTGAATAAAGATGGTTAAAGGCCATTAACAGGGCAAAATTATTAAAAGGAAATAATGTTGTAAGGATCCTTTTCCCTCAAACAGTGATTGAAAATAGTGCAATAATGAAACCTATTACATCACATATCACAGTAATCAATTAATCTTCCCTTCAGAAATAGAAATAGAACGTATTCAGCTAAATTAATCTGGTCAAATTTTCTATGTATGTGACCTGAACTCTGGATACGATGGAAGAATAATCAGCATCGATGAAAAATATCATATAATCAAATAGAGCTCCTCCTTTGAGTGACGTTCCTATACATAGGGTGAAAAGTAAATATAAATAATGAAAGTGAGGTGAAGTATTTCATTTAGATTAATTTATATTTAATAATCATTTTATAATTATTTTGATCATAATTAATAATTATTTTATTTGATAATTAAAAATTAATTTTTAAATAGTTTTTTTAATGAAATATTTTATAGATGATATAAAGATAATTGAGTTTATTCCGTTTCATCTCTTGCTTTTTATCTAATTAATTATATTAGTAACAACTAATTTCACTTATAAGATAAAATTCGAATATGCTGACGTGGTGGATAAGATAAAATTCGAATATGCTGACGTGGTGGGTATACAAGTCTCCAAATCTCCAAATTCATGAGTTAAATATGAATTAAAACATTTAGACACTTATGATATGATAGTGATGATCAAAGATATTTGAACAACTTAAGCAGCCTTTGTATTACTTAGTTTGGTGCAATGTTTAAAGCTCAATAAAACATACTGCAAACTAGTTTTTGTATATATCTGGAGTATGTTGAAGCATTTTAAGAAATAATTATAGTTATTGTTTAGTTTTATACTATAGTTTTTGTTTATGATTTTATTATTTAGATGTAATTATTTCTTGAAATAACATTAAATCTTGAGTTTTTATGAATTCTAAACAAATTCTTTAAAATAATTATTTCTTCTTTTAAAAATTGTCTCAAAAAGTATATCAGATCAATTTACTTGATTAATAGTTATAATAAACTTATGAATAATTTGATTTATATGTGAAAGACTTTCAGAAGTAGGTAAAAAAACTAAGTTTGAATATTATGATAATGATTGAGTTTGATATTACAAGCTTACAACGAGTAACTTGATCTATCAATTAAGCTTATTATAGTTAATAAAAATAAAGGACAATGCTTAAATTATCTTAAGTTGTAAAGTAATGTATTGGGGATCCCACATTAATTAGAGATAAGTCAATTTACAATATATAAGTGGGTACAAATCTTATCTTACAAGTCAGTTTTAAGATTGAGTTAGGCTTAAAATATACTCCTTAAGATGGTACCAGAGCCTATTCTAACGAGGTTTGATAGATCTATCGGGTAACTGTTGGATTATTCATAAATATGTGTGTTGGAGATCCTACATTTGACTAAAGATAAGATCAATTTATAATATATAAGTGGATGCAAATCTCACCTTATAAACCGATATTATAAATGCTTATGCTTCGTGTACAACTCGATATTATGACTAATTCATATAACATAGTTGTCTCCTTGTGCTTTTAATTATAACTCAAAGTTATTATGAGATGTTAGACATAATGTTGACTTGATGTTTTTTCTTAATGGTTTGTCAATAAAATTTGCTCAAGCATGAGTCCAAATTATGTAGGCGTGTAGCCAAGCTAAAATTCTTCAAGTTAAGTCAAAGATATAACTGAGCTACAAATGTTCAAAGTGTGAAACTAAGTTTGAAATGATCTAGACTTGAAGTCGACCTATATATGTTCAATGTGTGGAATTAAGAGAAAGATGCTATGGGTTTGAAACCAATGTTGAATTGAGCTAGAGATATGGAAGATATGGGTCAAACTAGATATGCTCAAGGAACAAAGTTAAGGTACAGATTGTCAAGGCATAGAGTCATGCTACATATATGCTCTTGAAGTGAAATTTAGCTAACCATGCTTAAAGAATAGAAGTGAGTTAAAGATGTTCAAGATGTAAAGTTTAGTTAGAGATACTTAAATCGTGAAGCGGAGCCAGAAAAGGTAAAAGCCGAGATGCTTAAGGCATAGAGCCAAAATATAGAGATAAGCTACGAATGCTTAAGAGTTGACAAATAAAGGTCAATATATAACGATTAGTAAGTTGACAAATCGATAGTCATTAGTCAACTCTAATAAGTGATGTATTATTCTTGAATTCACAACTCATGTTTTATCGACTTTTATACACCTCGTCCTTAGGTGCATTTGCACCCACTTGGAAGTGGGACTCACATTTGTATAGAAAGTTAATGAGAGATCCGTTCATAGGGTGTGTAATTAAGCCCACACGGATGTGGGAGGTGTACAAGTAAAGAAAATTACATCAAAAGTTAGTCTATAAAGGTGTGTTTTCATCCACGTGAATGTGGGAGGCACACAAGTAAAGAAAATTGCATTAGAAATTCATTTAGAGAGGTGTGGTTGCTTCTACAAGAATGTGAGAGGCATGCTATTTGAGAAAATTGTGTAAGAAGTTCACCCAAAGAAGTATGGCTCCTATCACATGAGTGCGAGAGTTGTTCTGTAGAGAAAATTAAATTATATAAATCGAATCTGAGTCCACCCGAAAATGATGCTAGGATACTCAAGATAGTAAGTGAATAAGAAAGATAATGAACAAAAAGTAAATATAAAGTGAGAGTGAATTAAAGTGTTTCCTGCGTAATAGGAAAGGTTAATATATCGGTTCTTGGTGACAATTTATATCCTTAAAAAATAATCTCTAACATAATATAAATTATATTTTTATTGATGATATGTTAATCATAGTTGCAATGGAAATATTGGAAATAATCTAGTTCATTAGGTCTTATCTTCTGTTTGTGACCAATCTGATGACTCTAGCAGGAACAATTGATGGGAGCTATATAATATAGAATCCGCTTATCTCAAATTATAGAAGGTATATATCCAAATACTGATATGTAACTTGATTCAATCCTTCCACATAAATTGATTCTTTTTCTTTTTGTGAATGAATATGTACTGTTACTCAAAAGCCATAAACTGAACCTGCAATAATAATCTAACCCTAAAGGCAATTAGAGGGAGTAAGTGAACAACTTTCAATCTCATAACATATGGAAAGACATGAAAGAAGAATACTTCACACTGAGAAGACCAAAACTTAAATCTGCATGTGGAAAATGTGAAGGCTGTGAAGAAAGAAAGTAATGGCACAAGAAGACTTTGCATTTTTCCATGTGAAAACAAAAATGAGAAAGTGAGAACTAGTTGCTACCCTCAATTTTCTTCTTGATGAGGAAGTCTTTCCAATAGGGTCCAGCTGCATTGAGCATTGCTGATGCTGAGTTCACTTTACATGAGCATTAATCTTCTGATGTTTGTTAAGTACATTTTATCTTTATTATATAATTGCTGCACATATTGAAGGTTCTATGCATGATATAGATGTAGATGTTTCCTTGTAAAGAAGTTGCATTTTAGGTAGTAATGTAAATGAGTTAGTTATACCCACTGAACTCGTTCTAGAAACGCTGTGACCCACATCCACGTGCCCTCCCATACACGTTCACTGCACTCATACATCAACTTGACTCCTATGGATTCTTTTTGCCCCTAGTCAAGACATATCAAGGTGACACATTCTTGAAATGTAGACCATATTGAATGTACTCTAAGACAAGAAAGGTCCTGTTTCCTCATCCCTGTCAGATCACAAACTGGTATGCTCATTACTCAGACAGTGTCATGTTCTTAATTTCTATCATCATATTTCAGTATCTAATCTTTGATTGGTAATCTCTAATTTGGAAAATGTATTCATGTTAAAAGTGTGTGTTTTGAAAAGTTATAAATAATGTATTCATTCCTTTGTACATGAAACAGTATAATGTTCTTCAGTATCTTGACTACATCATATCTTTTGCCTTTTTGTTGGGTTGGCAGTGAGTGTATTGTAAACTACAAACAAATTGGCTGCCAACTTTCAATAATGCTTTCATGTTATAATAGATTCTTCAATAATGTTTTTTACATTTATTGTGTATTAATATGAATGTTAGTACCATGTCTTCAATCATACATTGTTCAATGATTTGTACCTTACCTCAATTTTTTGGTTAGTTGAGATTTCTGTCATATGATCTTGCTTCAAAAGCAATTCAAAGTTCACATGCCGAAAACCAAAGACAGAACAAATAAAACGAAAAGGAAGTAAATAAATATCCGTGAGAGAACCAGAGTTGCAGATTTCTGCATGCTTCGCTATGTTAAGTAGGTATATTTCATGTTCTAGGTTGTTTTGTAATATAATGACAGACACCTAACTTATGGTGCAAGAATTTTGTAAATTTGTAAACTATAATGAAATATAGCTATCTGATAAGGATAGCTAGAAGGTTTATTTAGTAATCATATACCTATTAGTTTAAATTGTACTAGAAAAAGGGTAAATGAAATTTTCAGAATTTATTGAACAAAATCTGATAACAACAATTCATGATGTACACTCTTACTTTAGGCTGATTCTGATAGCCACAATTCCTGATTTTTTTCTTAGTCATGCTGCAATGTTTCTTTTAAGTCAAAAAAATAACAGAGTGGACACATGGAGTTCTTCCCTTTGCTTTTCATGACAAGCTGACTAACTGTTGACTATAAAGCAAATATTCTGTTAAACAAATGACAAGACGCCAAGAGTGACAAAATCACACCATAAACCATAATGCAATTATGAATTGGAACATATACAAATATAAGTATATTTTGTGGCAATAAAAGAAAAGGTGGTTGGGTATAAATAATAGCTTAACTGATCAAGCTAAGCAAGCTCTAGATTCTTCTTAACCGGCCAAGCTAACAATAGAAGGAGTCATACCATGATTAGGATCCTTTAATCATCCTTCTTTCAATGTTTAGACACCCACCCACATGTCAAAAGTTTATCTTTCCCCTTTGGTTTATATCAAAGAGAGAAAGTTAATCATCAAACGTCAACTCAGTTTATATGAAAGGGTTACATTCAGTCGAAATTTGATGTGACATGGCTTATCTTTGCACCAGCTAGAAGATGTGTTGGTTGGTGGAATTTATTAATCTTTCTGATTTTGAGGTTGAGATCTCTTGCCAAATTAACCTTAGTGGAGTAAAAGTGAGCTTTTTAGTGCACAAAGATGAGTCATCTCCACGTGGTACTACATACACCTATAGTAAGTTGAACCTCTTCTTTCTTCTTTGTCCCAAGAGCAAGCAATAATCAAGTCAAAAACTTTTCCTTTAAGCTGTTCAGAACCATTCAGTTTAGAAAAGATGGTTTTCACCTTTCCTTAAAAAGGGACTATAATTGATTAGGAAATTACCGAACCTAACCAATCGCACAGGTTATAGCATAGTTGGTGAGGACACAATTTTAATGTTCAATGGAAAATCTTGCCCATCACTTTTTGGTACGTAGTGTTTTGTTACCACATGCAATAGAGGAAAAACGGATTCATTGGTAAGAAGAGATAAAGAAGAAAAATGAATTTCACAATCCAAAGTTCTATGGAAGCAGCAAATGAAAAGGATACGTAACAGACAAATGCTTTGTCATTGAAACTAGAAAGACCACTCACATTTCCACGTGGAGGATCAACTTTTTTATACCAGTTTTCTACACGCAAAATTTCTCTGATCCCCATGTGTCATCCATCCCAAATCACATCAAATTTCATGAAAATGAGAATTGCGTTGCTTAAGCTCTAATCCGCGTACATGCAAATGTATCAGCTACTTTCGTTTTAACTTTTTGGAAATCACAGTGCATCTGTGACTACATTCACGACATCTGGCTTATTGATTGGTACCTAATCTTTCTTCAACTCATTAATCCATGCATGGTCAAACTCATGTATAACTCGAAGGAGAGTATTTAATATCAAATAAATCATCAATTTCATAACCCTTTATAGATTATTCATATAATTTTCATTATTTTAATACACTACTTACAGGTAACACTTGATCAACAAAATGATACTCTATTCATTTAATATCATATGGGTAATTACAATCAATGTACCAGATTCTCTTAAGCATTCTGTTAAATAAAAATGTAAGATTTATACGCACTATGGTTTCATTGGTTGGACAAACTCTTGTGTATGTGTGACTCATCCATAAATAAATGTTCAATCTAATCTTTATATACATCAAATTTTGTCTTTGATGCAAGTATCTTAATCTAAAACTAGGTGAAACCAAAATATTTTAACTAACAAGCTATAGTCTATGACTACTGTGTGTGAGAAGAATGATTATGAATAACGTAAAGTGAATAGAATTTATTTTATTTGTCTGAAACCGAGTCAATAATTTAAACTGTTGCTGTTAGCATATAAAGTTCTCGTGCTAACTTTCCTAATTTAAGAGTAATCTGAGAAACTGTATTAAGATTTTCTTAATGTGAATAGACAAAAGCATCTTAGTGTCACATGGTTAATTATTTTAGCTTAAGTGGTGCATTGTAATTTGCTAAGTAGTATAGTAATTTAATCACAGTCTCAGTAAAAGGCCAATAATAAGATAGATTTAGAATAGGTGCTGACACTATAGATCCACACATAGGTAGGTCTCCAGGTTGTCCTGATGAGGCCCTACACTTACACATATACCATGCATGTCTGACAGAATGACACTTCACCGCTTTGTCATGAAAAATCTACCAGTCGGTGTATATTGGAAGTATCATAGTTTTTTTTTTATTTTTCAAAGCTCCTTTCTCTTACTTTCTATTTTTTTTTTTTTTTATTTCTCTCTCTTCTCAACCTGGCCTAACTATTAATCCCCTTCCACCGCACCTTGGTCTATAAATGTACTCAGCCTGCTCCACTGATTCACCCCTTCAACCTTCACACCCTTGAAGATTGAAAAGAGTTCTGAAAAGAATTATTAAACTAAGAGGTTCCTTTTGCAGTTAGTGGCACTGCATGTGATAAGGAATCCCTCAAGTTTTTAACTTTATATGCAAATCAACCCCCTAGCAATCTATCATTGCCCCCTCTCTTTTCCTCCCTATAATATCACTGACTTCTCCACTTGTTAAGCCCCCTCCATCTTTTGCATGTTCAAGAACTTCTCTTCAAAATCAGAACAATAATTTGACATTTCACTCTCCATTCATAGGACAAATGGGTGAGGAAGCAAAGCAGGTGATATAACCTTCCTGTTGGCATTGTGATTTCCTAGTGATACTTTATTTTTTCTTCTCATGTTGATATTGTCATAACTGGGTCTACATTAGTACTTATTGGGTGTTTTTATATTGTTTAGGAACAACCTGTGGCTGAAGCTAAGCCAGAGGAGAAGCCAGCAGAGGAAAAGAAGGAAGAAAAACCAGAAGAAAAGCCAGCAGAAGAGAAGAAGGAAGAGCCTAAACCACCTTCTCCATGTGTGCTGTTTGTGGACTTGCATTGTGTCGGATGTGCCAAGAAAATTGAGAGATATATTATGAAAATGAGAGGTTCGAATCTGTTACAAGCTCTTTCCTTTTGCCACGAAATGTCATTCATAAGAGTTCACTCATTATTTTCTTTTGTGTTTATCTTTAACAGGAGTTGAGGGAGTGGTCATTGACATGGCTAAAAATGAAGTGACCATAAAGGGTATAGTGGAGCCTCAAGCGATCTGCAACATAATCACCAAGAAAACAAAGAGAAGAGCCAGTGTGATATCTCCGTTGCCTGAAGCAGAAGGAGAACCTATACCAGAAGTTGTCAATTCTCAGGTATCACAATATTTTTTCTTTTTCCTACTTGAGACCAAAATTAACAAAGGAAAGCTAGTTACATAGAAAAAAATATTAACAGAGGGAATTGTTGGTGTTCCAGGTTAGTGGACCAGTTACTGTGGAACTAAACGTGAACATGCACTGTGAGGCCTGTGCTGATCAACTCAAGAGGAAGATACTACAAATGAGAGGTACCAATTTTCTCTTGATTTCATATTTTCAATATGATGCCTTCATTGTTGGTAGTAATTGACAAAGGACAGGTGAAAAAGAAAGGAAAGAAGTACACAGTTGCTTTGTTAATGATTAAATCTTGTGGTGCCATAGAGTTTTGTGAATGCGACAACTAAAGTTCATGAGTCATTTTTCAAATATGTATTACAAAGAAGTCCGGATGACTAAGGAATTTGAGTATATTCATCCTTTCATACATTGTATCCATATTGTCAAATCAGCACTAAACCGTGTACTAAAGCAATATAGACTTAAAAAACCATTCATCTAAATATTTTCTTTTACCACTTTATTTTCTTGATGTACATATCAACCCTTCAACATCAAATTGGCCTTATCCTTTTGGCTTTGAGCTAAACGTAGAGGACAAAACACTTCAGCGGTGTATTGGATCCTTCCTTGTAGATGACATGGTCATCTTAAAAAGGATACAAGAAAAGAAAGACAACAAGAGAAGAACCATTACAAATTGTTTAGTTATATGAGATTAATAGGCATAGAAGTTTAGTGTAAAAGTTTCTATACTAATTAGAAATCATTTTGGTATAACAGTGATTTGGGATACACATGATAGACTAAATGTGTGTGTACATATTCTAGTATATTCTCCTTTGTCTGTAACTTTTTCCTTTTAGTAACAGCAGCAGCATATCATATCCTTTTGCCTCCATGTTATTTGTAACTGATGTGAAAAATTGTGTTGGTTGATGTAGGAGTTCAAACAGCAATGACAGAGTTTACCACAGGGAAGGTTCTTGTGACTGGGACCATGGATGCAAATAAGCTAGTAGATTATGTGTATAGACGCACCAAAAAGCAAGCCAAGATAGTTCCTCAGCCAGAACCGGAACCAGAACCAGAAAAGAAAGAAGAGAGTAAAGAAGGAGAGAAACCTGAAGAGACTAAAGCTGAAGAGAAGAAAGAAGAAGAGAAGCCAGCAGAGGAAGCAAAGAAAGAAGAGGGTGGTGAAGGTGGTGGTGGTGAGAACAAGGAGGAAAAGGGTGGTGAAGAAGGCATGGAAGAAGCCAAAAAGGAAGAGAATGTGGTAGTGGCTGCTAATACCATTGATGATGAAGGGTTGAAGAGGATGATGTACTATTATCAGTACCCTCCACTGTATGTGATGGAACGAATACCACCACCACAACTCTTCAGTGATGAAAATCCTAATGCATGCTGCATTACATGATGAACTTCAACTATGATCAAAGTTGTTTCCCCACTCAGAAATTTTTTATGAAAAGTGGTGCTGGAATTATACAGTAATAAGTTGATTAATGATATATCGTTCTTTCTTTTTTATGTATGTACGATCTATTATTATTGTTGTTATTACACCCATCAAGTGTATCATTGTATAAAAGTTGTGAAATATGTGTCATGTTTCTTAGTTCCTTTTGTTTTCTTTTTCATTGGTTAAGTAATTTCACGCTAATCAATATAGTTTTTAGTGATTGATTTATGATTATGAAAGTGAGATTAATGACAATAACATGTCACATAAAACCCCTAATAAGACCTTACTTAAATACAAAGGAATCTTATAAGTTTGGCATATTACTTTTTTAATGTACTGGTGTGTTTGATGGGTTGAGAATAGAGAGAAAAAGAAAGTACAAGAGTATAACTTAGTGGTATAACTTTAGAGGGGTGAAAATATTTATTTTTTTTCAAAAAAAAAATAAAATTGGTAGGACTTTAAGTTTAAATTTTTGTGCAAAAATAAGAAATATGGAAAATTATTTACAAAAATGCAACCTAAATAATTATACTATATAAAATTATCAACATACGTTATATAAAACAAACTATGTTGAATCATTTTTTTTTACTTATTTTGATATAACAATATTATCTTGCATGGGTTATTATACTCTGCCTTCCAATGCTTGTTCTTCTATTAAAGCTCCAATTCTTGTTACATAATAAAAATACATTAATAATAAAAATAATCAATATAAATTGTAAATAAATAATGTTCATAATATAAACAAATAATAAATAAAATAGTATTAACAATAATAATAAAGTTAAAATACATTTTTTAAAATCAAATAATCTTAAAAAGTTAATTTTCATACTATTTCTCTTCGATTAAAGAGTATCATTTTAATTTTATTACTCACTTTTTTTACAATTGTCTTTCTTTTTTAATATTCTTAAAAGTTACACGCTACTTAAAAGTTGAGATAAAAGAAATAGTTTATAATCATTCCTTGTTAAACCATTAATATGTCTTTTCAAGATAAAATTGTTTTGATGAAACTACTGATTTTCAAAATAAATAATATCTTAAATATGTTTGTTGATCTTATTCATATTATCTTAATGGTCCCAAACAATTTTAGTTTATCCTTATTGTAAAAGATAAAGAGAATCTAATTTATCTTTAATGTAAGAGATGAAAAGAATATCCTTACTACTGAAAGGTTATAAAATCTATATGAGAATTTCTTTATCTACTCTATCATCTATTACTCAATTGAAAACTTGAATTTTGAATTTTGAATTTTGAATTTGTTTAGGTGATTTTGTAAATATTGGGAATCAAAGTGTGTAGTTTGAATAACAAAACAAAATTTTGATTACATCATCGGGTATTTTATTCTTGAAGAACATGTTATTAAAGTTTTTGAAGTGTAGATTAAGAAAAAATCATCATATTGATCAGGGATACATGTCCAATATGTGGATCATGTTTTACTTGGTAAAGTACATGAACTTGTTAATAACGAGAATAATGTGAAGTTGATGACACAAAATTTGAAAAGATTTTAAAAAATTCAAATTATTTGGCTGAATTAAACTTGAAGCAACATTTAAAGTGGTCAACATTTGACACTTGAAAAAATGTAATATTGTTTAGGAATTTGAAGATGTTTAGGAATTTGAAGAAGTATTCACAGATAAAGGTGAAATTATCACCATTAATGGGTTATCTTTTGTGCACCTCCTTATGGGTTGAGTCTTCAAGGTTTCACAAATGTCAAAATTTTAGTAAAAAATATTAAACAATTAAAGAATAAATAAATTTAAATATGCAAAAGTCTATTTTATTGAGTACTTATCAGTTCCAGATTTGTAACAAGAAAGAAAACTTAACTTTATTCTTTGCTTTGGATTTTTTTTTCATATGTGATAGAGGTTTTTTTTTTCTTATGATTTTTAAACACAATGACAAAAGTGGTTGTCTCTACTAATGAAAGAACATTATAGTTACTTTAATCGAAACATCAAACATGACAATAACATTTTTTAATATTATCAATTCTATCAGAAAAAGAGTTATTAAGACTCTTTTTACCGTAAGATTAAATCGAAATATTGGTGATGTATTCCTTATCAACCAAAGACCAATCAACAAAAAGAGAATCACTTAAATTATTAATAAAAGAACATATTTTAGATATTATAGAAAAAATATAATAAAGAAACAACATATCTATTAAATTTTATTAGAAAATAAAAGAATGTGACAAGAAAAAAGAAAAAGATAAGTCTTTAAAAAAATAAGAAAATCTTAAAACTAAGAGTAAAAGTATAAAATATCCTCAAGTATAATGGATTATTTACTCAAACATACTATAATAGATTATATACTCAAAGATAATAAGTTATGGCGCATTACATGCACACTCAATCATCTTATTTCCAAATTTATTGAATTTATATTATGTAAAAAAATATAAGGTGGAAAACATATTGAAAAATGAAATAGTTCATCACACCAATATGAAATGACAATGGCAATGTCAATTTCAAATTGTAAAGTGAAATTTTTGTTTGTCCACACTCACGAAGGGGTACCACTTCCTCTTTCTCAAGTCATGTGATATATTAAGACTTATTAAAGTTTTTTCATCTTGTAATAATATTAAATTAAAATAATAGTCTACTGTTTAATGATATTATGTTTAAATTTCAACTTGTCCAACTCATATTTATAATATAACTTGTACATCTCATAAATTAATTATCATAAAAAAAATATTAGTAATTATTATAAGATAGATATTTCACTTCAATTCATATTTACTCTTATATTTTTATTCACTATAAGAGCTAAAATCGTTCAAATTAACTTGAATTGTATTGAATTTTTTATTTTTTTTTTGCATACTTAAAAAACAATTGAGCCTTCAGCTTTAAGTAAAAACATTTTTTTATTTTAATTCGTTTCTCATACATTTTATTTTTCCCTCGTTTCCAAATATACTATTAGTTAATTTAATTTATATCCATGAAATAATATATGACCTATTGAATAGAGAGTAAAATTCTAATTAATTTTATGAGTCGTAAAAAATATGAAAATGTGTTGTTAGGCTAATAGAAAAATAACTCAGATGATATTAACAATCACAACACGTACATCTACAAATTCATATTTAAATTTTACAAAAAAAAATACTTAAAAATAATATATGTTCGTAAAAAACATTGTACAATTAAAGACATAAAAACGTTACATTCGAGGACTATCATTGCCGGAGCTTACTTTACTTTTTATGAAATATTTCCTCTTCTCAAAGATCGCCTTGTGTTCCATTTAAGAAAAAAAAGGAAAAAAATTTGAGAAGTGATTTTTTAAAAAAGAAAATATTTTTACTAAAAGAAAACAAACAAATAAAGTTTAATCTCCGTGCAAAAAATATAAAATAACACAAACATTTTAAATAAAAATATATAATTAAGGATACTTTTGTCTTTTACATAAAAAAAGTTATCTCTTTATGCTTTGCTCCCAAATGGAAGCGACTAATTTTCCATTGTTCTACATCCTCCTTCCTTCCATCATCAAACAAAACAAAGCGTATAAATTTCTCAAAATTTGGGTTTTATTTTATTGAATGAGGAGTACGATGAAAAAAATGTATATAATATATTTGAAAAATTACACATGTGAAACAATAATTTAGAAATGATGTGATGAATTGTATCTAGCTAATAATTTCTCCAACTACTGAAACCTAACGAGACATAGAAATTCTCCATGTTCTCTGTGAGGAATATAATTATTATGTTTTATATTATTAAATATGTTCCACTAAAGGTATATGACTATAGCATTTCTGTCTTTATCTCAAGTTATATTTTTAATAATGCACTTCATGTACGTATTATTATTATTAAATTATTTTATATGTTGAAACTTGATATCGCAGGTATTTTGAGATTAAGAAAATCGTTTTCTAATGGAATAAAAAAAATTAGAAAGTTAAAGAAAATTAAATATTTAACCTAATTCTATATATAGAATCCACGTGGTGAGATTAACGATGCTTTCATTGGGAGCATATTAACGTTGAAGCCACGACAATTGCTTGTAATTTGTGTCTTTGTCCTTTGTCTAATTTCTTCAGATCTTTGGATTTTCAAAAGTGGAAGAAAAATTCAACAAAATAAGTCAAAAACATAAATGATTCACACCGAAAGTGTATATTTTTTTATAAATTAAATAATTTCATAATAAACATATTTCATCCATTTTCCATCTCATCGTTAGTAAGAAAAGTGGTGATGTGATTCACAATGTAGATGTGTTTATATTTATGTGTTTATTTATGCTAATGTGTAATTGTATATCTTCTATGGCAGTTGTATTAAACATCTAAACTGGAAAATGTTGTATAAGGATTGGATTATTAATGAAGTTTTCATATTTTAATTTCATTTATTTTTTGCTGTTAAAAAAATGTGAAAAGAATTAGAAAATGTTATATATTGCTTTTTTTTTTTAAAAAAAAAAGATGGTGAGAATTTAACTTGTTAGAGTAAATAAAATTGTAATGTGATAAAAACTATAAAAAATCTACCACGATTATACAATTATTTGAACTGAAATTAATCATAGTTATTTTTTAAGATATGATCAGTTGAATTTTTTTTTCTAACTTTTTAAATGATATTGACGGAAAAAAAATCGCCCAACTGATTAAGAAAGAGATCATAGTCTATATTTCGATTTTAATCAAGTTAACCTCAACTTAAAATAAAAATAGAAAAATAGAAAACATAAATGTGAAAATGAAAAAAATAAATTCCTATTCTCTACTTTTAAATAATTTAATTACTTTCATAAAATTATAAAATATCTTATCCAAACAATATATAAAATATTTTAAGTTAAGTGGTTTACACTTTCAAATAGAAACAACAACTAGTTAAAAGATTCAAATAAAGGTAGAAGCTACCAAAAGAGTCGGATAATTAACAACGTCAAATAAAGTATTATTGTAAGACATTCAATTTGTTCATATTATTATATTTTATATTTATTTTAAAATATTAAACTGATTTTATATTCTATATAATAAATATTTTTAACAATTTATTATTATTTTTACTTCTTCATCAGTGTACCATTATTA
>Ga0099825_1006250_pt1 | contig 14979 bp, 5 predicted proteins | sample SiratroredBW_FD_76838 | JGI IMG/M metagenome (GOLD analysis project Ga0099825, IMG submission 76838) | Root nodule microbial communities of legume samples collected from California, USA - Siratro red BW | ecosystem: Host-associated > Plants > Roots > Nodule | place: USA: California | collected... | reverse complement strand
TCCTATATGATATTAACACCTCCTAATAAGTCTCAAACTTAATTGACACTCTTAAGTTGAATTTATTAAAGTATTATTAGGCCTAAAGTCTAGTTGTTGTTCTTAAACCCAATTTAATTACACGGTTCACATTTACTTTTTAACTTATTATTTTATTTACAAAATTTTTTCTATTATAATTTGTAATATTCTTTTTCAATTTTTTAACAATTTACTTTTTCAAAATTAAACATTTTTATAAAGAATTTTATACAAAATAATTTAATTTTTTCAATTTTCATACATACATACATTTTATATTATTTTTTCTATTATTAAATTCACTCCTAAAAAACTACAATTATTAATATAAATTAAAAAAATTAACTATACTATTTTTTTAATTATAAATTAAATATTTTATTTTTGTCGTCTATAAAAAAATTTATCTTTTAATTTTTGTTTCAGTCTTGTGTGGGTCAAACCCACGCTGATTTTACTTTTTTTTTTCATTTTTCTTTTGCATTGTGTGTGCCTATCCCAAAGTTGCCTACTTTTTTTTGTGCATGGGCCCAACCCACATTCTATTTAATTGTTTTAATTTTCTTTTCCATTTTGCGTGGGTCAACCCAAGCATCTTATAATTAATTAATTATTTAAATATTATTATGTGTGGGTTTCACCGCTGTATCATTTTATTTTATTTTTTAATTTTCTTTCGAATTTTGTATAGGTTAGGCCCACACTGTCTATATTTATTTAATTGTAAATCTTTTTCTATACGTGAATCGTGTATGGACTGGACTCACGTTTTGTTTTATTTTTTATTTTCAATTTTTTTTACATGTTGCGTGGGTTGTTTTATTTCAGTGTGGGTTTGGCCCATGTTTTTTTCGTGGGCTCCTCTTCCCACACATCCTTCCTGACGTGTTTTCTTGTAATGAAGATTTATTGTAATATTAAATGTAATTTATAAAGATTTTGTTAATGAAAACCACTGCTTTCATGCTTTTATTATAGTATTAAATGTAATTGATATTCCTGAGTTGTATTTGAACTTATTTGGTAACTAGAATTTTAGATTTGTTATAGATTTGAATTTTATTAGGTGGTTCAAAATTTTAGATTTTGTGAATTTTTTTGTTTTTTATGTGAAATAATTTATAATTTTTTTAAAATATATAAATGTGTTATTTATGTCTTGGTCAAACTCATTTTAAGATTTTTGTTTTAAAATGTATCATAACATTGGTTTAGCCGGCTTTGAATGTAGAAAAAATATATGGTAAATAGTATTGGTTAGGAATGTGTAGAATGACAGATAGTTTGCATTGATCTAGCTAACGCATAATGACATATATTAGTGTCGGCTTAATCGACACAAAATAGTTTCTGTTTAGTGATGACTAAGCCAACGTTATTTGTATCTTTTGGACAATTCGATGCTAACTTGAGTTACCTTCCATGAAACTGACGTCTGCCAACTAGTTGACATATATGTGACGCACATATAAGCATCGACTTTTAGTTCTTTGTGTCGGATTCTAGCCAACTCTATTTAACATATTTCTTGTAGTAAATTTTGGAGATGTTTTCATCATATGATCGAATCATATAAGAGCTAAATTTGTATTAGACATATGAAAATACTACAAAATCTTCTATCATTTAATAGAAGAAACACTAGTGTCTTATGTAATATATTATTGAAACCATTCACGATGCATGATTCTTGTTTTACATTTTGTGATTTTCATCACTTAACAAAAATTATAAGATGTTGAATTTTTTCTTAACACAACTTATAGTCTTTGATTGTAGTTATTTCATGATCATCATTTATTATCTATCAAACAAAATGAATAATTTATTTTATTTTCTTTATAATTTTTTAAACAAAATATTTGTATGATATACTCTTCTTACTTTAATATATGTCAAATATAATTTTATTATTTTATTAATTTAAAAATTTAATTGTAGAGGGTTAGACTTTTGATCTAACAATTAAACATAAAGTTAAATCATTAACATTTTTTTTTGTTATAAATTACAATGCATATGGTTATATTTTTTGAAATTGCGGGACTTATTGAATCTTTTCTTAATAATTAAACCGAATAAAATAAAAACAATAAGATTAAAAAGGTAATTAAACTTGAAATAAAATATATTAACATGCAAAAATTAAAAACAATCAATTTTGAAGGTAATTAAATTAATATTAATGCAGTAGGTTATTAATTTTTATGATAATATATAGTACTTCACGATAATTAATTTTTTCAAAATACATTTTTCTTTTAATTTCAATCTTCAATTTTACCCGTTCATCCCATGTGCATTATCTAGTTTTAATCAGAAAAAAGAAACATGCAAATTGTTGTCAAGAAGTTGGAGAAATAAATTTAAGAAATTCATAAATTATTAAATTTATTCTGGTAATTGAGATTCCTTCTTAAAACTATCATTTTCCTTAAACAAAAATTTCGATTTCATTTTAAAAGTACAAGGAAGCAAGTAGCTATTGAAATCTGTTGAGTTTGGCCCACTAATCAAGCTAGCGTGTTCTTAGGTACCTACCACCCATGTGCCACAGTGATTTACAAAATCAGCAGAAAAACAAATGCCTCCATTCTCTTCCACATGTTCTAAACTCATTGGCATTTCTGTTCTCTTAAGTCTTGCTTTTTAGCAACACAAGGCCAATTTATATTTTATTCATGGTTTTCTTCGTCCATATGCACGCTTTCTAGTATTATATAACTGCCCCAACTGCTTCAACTCCTCTTACCACTCTTTCAGCTCTTCCAAGGAATACAACAATCGGGGAGAAAGAAATTAAGCAAGATGATTAAGTTGAGATCAATGAGGTTCAGCCGTATTAGCTCCAAGCTTGGAAATGTGAACAAAGCAACACCACCCACAGAAAAGGATTGCAGAGGCATTGCTGAAATCCAATGGGAACTTAGGCCTGGTGGCATGCTTGTTCAGAAGAGGGAGAGTAACATAAGTGCAGGGGAGGGATTGATCACAATTACGGTGACAACTGTATCACAGTCACACGAAATTTCTATTGAGGCCACATCAACTTTTGGTATGTGTATTCTACCATACTGCTTTCTCAAAATGGCTAGTTTTCGCCAGAAATTAGGTTGAAGATTCCACATAGTAGCATGGCTTAAATAGTAAAAGCTAGGGATGAGTTGTCAAATATATTCTGATACTTGTTACTAGGTTTAAATTATTCTAAATCTCAATTTTGAAATGAATATATTTTAAAAATTGTTTTTCTATCTGTATATTTCAGTCCTGGGTAGAGGAATATGTACCTAAGAATTCATATTGATTCTTAATATACAAGTAAGAATAATTTACATTTCCCAGTTAACTTTAGGAGATAAGTTAGGTCAAAATGGAGATAAGATCCAAAATGTTTGTTTCTTTCAAAGCTGCTCCATATTATTTATCACCCAAAATTTATTTTTTTCCATTAATAGATATATCCTCTTGTGGGTATATATTACAAAAGTTTTGAACAACTAATAATTTGCAGGAGAGTTGAAAATTATCCTGTCACTGGTCACAAGTTTTGAGCCCCGAGAGCAAAGGCTTCTCTTCAGGGGTAAAGAGAGAGATGACTATGAATATCTACATATGGTTGGGGTTAGAGACAAGGACAAGGTTCTTCTATTCGAGGATCCAGCTATAAAGGAGAAAAAAATGCTTGGCTTAAGAGACCAACCCATTAGCAATCCAAGTCGTACTATCACTGTATGACTAATTAACCAGACTCGTTAATATTAATTAGTGTTAACCTCAAAGAAAAGTCCGATAAAGTTTAATGTAGTTTGGCACGCGTGTTTTTAGCACTTTTAGATTAGAGTATAAGAACTTAATTATGTACTTATTTGTTGTTTGGAGCCTTCGCTCAATTAAAAATGTTAGTTGATGCGTAGTTTAGTGGAGTGTTGATTCTCTCTCATTCAACAATTTTCTTATTATATGGTTTGTTTCCTATCTTCAAATATATTATGAACCCACGCGTGCACGCCAGAAAAAAAAGTCGATTAACAATGACAAAGTTAAAGAGGGAAGCTTTGGTAAGGTTGGGACAATTTTTAAGAAAAGATGGCAGATTATGATATTTAAAGTTCAATTTGTCGGGGGAAGAGTAATTTAATTAACAGTGATATTTTTAAGTTTATTCGTATAATTGGTTTGATTTTATGATATAGATAATTTATGGTATATAAAAATTTCTTGAATAAATAAACCTATTATAGTTTTAATATAGTAAATAATATATATAATTCAGTATATTAGAATTTAATTGTATTAGGAACGAAAAGATTTTTATCTATATATTGAGTAAGATTATAATTATATACACTTAATTTTACGAATAAATTATTATAATAATAGACGAAAAGGATTTTAATAAGGGCTTGAGATCCTAAAGCAATCTGCATCTCTTGAAACGCGAAAGTATATTCAAATCCTCAAAATAATTTTTGAAATGAAAATTGCATAGCCAACAAATAAAAATTTATCCTAGCAGCTATTCAGAACAGTTCGAATTTATATTTATGTATGTTCTTTGTTTTAGTACTATTAATGATAATAATGACGAAGCTTTGTCGTCAGCCACAGAAGAGGCCCCAGCACAGATAAGGGTCCTCTTTTTATGGGAAGCAAAATCAATGGAATTTTGGATCTTGTTGGCTAGTAGAATCATTTTATTTGTTCTGTTTAATGATCTGTTTGCATCCAGAGAACCAAAAAATCTCTTGTAATCTGAATTATTTTTCGAATGAATGCATGTATTTCATCGAACAACGATTATCGATAGACTAAAAAACGCAATCTCTCGTAATAATATATATATATATACTTGCCACGTGTCAACCTCACAAAAACAACACGTGTTACAATTTTAACAACCAATTGTGTGTGTCTTTAACACTGGCAAGTGTCTCAGCTTCTTCTAAACCTTCTCTTTCGCGCCTTCATTCTCTCTCATTTACATTTTTAAAATTCAAATTTCAAAAATCCTAATCCTATTTATTCTTATGCACCTTTTTCATTTTGAAGTTCAATTCATTCTTACTTTTTGTCATTCTCTATTCAAATTTTGCCGGCTACTCAAATCATTATACTTTCGAATTTAGAAAGAATTTATTTCATTATAAAAATTGAATCTAAAATATGATAAAAATAAATACTATCAATTTCTTTTAAACTTAGAACTATTTTTGTCCTAAGCAAAGGTAACTTGGCATATATCAAAATACTCAACAATGTTATAACAACTCGAAAACAATTTCATACAATCACTTCAAATATCAGTCATATGTAGTCTTGTTCAAATAAATCACAGAAAGAAAAAGTTTTTCCTTGTGAAGAGTCAATCATGGTTCTCACAATGCAAATGTAACAAATAATGATGCAATCTTATTAACGACAAAATAATCAGTGAACAACTAAAGGTATCATTCATGACAAGAAAAAATGTTTCACTGATGCATACTATTGTTTTAAGATATATTTGTCTCTCTTCTACAACTGATTTCTTACAATTTAACTTTAATTTTCATTTCAACACCCGTCTTAGCACCATTACGTCCGCCTTAAGAAGGTACCTTTAATCAAACGAGTAAAATGAGTGAGGTCTATTAAAATATTTATCATTTTCAATAAAATAAAATAAAATAAACACAAGTACTTAAAAAGTAAATATTTTTTAATTTTTTGGGCCTGACAAGGTTTAACCTTGCTCCTACATATTTCCATCCATGATGAAAAATCATGGTATAGGTAGTTCTTTATAGGAATTGTGTGTCTAGTGTTTGGGTATTTTCTATGCTTTTATATTTTATATTTTATTTATTAGTTTGGAAAATTTTATACTTTTTATATATTTGTTTTTAATTTTAGAGAATTGAAATTAAACTAAATAGATACGGGATAAGAAAAGACATTCAACAAAGAAAATAGATGCGGCTAACGCATGCAGATGTGGCTATGGCTATGCAAATACAAATATGGGCTTACAGATACAGTTATATGTTGTAAAGATGAAAATATGGCTACACAGATACAGATATGTGCTTATAGATACGACTATGGCTATGCAGATGCAGATATGAGATTTTGGATGCAACTATGGCTATATAGATACATATATGGGCTTACACATACGACTATGACTATATAGATATGTCTATGGCTATAAAGATATTGGTGGAATACGGCCTAGTCACCAGTGAAAGAATAAAGAGGACAAAGAGCCAAAGGGTGAATCAAGAGCTTTCCAGAAGATTGGGTTCATCTCGGTCTGTTTAGGCTTTCAATCGGGCCCAAATGTAAAACTGAAGAAATCACTTTGTAGAAATAGTTTAGAAAAATTTGGGCCTTGTATTTAGGCCAAGTAGAATGAATTTGGGTTTTGTATTTTTGGGTCATGTAGTGTAAGTGTTGGGTCTTGAGGCCCATAAATAATGTTGGACGTGATCAAGGAGTCCAAGTTAGGGTACTGGAGAAGCTCTCTCCTTGTGCCACTTGTCATCATCACCTTGGAAGTACCTTAGAGTGCAAGCTAGGTTTGAGAAGCTTGTCATAGAAGCTAGGAGTAGAAGCTTGTCAAAGAAGCTAGAATTGGAGAGCTTCTTCTACAAGCTTCTCCCTGTACTTTCTTATAAATAGAGGTGTAGGCAAATTGTATACTAGGCTTGATTGTATAATGAAATGTTGACCATTTTTCAGCTCATTTGTCAAGTTTCCTTTTGAGTCTTCTTCTCCAAGAAGCCTTGAAGAACAATTGGTGGTTGGTCCAACCTCCTCAAAGATCACTAACATCTACTAGCTCATCCATTGCCTTGAAGCTTCCATCGTAGCTTCTTCCATCAATTCACCTTTCCACGATTTTATTCATTTTTTTCCTTGCTTACGCATTCAAGAAGAGTTCCTCACGTTCATTTGGATCGGTGCAAGCTTCCTCCATACTCTACAACATAATGTGTAGATTCAAGAAGCCAAAAGCATCAAGGAGCTCTTCTATCAGATGCAGATATAAGAGTCATAGTGGCAACACCGATAGTGATGGGAGAGAATTAAAGTTGTTGTTTTCTTTTCCTTTTTTCTTCTACTTTATTTATGAGTTTTGATTAATATGTTATTTGTTATTTATACTAAAGAAGGGGGTGACGGTGTAGCTAGAAGTATCCTTCGTGTCAAAAGACAAAGTGGAGATACAAGAAAAGGAAGAATGAGCCTGTGTCTATGGACAGTGGGGGTCTCAAAGATACAGAAAATCACAACACAACAAACATATTTTACGCCACGAAGTGAATCCGAGAACTGAGCACTAAAACATATTAAAAACCTACGTGATATTAATACTACATTTACAAAACATCAAGTCACCGAAAACATACCTATTTCTCCAGAAGTTAGTAGTGAATGGCAAAATGGAAGTGTGAAATGTAGCCCTGTCCTTTTTGGTACCGAAGCCAACAATGAAATGTGATAGTGTTTTCGTTCAACTCTCTCAATTCTCTCTCTCCTTGTGTGTGCAATTTTTCTGAAATTTTGAATGTTCCCAAAAGTTCTAAAAAAAAAAGGTTCCTCTATACGTGCATGTGTGAGTCTTTATAAAGATGTGTGTGATTTTTCTAAATTAGAAACAAAATTTTGTCTTAAAATGGTAAAATCTAACTCTTTAATGATAATTACTCAAAAAATCAAAATGCATCCAGAAATAACATTCTAAATTCAAAAATAATAAAATCAACAAGAACTAAAATGAACGAATTAAATTTCAAATAGGAACTTTAAATTCCAAATTAAATCAAATACAAAATAAAAAACCTTAAATTAAAATTAATATGAAAATTAAAAATCAGAAAACATGTAAATAAATAAAAATCACAACATCTTCAATTAAAATGCAAATCAACTGCATTCTTTCCACTTTTCTTATTTTTAACGTTAACTACTCCCTTTCCCACATCAGCCAATTTCTTCCCTCCTTTTTAATTCTCTTTCACTTCACTGCCATTAGTTTGTTCTATTTTTATTATTTTAAACGTTAGTTTTTATCTTTTTTTTTATTACTTCTAAAATCTTTTTAGAATTAACATTAGTAATTAGTTTTTTTTTTCTTTTCCCTTTCAGTAACCATAAAAATTGTTTCTTTCTTTTTTTTTCTTTTTTATGTTAGTTTTTAAAACCTCTTTTTTCATTTTTTTCTCTTTCTTCATTTAAAACTATTTCTTCTTTTTTCTTTTTTTTTTCACTTTAGATTATTTTCTTTATTTTTTTCATTTTTTTAAAACTCTCTTTTTTTTTATTTAACTTTTCCATTACTTAAATTTCTTGTTTATTTTTCTTTTGTTTATTATATATTCCAACGCTATTTATTATTAATTTTTCTATTTTTTTCTTTTTCTTTTTATTATTATTATTATTATTTTTGTTATTTGATTCTTAATCGTGAATACAATTTTTATCATTATTTATTTATTATTATATTTTTTTTATTATTTTTTATTAGTATTTTTTATTTCGAAAATTAAAATTAGACAAACATTTTGTCTTTTCTTCTTCTTCTTCTTATTATTATTTTTATTATTTATTATACTAACTATATTAAAACCTATATTTTATTTAATTTTTTTTATTATTATTATTTAAAACTTTTATTTACTTTGAGCCCATTTTTAATTTGATTTGCCTAGATAAAATTGGGTGTTGACAGTTGCCCCTCTTTACCTAACTTTTAATATGTAATTTGAAAATAGAATTTTCACATTATTAGGATAAAAGATAAGTAAAGACATAAATGCTAATATTATTTGAGACTTGGTAAGAGGTCGAGACCTTGCGTAGTAGCAGGTCACGCACGGAAATAGGTCGAGACCTTGCGTAGCAGTGGGTCACGTACCTAAATATTTGTTCATTTTCGTTTTTTATTTTTTTTTCAATTTTCATTTTTCATATTTTGTTTTTCATTTTTTTATAGGTCGAGTCCTTGCATAGTAGCGGGTCACACACCAAAATAGGCTGAGACCTTGCGTAGCAGTGGGTCATGTACCTAAATATGTCGAGACCTCGCATAACAACAGGTCATGCATCAAAATAGGGCGAGACCTTGCAGAGAAGCGGGTCACGTACCTAAATATTTGTTTGTTTTCGTTTTTTTATTTGAATTTGTTGTTTTTGAATTTTGATTTTGTATTTTTGATTTTTTTTGTATTCTTATTCTTATTTAAAATTTGAAATTTTGAATTTTATTAATATTTTTATTTGAACTTTGTATTTTGATTTTTAATTCAAATTTTGTATTTTTATTTGAATGCATGAGACTTTATTTATTTATTAAAACATTTTTCCTCATTTTTTTCCTTTCTTGTTTTAAAATGAGAATGCATGAATGCACAAAAATATAGTTTTCCAAAATTCTCCATATGTACGAATGAGATTGTATGAATAAATGCAAAAAATTATCATTATTTTTTTAAAATATTTTTTTTTCAAATGAGAATGTAAGTACCAAGGGTATACGAATATGTACAAAAAAGGTTTTTCCAACAGTTTTTTGTTTTCAAAATATTTTTTTCAAATTTTCTAAATAGGTACAAAAGTTTTTTTTTTTTTTTTTTAAAATTTTTTAGAATAAAAAATTTTTTTAAAATTTTTAAAATAATTTTTTAAAAATTTTTTTTTTTTTTTTAAAATTTTTTAAAATGAAAAATTATTTAAAAATTTATAAAATAATCTTTAAAAAGTTTTTTTTTTCAGAATAGGTACAAAAGTTGTTTTTTTCTTAAACGAGAGACATTCCAAATACAAGAGACATTCCTACATTTGTCATTTACCAACCCTATAGGTAAATGACAAATGTAGGGAGGAGAATTCGAGACATTTGGAGGAAACTGGGATTGCTCGGCCTCAGGTAGGTTATCATTTGCATACTCTTTCCAAAAGAGAAACACTTCATGTGAGGTAGGAGTGCCACTTTATATCAATGTTTCTTGCGTGCTCTTTTGAGAGTTTAGTGAGTACATGGTACCTGTACGAGCAAAATTATCCCAGTTTTGGTGTGCCGATATGGATTGGATGGAAATGTGAAGGGTTTACTTGAGAAGCAATGTGAGCAAATAGTTTTGATCAAAGTGGGTTCAGTATGTAAAATATATTTCTGAAAAGGGGAATGATTCATAAGAAGAAACTCGTACAAAATGCCCCAGTTTCGATGTTCAAGGGTGATGATGAGGTAGGGGTGAAAAGTGGCTTTTGTCACGACCTGGTCAACAACAGCGGACAACGATCTGAAAACGGAAAGTGGGATGAGAGTGAAATGAAAGAGATGAAGTCGCCAACATAGTTTATTAAGGAAAACTATGGAAAACCAAGTAAAAGGAAAAAGATGATTTGCGTAATCAAGATGGGTTCGGGAGTTGGTTACGTGTGGTGAAGGTATTAACACCCCCATAGTGTTTGTCCTAAGACAGTACCTTTAATCGAATGAGTAAAATGAAATGTGGTTTATTTAATGTTTATTTTTCCCAAAAACAAAAAAAAAACTGTAGATAAGAACAAAAAGTAAATTTTAAATTAAAGGACCTGACAAGGATTGATGTTACTCCTACGTATTTCCATCCATGATGGAAAATCAGGGCATATGTAGTTCTGAAAGAAAATGCGTGTTTAGAAATTTGATATTTTTTGTATTTTTAATTTTTTTGTGTTTTTTTATTATTTTTTTTCTACATGGGAATTTAATTCTGCATGACAAATATGGTACTGTATTGAGATACGGTTCCGTATTGGTTTACATCTTGCGGTGTCGCTTCAGGATACAACAATTGGAATGCGCAAGTGATGCAACATTAGGTGTTGAATAAGAGATACGACAATGGGAAGGCATGTTGAGTTAAAATAGTAAGAACGCGCATGTGATGCGGTACTCGGTGTTGAATAAGAGATACGACAATGAGAAAGCGTGTTGAGTTACAACAATAAAAACACGCATGTGATGCATCATTCGGTGTTGAATAAGAGATATGACAATGAGAAGGCGTGTTGAGTGGGTTGGATGACGTCATTCGACACCGAGATGATGTCATATGGTTCTGGGTTGAAGGAGATACAATTCAGTATTGAGGATGACGACATTCGACTCCGAGATGACGTCATACGATTCTGGGTTGAGGATCACGTCATTCAGCTCTGAGATGACGTCATAAGGCTGACGTATGACGTCATACGGTTCTTGGTTAATGGAGAATTATGGCGATGTTATAGATGACGTTATACGACTGGCATGTGACGTCATACAACTTGGGCGAGAGAATGATGGTAGAGGTTTTGGATGACATCATACGGTTGGAGTGTGACGTCATACGACTTTGGGTAAAAGTTTGTGGTGTAGTTTCTAGATGACATCATATGACTGACAATGACATCATACACTTTTGGATGAAAGTTTGGTAATGCAGTTTCTGAATGATGTCATATAGCTGACATATGACGTCACACAATTTTGGGTGAAAGTTTGGTAATGCAGTTTTTGGAAAATTGATATGCATGAAAATTTAAAGATTGCAATATGAATTTATCAAAAGGTACTGATAGGTATTGTTCTCCATATCAAGATTGTGCCCATGGCAGTAATCATTCCCCACAATGCTCAAATCGACTTGTGGTGACTCAGTAGCAAGACTATTTGGCATAGCTTGCCAAGGAGTTTGTCACTCAGAATGAAGAGAATCTGAATATCTCGTCCATGTCGAGTATGTACTCGACAAAACATAGCGAATATATGTTGAGCGGAGATAGTAACACCAGAGAGCTCGGCCATGACGAGCAGTGCTCGGCAAGCCCCATGGCTATACTTAACAATGCTCATATTGGGTATTTACAGTGCAGAAACAACTGGCTCCAGAAGGAAGGGTTGAATGGATCCTAAACTCAATTTGTTGTAAACAAAAACTACCAAGCAAGATTGTCCAAGGCAAAAATGTATAAGCACAAATGAAGCAGTTTTATACTGGTTCACCCTAATCTCTTAGGCTACGTCTAGTTATCCCTTGAAAAAAACCATTCAAGAGGTTCCATTATTTAGTAAATAGTTACAAAGAGTACACAAACATCTCCAGGTTACAACGAGTACACAAACTTCTCTAGGTTACGAGTACAAAAACCTCTCCATGTTATCTGAATACACAAACCTCTCCAGGTTAAACCCGTCCCAGTCTCCCCCTAAGATCAAGACAACTCAAGATTGAAAGAAACACTCTCAAAAGAGAGAACAATGAAAGCTCACAAGGGTTTACTTCACAGTGGTGAAAAATTATACAATAGTTTCGCACAATCCAAAAATCTAAATGCTCTCTATAGAAATTTTACAAAATATTGTATGATGTATTTCTCTTTTTGCTTCTTCTATTTTTTTTCATCTTGAAATTGTTCCTCTATATGTAGCTTTGTATAAACTAGCCGTTGGAATGCTTGAAAGGGGCAATCTTGACCATCTAATTGTTGAAACTAGCCATTAGAAGAACAACTTCTATTCTTGCTTCTGCATTAAAACTGACTTTATCTGCATATAGAAACAATTTAAACAACCCAATATATCTTTGATTTGAAACAATTAATCATGTTTAAATACTCCATAATAATTTGAATAATTTTCATTATGAACAAATTTGAACGTTAAAGCACAACATGATATAAAATCTGATTTTGATATTTATGTGAAAGACACTTTAATTTGTTTTTCAGATTTAGAAACAAATCAATTAACCACATTTAAATATTCCATAAGAATTTGAATAATTTTCATTACGAACCAATTTGAACGTTAAACCACAACATGATATAAAATATAATTTTGATATTTATGTAAAAGACACTTTAATTTGTTTTTCATATTTAAAAACAATTTTAAAATATTTCCGTCTTCTTTTAATTTTAATCAAAGTTAATTTAATAAAATAATACTAAATAAACCATTACCTAGATTGCAGTTTTGTACATACTCATCATGCTTAGAGATATGTAAATATTACTGTAACAGACACATAATATCATCAAATCCAAACACATACTTGGAGTATTGTTATCATCAAAATTTTATTAGATGATTTGATCAGCTAAAGGGACTTTGAATCGTCTAATGATTCAACAATCTCCCCCTTTTTGATGATGACAAAACTACAAGCCTTAAGAACAAATAATTGCAATAATATTAAGAGATTTAAATAGCGATAGATTTTATTTGATTAAAAGCACGCAAACGCACAACTGCATAAAATTAGAATTGTAAAACAAATCCAAGAGTACTCAAATTATTTGTCATATTTTCTCTTTCTCCCCTTTTTTGTGATCATGGAAAGGGGTTAATTTAAGAAATCATCATGGTTGCAGGGAGTTACTAAAAAAAGATTCTAATTGGTCATGTGTTTGGGATAGAGAATTTTGGATAATAGGGATGACTTCAAACTCTAGCTCACTAACATTGATCTTTAACACATAAATCCTATGGTTCTTGTAAACACTCATCAATTAATAGGTGAGAGAACAATATTATTTCATATTTTGGGGAGTCTATCTAATGTGAATTTGTGGTTTAAATAACACAAGAACTTGGGTAATGAAAGCAAATAAATTGAAGCTTTCTAGGTCTATAAATTTGGTAAAGGAAAATCATAGCTCAGACTCTCGAATGACTTTTATTTTTTAGCGATCAACACGGACCACGACCACATTTTATTAACAATGAAACCTAAAAAGACAACACTATCTACACAAAAGGTGTATTTATCTACATTTGAGAAAAGCTTATTTTTCTTAAGAACTAATAAAACTTCCCTACGATGATGAATGTGAGACTCTACACTAGTACTATATACAAGAATGTCATCAAAATAAACTACAACAAATTTTCATATACAATCCCTAAGCATATGATTCATAAGCCTCATGAAAGTGCTAGGTGCTTTAGTGAGCCCAAAAGGCATCACTAACCATTTATATTGTCCAAATTTGGTCTTGAAAGCGGTTTTCCACTCATCACCCTCTTTGATTCTAATTTGGTGATATCTGCTTTTTAGATGAATTTAAGAAAACACTATGGACTCATGCAACTCGTCAAGCATATCATCAAGTCTAGGGATCAGGTGTCTGTATTTGATAGTGATGTTATTGACCGCACGATAGTCACAACACATTCTCCATTTGCCATCCTTTTTGGGCACCAACAAAACTGGCACGACATATGGGCTGAGGCTCTTTTTCACCCAAGCCTTGTCTAACGATTCCTGAACTTGAGATTTTATCTCTATAGTTTCCTCTGGATTTGTTTTGTATCCCGGTTTGTTGGGCAGACTGGAACCCAGAACGAAATTAGTTTGATGCTTTATTTCCTAAAAAGGTGGCAATCTTGTAGGACCATCACTAGGAAATACATCATCAAATTCTTTTAAAAGTTTTTCAACTTAAGGAGACAAAACCCTAGGTTTAGATTCATTAGACTATGCACAGGTCAGTGTTCCTTAACACAACAAGAGGTATGGAGGTTGCTCAGTAAGGAGACAATGTTTTGAAGAATTTTTAATCAAGAAAGTCTCCTTTTGAGTGACCTCGGGGGAAGGAACACCTAGCTCGCACAACTCAGAGTCATCTTAGGACATAGGTTTTGATATTTTTGCCTTTTTTTCACTATTTATTTATTTTTCATTTGGACTTGATTCTCCAACATCCACATAGGAGTCAAAGGATGAAGGAAAAACTTTTTATGTTTATGAGTAAAGGTAATTTCATTGGTGAGACCATCATGGACAGTTTTCTTGTCAAATTGTCATGGTCTCCCCAATAAAACATGACAAACCTCCATAAGAACTACATCACATAAAACTTCATCAATATAATTTCCTAAGGGGAGCTTGACCTTCACTTGATTTTTAACATTAATGTCCACCCATCATTAATCCAATA
>Ga0099825_1006249_pt1 | contig 14980 bp, 4 predicted proteins | sample SiratroredBW_FD_76838 | JGI IMG/M metagenome (GOLD analysis project Ga0099825, IMG submission 76838) | Root nodule microbial communities of legume samples collected from California, USA - Siratro red BW | ecosystem: Host-associated > Plants > Roots > Nodule | place: USA: California | collected... | reverse complement strand
CACTTCATAATCAACTTTAAATCTAGACTTATAGTGCAACATTGGACTAAGATAATATCTTGTTGCTTGAAATGAACTATGGAATTGGTTGTCCTATCTTTGATCAATGATTTCCCAAATGGGAGAGAGTAGCTAAGAAAGATAAAAATAAATAAATTAATTGCCAAAAAAGTCTACAAAAAATAAATTAGAAAATGAAAGGTAATTAGTTATTATCTCCTTTTACTAACTCCATTGAACAAACTTTGTATCTTCTCTTGCACTATATATTGCTTCTTAAGTAAATCCCATGGTTGGTTTCTCATCCAAATCCACAGTGCCCAACAACTTAATTAGGAGAAGAGCACCTCTCATGCAATTCAAAATATTTCCAAAATCCATTATTCAATATCAAATATTCCAGAAGTACTCCATCTTCAGTCTTTCAAATTGACTAGATTGGCACTCCCTATATTTGAAAATCTTAATAAATGATTCTTTATTTTCATTCAAGCATCCTAAAATGAAATAAGAAGTGGGGAAATGGTAGAAACGGGAGTAATGAGAGGGTGTGGCAAGTTTATCATAGAAAGAAATTTAAGAATTAGTTAGTTCTTAGCTATTAACAACTGTTGCAGGAAGGGGGCTTAGACTTTCTAAGACTTTATTTTAGAAAGTCTATATATTCTTATCTTGTGGGGGAAAAGATAGGAAGGATTGTAGTTTGTTGTGACAAGGGCCCTATGTGAGAGGAAGTATTTTCTTTCGTAAACCTTTGTATAGAAGTTTTCTGAGAAATAATATTGTTTTGAGGGATTGCCCCTGCGCTTTCTATTCTACTTTTTACCTTCTCTTTGAACAGAAAACAAGTATTGGTTGGTCTTATCAAATCTGTTCCTTTAATAAATTTGTGCAGTGAGGAAACAAGACCAGTTCTTGAATATATGTAAGTTGTGAACTTTTACTACTAGTGGTCTAGTATTTTCTTCTATCAATTGAATGAGCTGCACAAAGTGTCTAACATAACTTCTTTCTCTTTTGTATCAATAAAGTATGCAATTTCCTTGTAATTTGGTATATTTTCAGTTACAATTTGGATCATTTTCTCTTCCCTGACCTCATTAACAACATCATCCATCATCCTGAAAAATTCTTCAACCGCCTCACAATGTCAGAAGCATCAATGGACTTCAAAAGAAGGACAATCTCCTTATAACTATTTATTAAAAAATTAAATATAGTCCTCCTATATCAGTCCAGCTATTTATGTTCTTCCTAAGGTTTAGTCGTCTTTTTAACATCTTCGGGAAGTGCTATAAATGCTCCAACATCCTTTGAAGTTCCTGCTAAATGATGTTTTAATCAATAAATTGCTCCTGATAATACTTTCTCACAATACTAACACCTCACATTTCTTGTTTTTCCATCAATTGAAATGCAATGGCTACATGCACGATTAGTTCTTGATCTGATAACCACTTCCTCTTCTAGGAACGTGACTTGAACCACCTTTAGTTGATGCCAGTTTTCTTTTCAAATTCTAAACAGAAAAGAATACCCACCATGTCTAAGATGGTAACAATAAAAGAACAAAATATGAAAAAAGGTTTTAGAATAGGATAGAGTCGGAGATGAATGCATCACTGGTGGTGTTGATGTGAGAGTTAGAGAAGGTGACTCAATGGTCGTGAGATGGGCTATGATAGTGAACTAAATGTTTGCGACAACAACATGCTGCAATATCCAAAAATGGCAATGGTGATGAGAGTGTCGTCAATGATAAGATAAGAGAGTTGTTTGGTTTTGTTTTGATTGGCAAATGGAAACCCTAGGGGAAAGGATGATCCTTGTGAGTTGGGTATTTTATTTTTTCGCATTGGGCTTTTTTAGCTTGAACCCTAGCTGCTCAAAGGATCAATGACGTGCACAATCTGCCAATTTGATGTGCAATTTCATGATGCCAACAACGATCTATGTGTCTCCCGATGTGCCTTGTGCATCAACTTGCCTTGTCTTCCTTACTCGAAGAATCATGAGTAGGACTTTGACAACATTGATGTCAACAACAAGCAATCTTATTTTTAAAAATGGGAAATTTTGAGTAATTCTAGAAGATCAGGGTGCTTCCTTTCATGAATATTTGTTTGTTATTTCTATATTTTCCTTGAAAAATATACTTATTTATTAGGGGATTAAATAGACTAGGTGAATTATAGTAACATAGGAACATTACTGAATTCTGGATCCATGCTGGGTCTGCATCTTTTAATTTTGCAACGGCCAAAAAGAATTGAATGAAAGCAGTTCAGGAGCATGATCAAAACTGTCAAGTTCTTTTTCCTTTTCATTATGCAACTTGGGATTCGTGTAGAGCATTGTAAAAATGTTCCTTGTTAAACACTAGAGGCAACATTTTCGATGAAGTTCAGAATTTCAAGAAACCTTGTTAATGTTTCATGTTAAAATTTTCATAGGCTAAGTAAATAAGCATAAATTTAAGGCTTCCTTGAATTGAATGTAGTCGCTTTCTGTCCAAAAGTTTCCTTGTCTTATCATGATTTGCTTTCCTAATTAATTAAATATTAAGGGTAGTGCTATAAGTTCTTATAATGCATCCCTGTTAATTTCAATATGCTGTTTATATTTAATCTATTATGTGCAATTTGGATGAATTACTGAGAGTTCGTATATTAAACATTCTTTTATTTCTGTCATTCTCTCTCTCTCAAACTACCTTCGTTGTGATTATGGTGCCACTTATACATGCACATTTTTTTAATCCTCCCACCTCAACCTTGCATAAATCTTTTGTAGCTTTTGGAATATCCAACCATCTTAGAGTTAATATTTGAATACTTATCTGCAGAGCATGCCATCTCAATACAGAGGTACAGGTCGCAGGGGTCATAGATCATTTAGAGGCTATGGTCGTGACCGATTCAATCACCATCGTGGTAGGGGACGTGGCAGGGGTCACGGTAGCCAGATCTCATCTCATTCTTCTGAAGCCACAATTGCTAATGTAGCTGATGTGCCTGCTGCTGATGGGCCCCCTTCAGTGATGCAACCATCATCAGTCGGTGGGCAATCATCATTACCAAATCCCGCACAAGTTCCATCTGCACTGTCGCAAGCACAACAACGTAAGTTATGGTGTGAAATTTGTATAGCCGAGTGCAATACTCCCGAAATGTTGGAGCAGCACAAAAATGGAAAGCGGCATAGGAAGAACTTGATTGTACATGAAGAACTACAAAGACGCAAAGCTCTAAATGGGCAACAGGGTGGAAATATTTCTACTTCTGAATCAAATTTAACAATCCAACATGAGAAAGCTCAAGAATCTGAGATAAAAGGATTACCTTTAGAAAATGTGGGTTCTGAAGCTACAATTGATAACCACACTGATGAAACAGAGGTTCACAATAATGTAGAAGGGGTTTCTGAAGTTCAAACTGAAGAGCCTCAAGAGGAACCTAGAGAAAACTCTTTCATACAAGGATATGGACTCAAGCGTACGATGAGTGAAGGTAGAGGAGGAAAATACATGAGGAGTGATGATGGGTCAAGAAAACTGGTGGAACCTCCAAAGCCTAAGCATAAGCCGGTTACATCCCTCATATGCGAATTGTGCAATGTTAAATGTGATTCCGTAGTTGTCTACAATAGTCACTTGATGGGGAAAAAGCACATGTCAAATTTCAAGCGTGTCCATGGCTACCAGGCTTTGAATGGAGAAGCAGGGATCAAACCGCATCACTCTCTTGGTATTAATTCTCTGTCAAATGCAAGTAATTTTCCAGTCCCACAAGGTGCAAGTGTCCCACTAGGCGTTACTGATCCACGAAACCTTCTGGCTCATCTCCTTGTGACTGTGCTATCCAATGTCCAAGTGCTACCAACAGCACCACTGTCAGGTCCTGTGGCCGATCAGACACAAGCACCAACATTCATGGCAGGATCAAGTCATCAACCAACGTCTCAAAATTTGACAGAGACTCGAGTCTCAGATTCCATGGCATATTTTGAGATTGAAAATCATGCTGGGAAAACAAAAGATCAGATACCATCTGTCGTATTGCAGCAGGATGAGACTGCAGGTTCAAGTAATAATGCTAACACTGAAACCGTTGGTGGAAGTTCTGCAAAGGAAGAAACGGTGGTGAAACTTCCCCAGGATAGTGCAGTTATCACACCTGCCGAAAACCCAGTTGCAACAAATGAACAAATACCATCATAATGTGCAAGCTCCAACATCATAGACATTTAGTAAGACCATAGAAGATGTGATCATTTTTTTTCTCTCTTCGTTGATTTCATTTTTCAGTACTTTCGTGTGATTAAAAGTTTAATATTTTAAGACGTGAACTAACATAGGTGGGATTCCCACACCTAGCTTTATAACATGATCTTTGAGTTACAAGGTTAAGGTCATGTCTACTTATGTTTGAACATCTGTACTTCTGAGAAATGCTGTTTGAATTGCTGTTGAAGAGACCGGGATACATGGCAGAAATCCATCGTTGTGCTGCAACACCTTCTGATGTGACCAGTGACTGTCTACATGTATGGAAAACAGAAGTAGCTGCAACATCGTATCCATTTATCAATGATCAAAAGAGGCTATTAGAGCTGGATTAGATGGCAAGATTGACGCAAAAACTTCTACTGTGCCTACTTTTAAATTTTAGCCAGAGGAAAATGTTTGGCAAAATTTTTTGTAGTGTCAAGATTGTAAATGAAAATGTTGCTTGTGTACAAGCTTCTTGCACGCTCCTTTCGGGTACTGATTAGTTTCTGCCTCCGCAATTTTTGAGTATTAATCATGCAAGCAACAAATTCCGTTCCCAATTTTGGAAGTATGACGAATTTTATGAAGACAACCACCTCAAAATGATTTTTGTTATTTGAAACATTTAAGGTTAATTTGAAGCATTCAAAGTTAATAAAGTATACTTACCCGATTATGAGATATTCCGAAATATATTTATAATGGTATACTTTTTTGTTAGCCAAAAAACTACCATAAATGTATATATACCCTAAACCCTAAATACTTGGTTATAACTATTGAATAATAAGTAATTAGTAATCAATTATATATCTTATTTTTCTTAATTATTTTTTTTCATATTTAAGCTTAAGTTCAAAAGTTTATAAATACATATTGATCTCATATAAAGTAATTATTTAATTTTCTCACCAAATACTCATATTTTATATTTTATAATTTTTCTAGTTCTTACTGACTAGAATGTCCGAGAATTTTTTGCAGATAACTCTCTTCTTATTCTTAACAACTCGGTAACCAATCTTTGGAGGTTTAAACTACCATGCTTTCTAAGTATATCACTTTTTTCACCTCAAAGAATCACCCTCCTTTCGGGTAGGAACATTTGACACTCATCGTGGGACTTGGGTAAAACTAATCTCAAACCACACGTCTTGTGGTGCTTATCCAAAACTAGAATTGTCGCATCATCCTCATCGAACCCTTATATGGACCTCTCAATCAATGAAGCCCTTTGAGAACCTTCAAAACACAATAGATGACATTCAAGTCAAATTTGACAAAGACTTGGAGCTCATGTGAAACCAACATCGAGTCGAGTTGCAAAATCTCCATGAGTAGCTCTCGATACCTAACCAGAACTGGAACACACTGATCTGAGTAAAACCTACAAGCTAAAACCCAATGCACCGAGTAAGTATTGTCCAAACCTGACAGAAAAACAACTTACCGAGGATTACCCGTGCACAATACTCGGTCTTAAAGGGTAGTAGTAGAGATGCGGGCACAAGAGTTACATGTTGGAACTAATCCTAAGCTTCACACCAAATCAACAACATGCAACAACTTCTCAATCAGGCTCGAGGGTCATTATTACAAAAGGAATCAAAGGCATGTGATCAACATCATTTGAAGTCATGAAGGTCTGACTTCCTAAAAAATGGATGTGGCCTTCTTTTGAAAAATATGATGGATCATTGGACCTAGAGGTACACATCAAGGCATATCTTTTTTTTTTTTTTTTTATAAGCACATCAAGGCATACCTAACCTGAATAAACCTCTTCTTCAAAAATATAGGAGTACATTGCGAGTTTTTTCTAACTACTCCTAAGGGACCACTCTTGGAATGGTATTATTCCCTATCCAGAAATTTGATATCTTCATTCGACACTTTCTGTGCAAGGTTCATAGCTCAGTTTGCAAACTCAAATTTGTGAGCCTCAACCTCTTTGCATAACATCGTACAAGGGGATACTGTGTCACTTCAACAATACATGGCTCGATTAGCTACGACGTCCCTCCATATTCTTGACCTACATTTGGCGGTTGCCATGCACACACTCTTAGTAGGATTCCATTTGCAGAAATTTCTTGATATGCTATATATTGACCCACCTACCAACATGAACGAACTCAATAATCGAGTAGCACAATATATCAGTGATGGACTACGGGGCTATGCCCGTGCAGGATCAAAGAGAGCAACCCTGACAAATTTGCAATGATGATAGAGGGACGATACTGTTGATGGATTTGCTTGGGGTGGTAGTACTTCAGGAAGGAAAGGCATATTCGGAGTAGATGCTCGGTAAGCCTATTACCACCTCGTTCCTTCCTATCAATCATATTTACCTCCGTTAATGACCATGCACAAGATGATCTAGTCGTTGTCACCACCACAATAGCCAATTAGCGGGTCAAAAAGGTCCTCATCGACATTCTTAAAGCTCAACATTCTCACTTCCCTTGTCCAATCATATTCGAACCCACTATTAGGATTTGTGGAGGAAAAGTACACACACAAGGTTATGTCAATCTACTTACAACATTCAACATAAGTTAAACCTATCAGACACCACAGTCTAGTCTATTTTGGTGGAGGTTGACACTTCGTACAATGCTTTATTTGGATTAAGAACCCTCGACCAGCTTGGAGCCTTTGTTTCTACATTGTATATGGTGATGAAATTGTCTGTCGAGAATGAAACAACTATTACTATAAAGGTTGATTCCAAAGTGGCAAGGGAATGTTATGCATAAAAGCTCAAGCTCACCCCTTATTCATTAAGGGTTCCTACCACCAACGGTGTAACTTAGATTAAAGAGGTGTTAGACTTGCCAGAATAACATGACAATGTTCAGAAGTATCATAATATTGAAGAAACACCTCGAACCCTCTCGACTAAAATAACTGCTGCCCTAGATGACGAGGTTAATCTTGACCCTGAAGTCGTGTTTGAAGAAAATTGACCCAACTTTGACGAGCCAATGTAAATGTACAACTTATGATACAAACCTGTCTCCAATACTGTAGACGAGAATAAAGAGGTCACTGAGCTAGAGTCTCAATCAAAAGCTTATAAGGAGTTTGCGCCTAATTTGGCTTGTTTGGGCCTACAAGCAAACTTTTTGGCCGAAGTTCAAAATTGAAGATCACTCTGGAGATATTGGAGCATCAAGATTATAATACCACTACTTGTAAAAATTTTATAGAGTAGTGTAGAATTTATTTTGGGTCTTGTTTTTTGGGCCAAGTAGAATAGGACTTTGGGCCTTGTATTTTGAGCCACGTAATGTAGGGTTTTGGGCTTTAAATCCCATAATGACAAGTGGGCATCCACCGATGAATTAAGCATCCAAGAAGGTGCCACCTAGGAAGATAGAAGGTGCCACATGAGCATATAAAGCTTCCAACTAGGTGCCACATGGGGAGCTACTTTCCAAGCTTCTTTTGCCACTTGTCCTCCTCTCATTGGAAAGGATTTGAAGCTTTGGTTGCAAGTTAACCTTGCCACATTTCACTACTTCAGTGGAGAGGATTTGAGCCTATCATGAGGGGCTACTTGTCAACATCTTAGTGGAGAGGATTTTTAAGAAGCTTGTTACACAAGTTAGGGTTAGAGACTTTCTTAGTCTATAAATAGGAACCTCTAATACATGAATTTTTAGTTTATGAATAAGTGTTGAAATGCTGGTCAAATTAAGGATCTTCTCCTTGTCCAGGAACTTTCTTTAAAGTAGTTTGGTCAAGAAACTCTAGTGTTAGTGTGTTGGCCTAACCACACCTAAGTTTTTATTGAATTTCCAACTCCAACCACATCCAAACTTCACGTCGAATCATCATTTCTACTACTACCTCCATTAATTTCAAAAATTCCACAAATCACAGAAGCAAGCACACGAAATCATGCAATGGAATAGGAATTTCATCATCGCGTTCCTTATGTAGCTCAGTGCACATGGGTGGGCAAAACAATTAGTTGCTTATTAATAATAGAAGTGAAGTGAGTCCTACTAAAATAGTTTATCTTTTTGCATGGAGTGCTGCGTATGTCTAGCATTGATCCAAGCATCATGTGCCATAAACTTGCAATCATTCCTCAAACCAAGTTGGTGGCCCAAAGGAAAAGAATGCTCGGTGAATAAAGATGTTAACCGTTGACCAGTAAATCAGTCAATTACTTAAAATTGATTTCATAAGGAACATAATCTATACCACATGGCTATCAAATGTTGTCATGGTGAAAAAATCAACTGACAAGTGGAGGATGTGTACTAACTATACTGATTTAAACAAAACATGCCCCAAGAATGCACACAGGTGGGCAGAATAATTAGTTGCTTATTGAGAAAAAAATAGAGCGAGTCCTATCAAAAAATGTTGATATATTCGCATGGAGTTTAATAGATTGTTTGACATTGATTTAGACTTCATGTGCCATAAACTCACCATCCTTCCTCAAGCTAAATTGGTGGCCTAAAGGGAAAGAAAGCTAGGTTAAGAGAGACATCTATCCGTTAAGTAGGAAGTTAGTCAATTACTTAAAACAAACTTCATAAGGAAAATAATTTATACCATATGCCTAACATATGTGTCGTAACAGGATCGCGGCAAGACAACGATCAAATAAAATAAAATAATTAATAAAACTATATTAAATAGAGATGGAGTCGTCACTGTATGGGAAACTACGGAAATATCAAAAATAAGAAAATAGTCTACGAACCAAATTTAGGATTCGGGAGTCGGTTACGTGTGGGAAGGTATTAGCATCCTACCACGCCCGTCTTAAAACGGTACCTTTAATCAAATAAGAAAAATGAGTGTGATTTTACAAAATATTATTTTCCCAAAATAATAACAATAAAGATGCAATTAAAGAAAAATAAAAAAATAAAAAATTTAAATAGAAAAAAAAACAAAGAAACAATAATGATACAATTAAAGGAAAAAAATAAAAATAAAAAAATGCAAATGGAAAAACAATAACAAAGAAACAATAAAGATGTAATTAAAGGCAAATAAAAGATGTAAATAAAAAAAATATAAAGATGCAATTAAAGAGAAATAAAAGATGCAAAAAAATAAAATAAAATGAGGATGTAATTAAAGACAAATAAAATATGCAAATAAAAAATAAAGAAAATATTTTTTATTTTTGGGTCCAATAAGAATTGACCTTGCTCCTATGCATTTTCATTTACAGTGAAAGATCAACATAGTTCCAATTAAAATTTGTTTGATGAGATGTTTGATATTTTTTAATTGTGAAAAATTTTATATATTTTTTTAATATTTTAGAAGATTTATATTTTTATATTTTTCAAAATTTAAATATTTTTGTGTATTTTCTTTTTTAAAAAAATTCGTACTAGATATCACGTGATTCATACGGTCGTTTGAATATCGGAACTAAATTAGTACTTTTCGACTTAAATCTCGCATAATGCGAACAATCATTTGGGAATTTAATCGAATATATTTAAAAATAAAATACAAGAAAACTATATTGGTATTTAATTATTTTTATTTATTATTTATTTTAAAATTAAAATTTTAATATAATAAAATTTAGATATGAGAAAACAAATATGGTCATAAATTTTATCTTATGAAAAATGAGATAAAATTGAGAATGAAAAATAAAATAAAAAAATAAAATAATTGATTATTATAGAATATATGATGATGCTGATTTTAAAAAATGTAAAATAATTCATAAAAGTATTGGGCCAAATGCATGAACTAAGTTTATTATTATTTATTTTATTTATTTTTTATTTAATATGGTATATATATCAAAATCAAATTAGATGACGAAAGTGAAGCTCTGTTTTGTTGTGTTCGTTGTGCGTGTTATTTCTATTGAAAATGAAGGACCATTGAAGATGTAAAAGAAAACACAAAAATAAAAATGTACGATGACCATGCTTAAACGACAGTGACGTGTAAATAAACAATATAGTAACGCATAATGAATAATACTTTGCTAAAATGAAACAAAACAAAATAGTAAAGATAAAATGATACTAACATCTGAATTCTCTCTCTGGTGTGAGTAAAGCAAAGTGGGTAGTGGAAATATGAATAGTGAAGATGAATAAATCTCAATATTTGTTCACCCTAAAGATCCTTTTTTTAATCATTCTCTAACCTTTCAATTGCTTTTTGTCGGTTTCTATGTGTGAGCAGATATATATTTTTGCAAAATAAAATCTATAGTGAACTCTTAATCTGTAACCCCCTCTTAAAAATATAAATTATTTCCCTTTCAAATTCCTAGTTTTCTTTTGTCAGCAAATTTTAATTAATGCTATTTATTTAGAAAAAAACTAGAAAATTAATTTTATTAATCATAATTATTTGCAATTAACCAAAATAATTACACCCTTAAAAGGTCACGGAACAGACTCTTAAAAAAATGGTCAGCTTCCCTTCTCAAATTTCATTTTATTCAAAATTCAAATTATTTCAATAATCAAATTCAATTGTTTTTCAATCAAGCGAATTTCCATCAATTTTTAATTAATTTGTGTACCAAAGTCATTAAATCAAATAATTTTGCACATGATTTCTAATTATAGAGCAGATAGTATGAGACACAAGCCTAAACGTCTGGTGAGAAATGAGTGTAGAAGAATGAGGACATAAGAAGAGAATATATGGGTCTCACCTACTAGAGAACGCAAATAATAAAAACAAGTTGTAATTAACAAAAATAGGAGTGCTTAACAAAACTGACCCAAATAAAAGAAAAATTAGAAAACAACTAAAATATTTTTATTTAAAACCTTAAAGGGACTAAGCCTTAAATCCATTTTATTTTTCATAAGTATTTAAAATGGACCAAAATTCCTTTTCCTTTAGAACATTTAAAATAAGATCAAATTCTCCTTTTTTTTTTTTATCTTTTTAAATATTTATCACAATTTCGTAAAGATAAAAACATATTTTTATTAATATTTTTTCTAAAGCATATTATTTATTATTATTTTCATTAAAAAAAAATAACATTTAGACTTAAATCAAATGACTAATTTTTTATTATTTATTTAAAAAAATACATAAAATATTTTTACAAGAAGGATAAAAAGGATAAAAATCTAAATCATGTATTTTTGTATTTTTCCCTCTAAAATGAAAAGAAAAACAAAAGATTATGAAAATCAAACTTAAATTTTCTGAGCATTGATTAGAAATATTTTTTATATGTTTTTTATTATTTTTTTATTCGGACTTAATTGGATGTTGACAATATGTTTTCAAAATTAAATGGGAAGTGGAGGATGTGTACCAACTATATTGATTTAAACAAAGTATGCCCTAAGTATACATACCCTCTAACAAGCATAAATCAACTTGTTGGCAACACAACTGCCTAAGAATTACTTACTTTTCTTGATGCTTATTCAGGATACAATCAAATCAGAATATATACGCTTGATGAAGACAAAACTACTTTTATGACTGATGGAGATAACTTTTGCTACAAAGTCAAGCCTTTAGGACTAAAATATGTCAACTTGATATATCAAACCTCATGGACAAGGTCTTTAAAGAAATCATGGGCAAAATTATAGAGGTATACGTTGATGACATGGTCGTAAAGTCAAGAGCAGAAGACCATTATGTCCACTTAGAAAGGATTTTCATTAAGGTTAAGAAACACATGTACCTAAACCTATAAGGGATGAACATTATCATTCTTGAGTAAGCAATTTGATTCGAATTTGAAATATCGAACAATCGGGCTGAGTACAAAGCCTTAATTGCAAGACTGAGACTTGCTTTGGAGTAAGAAATAAAACAACTTAAGTGCCACAACAACTCCCAATTAATCATAAGACAGATGAATGTTGATTATCAAGCCAAAAAGCCTTTGTAAAACAAAAGTATAATTATATCACTAAAAAATTGATGGATCGATTCAATAAATTCACCATCATCCATGTACCCAAGAAGCATAAAAACAATGCAAATGTCCTATCTAAATATCTATCATCACAAAATACTTTGCAAAAATTTCAAAAAATTTAAACACACAATTAAACCTTTCCTTCTTATGTATTTGGCTTGTTTTTACAACACAGTTGCACAAAACTGTCATCCTTGTCTCACTTATGTGGCCTATGTCATAGAGCATTAACAGACACAGACAAAGAGATAGATGGTGTAGAGCCTATCATAGTGGAACTTTCCAAGATATACAAATTACCCTACCATACTTTACAATAATACTCCTCTTCCTAAACACTTGCATCAAACTATCTTAAATACTAAACATCAATCCACTAGCATTCAATGCACCCACTAAAATAAAGTTCTTCTTTAGTTGTGAAATGTGATAAACTTATGACATTGTCCTCACCACTTTTTCTTGTATATTAATCTTAATAGACTCAATGCCCACAAATTAATTTGTAAGATTGTGATTGTCGATGACAACATTACTACCAACTTTCTCCTCATATATTTGGGCACGTATGAAAAATGCAACAAGAAAAAATAAAAGAATTAGAAAATGATTATTCCCTTCTTGAATTCTAATAATCAAGTTCTTCAAATGTACAATCTTACTAAAAGAGACATCCAAACTCCATGCTCCTTCGACAAAACGTACATATTGATGTATCACAAATTAAATCTATTCTTTCTTATAAACTTTTTAGTCTTGATTACATTGGTTATCTTATTGAACATTTTCTTTATGAAAAGAAAAATAAACAACAAGATTTATCTTGATTAAGAATCAACAAAATATGAAATATATCAAATTTTCATATATATATATATATATATATATATATGAATATAATTGTTGCAAATAATTATTTAAATATAATTTATTTTTTATAGAATATTTCCATTTAGATGTTGTTTTCAAATGATTTATTAAATCAAGTAACGCGATTACTTTAAATGTTATTTTTTTAGGTAGAAAATCATATTATAATATTTCCTTTATTAAATTTAGCATGAGATTCTATGGTGACATTCATGTATTATTTTAAGTGCAATTACTAATTACTTGTTGATACTAATACTTTAATGCCTAGTAGAATTTATTGTCATCAATTTTTTTATCACATAAATCGTGTAGCATTCCCAAACTTTTATAGGATTAGATTGTCTTATTCTTAATATTTCATAATGCAACAATTGTCTTTTAATAAGATTGCTAATCTCTGCCAACTTTTATGCAAAAGTTACATGAATAAATATGACAACTTTTAATTGAATGATGCAAATAAACAAGCTATCTAAATTGGAAGAGTAAAAATATATTAAAGTCTCTAATAAAATTTTAAAAAATATGTCACTTAATTAAATTCAAATGACAAATGATGAGTAGATAATTATTTGTCACATCATTAACATCACTAATGTATTTTAATCCTATGGTATAAGAACTAAAAAAAATATAAAGAAACTAACTAGAGGACCAAAAGAAATTGTATTCCAAATGTAGAACACTAAAAAGATATTTAAGTTATTTTTAATTATATGTAACTTGTCGATGAAATTTTGTTTAACAATGTTGATCCGTTAAATTTTAATCATCAATAACTTTGTTCAATTTCCATTTTTAAAAATTTGTTTAATCAGTGTCAAATTATGGTAACAAATTTTGTTAGCCGTTACCCTTATCAATCACTAGTAGAAAAAAGGCCTTCATCGTCGGTTCTGAGAGACCTTTGTCGTCGGTTCTCGAACCGACGTTGACCCAGGAGACGTTGATTTAGACGTCGGTTGAAGAACCGACATCACGTAGTTTCCCACAACGTCGGTTAAGATCAGATAACCGACGTCATAATTTTACTACAACCTGTAAACATAAGAAGCATCACATCGGTTTGGTGCCAAAACCGACGTGGTGCTTCTTATGTTTACATGTTCTAGATGCACCACCATGCCGGTTTTGACCATAACCGACGTGGTGATTCAATCACAATGACGGTTATAGCTATAATCGACGTTGTGTTTGTGTTTTTTTTTAAATATACAGAATAAATAAGCTGGTGACCTCCTTGCATAAATTTCAGAAACCAGCCATTTCAATACACAAAATGATATGCAATTGTAGTTCTTACTTGGTACACACACTAATTTACACTAAAATGTACAATATTACAATAAGAACTAATTCTAATCTATACTAAGATTGACTCTTAACTTTGAGAAAGTGCTTTGCCCATTCTTTTTGAATTTCTTCTATATCATTCTTGTCCAATGGCTCTGTATCCTTAAAAGCTTGAAATAAGTACAAATTTTAATCTTAGAACTTTAAAATTAACAAACATTTAACACATTTACAAACTTATAAGAGAAAAACTTACGTGCTCCCAAGAATCCATGAGAACAGCTCTTGCTATGGTTCTCATCTAGTGCATAATGTAATATCCACATTCCCAACTTCCTTGTTGCTTATTGCACTTTCATTAAAGTTTCAATCATCAAAATTTGAATAATGCTAATTTTAATAAAGTTAATTACATTTAGAGTTAAATACCTTAGTCTATATCCATTGGAGGTTTTGGGTTGCGGATGAAGATCTCCTGCAAAGAACCTTACACACATTCATTGCACTAAAATCCAAGTTTTTTAGTAATTTGCTTATTTTTAATTAAAATAGTGATATATAATACTTAAAGTTAATTAAACGATACCTTTGTACAATTTGTTTCAAATCGTTTTGTGGCTTCTTAT
>Ga0099825_1006247_pt1 | contig 14982 bp, 5 predicted proteins | sample SiratroredBW_FD_76838 | JGI IMG/M metagenome (GOLD analysis project Ga0099825, IMG submission 76838) | Root nodule microbial communities of legume samples collected from California, USA - Siratro red BW | ecosystem: Host-associated > Plants > Roots > Nodule | place: USA: California | collected... | reverse complement strand
GAAGTTTTATTGAGATTGTTGAGATTGAAATGGAAAGTGAATGAATAGATGAATGAAAATTGATGATGTATGATATGAATTGTATGTGATGCGTAGGCATAGTATTTTCAGGAAAGAAAACATTTATGCTGAGAAATAGGATGTGCATTGTCTAAGGATCTAGTTTAACGATTGATATCCTGACTCTACTAGTAATAAGAATCAAATAGATGAATATTACTAGGTGGTGAGAGTCGAAGGAGATTCATATGACTGAAATTGCTGCATGAAAAAGGGTTGGTCAAGACAGTTATATGGATTAACCCTATCATATGAGATTAATGGTGATGAGATGAGACACATTAATCGAGGTAGTATGACAGGTGCAAATCTCGGGGTCTATTCAATGCACGAGTCTTCCAGAAATAGATTGAGTCTGTCTATATTATGTGATGTCTTGAGTTGGATGATAGATGTTGTCAATTGATTGTTAATTCTTAAATGATGTATACTTGTGATTATTTGAGATTAATTGAGATATTTTGAATTACTAGCTTACCCTTTCTTGTTTGTGTTATGTGTTCGTTTATATTGTGATGATCGTATTATACACGGGAGAAGGTAATATTACAAATGGTACTATGGAAGATGCTTTTGAATGAACCAATTGCGGTTTTAAAAGCTTTTTGAAAAACTCTTATTTTATTTATATGCATATATGTGTAAATGTATAATTAGTTATGTTTTAATTCTATACGAAGAGGGAAATCTTTTGAAGTATAATGTTCATGAATGGTTGGTATATATGTCTATATTGTGCATTATATTTTAACTACTGATTTGAATAAATTAGATGTTATAAATAATTGTTGGGATGTTACAGGTAGCATTGTAACAAATAATTTAAAATCAATTCCACCGAAACATCCATTATAACTTATTTACAACATCCAAATACAATTACTTTAAACACGCAATAGGTCAACAACAATTTTGAAATCAAAAACACACTTTAATCCTCAATCAAAATATATTATATCAACACACAACATTTAACAAAAAAAAATATAATCTTATTTCCGACATGTAATTTTATAACACCCTACAAATACGCCATATCAATCATAATTCAACTACTTCATCTTGTATATCCAATTTCTATCCTAATTAACTTTATGAAATTCTCATTTAAGGTAATTCTCAACATTAATTCAATTTACATTAAATTAAAAAATAAAAATAAAAATCAAATCAAATCAATTAATCTCTAACATAAATCAAATAAAACATCAATTTTTCCAAATTCTACATGTTATAACGTTACTAAACTAAAAAATGCAACTAATCTAAATCTTATTTAGTCAAGTTCTAATCCTGCACAAATTGGTTACTGAGTATCTAAAATGCTCCAACTCATTATAATTCATTTAATTTAAACTTAGGATCAAACTCCACCCACTTCCTCAAGTCATGTTTCCTTCTAGGAATTGCTCCAAAACATAGAAAAGTTCTACCTTGACTAAGGATGCCTATTCAAGAGTGAAACATGTCACTGTATACCTAGTCTAGTAGAGATTAATATATTTGACGTTGATCTCATATGTAGTAACAAAAGGCTTACATGAAAATAAAATAAGAAAGAAGAAATTGAAATATAGAGAAAATAAAAAATTACTTTAATTAAATTTTTGATCGGTCAATGATCATCACCTTAACGTTATGATAAGAATCAATCTAGAAAGTTAAAACTTAGAAACAATTAAGATGGTTTGATTTATAAATAAATATTTAAAATTTTGATTTATATATTCAATATAAAATAAAATTAAAACTTTTATTTTTTTAAAGAAACATATTGAATAAATGGTTAGAATATAATAGTAGTTCTGAATAGTATAATAAATTTAATATTGTAATATTAAATGAGTATTTGGTTTATAAAATTATATTTTATAGTTAGAACCTTATTTCTAAAATATTATAATTTAGAATGCTGTTGATGCACAAATTTAAAAAGTGTATAGATATGTTTAACTGTTTCTAAGAATGTATTTAAAATTTAAAGTAATTTAAATAAAAAAACTGCATGCGTATTACATAATAATTTTTCACGGAGAAAATATTATATTCTCATCCTTCTAATGGTAATAAAATATAGAAAAACATAATAATAATAATAATAATAATAATAATAATAATAATAATAATAATAATAGAAGTTACATATTCAAAATTATTTTTAAATGTTAAGAACAAATAAAGGAATACAACATTGTCATGATCATATCCCTAAAATAAATACACTAATAGTAACTATACTATAAAGTGCACATACTCTTGATTGCACATTCAAAAGTAATTTTAATTATTTGTTCGGAAAACCATTAAAATTTTGATTCAAGTGTAATGTTTTAGAAAGGGATTGAACTGCAATGTTAAAACAAACATTCAATCTTATTTTCTTTATTTTTTTTCACACAAGCACACACGTTCAATCTTAACAAAAGAAAGATCATCAAAAAGTTCATATCACATGATCGAAACCACACAGAAAAAGGTTAAAATAATTGCTTTCTACCCATTGTCATCAAAATCCTGTGATGTGCCAAATCACTCCTTCTGTACCCAATTTTCTCGTGTCATTTTCTTTCCAAATCTTAAATCAAATACGTACTGGTACCAATTTCCCTTTTTTTTTATTGCTTATTTGTTTTTTAATAAAAAACGAAAAATTTAATTGTTGGACAAATGGACAATGTTGAAAGATCACGAATTTTTAAGAGTGTTAACGGTAAAATGTTGAAGGATCACAGAGATTCAAGCTTAATAAATAAGAATGTTTCGTGCACGAAACACATCATCCATAGTTCGATTGTAAGTTATTTTCATCAGATATGTAATGACGTATGATTTCAAATTAAGAAAATTGCACACTTGCACGTTCTTCAAAGTAATAACCATTATTTATGTTGTAATAAAATTATTCATTTGTTTTGAAAAAAGTAATCCTTTTACTTTATATATAATAACTATTATCACTTTAGATACATAAAAGATAATTGAAAAAATTACAAGTTTAGAGGGAAAAAAAACGAAAGTTTAGAAAATAAAGTAAAAATAAATTAAATAAAAAGAGTTTGATTAGAAGTAGAATGAATGCATCCCGAGAAGGCAACATGTGGTGATAATTAAGATTAATTTAGAGATTAATAAATTTGATTAAGAATCAGTTGGAATTATCGAACTTTAAATTTTCTTGATTTATCATGAGTTTTAGTTTAGTTTTCTTGAATATTATTGTTTTTATTTTTAATTTTTTAAATAATATTATTTTCTTTATGTGTAAATAATTAGTGAATTCTGAGATTTAACCTGATTGAAACATGAAGATTTATAATGATGCTAAAAGGCATATAACTTTTATTTTTTAAAAAAAAAAAAAAAAGACTAGAAACTTATCATTATATGTTTGTGTTGGTAGTGATTCAATCTAGTGAAAAATAAATATTAAATTATATAGATTTTTCTATTGACACGTGTACAATGATTTTTCTAACCATCTCTTTCATAACTAGGATCTTGAAGGGTGTGATCTGTGTTGCAGGACTTCTTTTCAAACAAAAATCTTACTCTTTTTCTTTACTCAAAATAAACTCAAATAAAAAAAATTACCCCGATATATATAATGAGCGTATGTTATCTAAAATAAATTATTTTACTCTTGACATTAGTTTTCAACTATTTCTTTTCTGAAAATTCGCTCCGGGGACCAATTTCCATCCATAGTGCTTTATTGTCTTAAATATTTAAAATATTTTTTAAATTAATTTTATTTATTTTAATAAAAGTATAATTAATAGTTAATATGTTTAATATCATTAATAAAATGATACGTAATTTAATTAATATAAAAATAATTAATAAAAATGACTTTTATAAGAATTAATATTTAGTGATGTTATTACCACTAGTTTTGGTTAATAATTATTAATTAATTCATATTTATGATTATAATTAAAAATTAATAATTAAAATTAAATTTATTTTCCCAATTAATAATATTTTTTTTATGTATTCAAGTGTGAGTCTAAGTTTCACATTGAGTAGAAATGAGAAAGTTGAACAACATATAAGAAAGAAGACCCACAAATCCAATGCCTTAAGATTTTGGGTTGAAGGTGGTGTCATTTCCTTGTTTAGGTTGGGCTCTTGTCTCATTGTATTTGATCTCCCAGTGTTTCTTCTCTCAGATTTTTCGAACAAGTGATATTAGAGTTGATGGTTAGCGGTGACCAGCTCAAACGAGTACAATTTGATCCCAGTATCGAAAGTCTTCCTGACGGAAGTTTCAAGCAATCGTGTCCCATTTAAGTGTGTAAAAGACAATTCAAGTGAGGGTCATTGTGAGAGAGATACTCGTATTTGAAAATGTTTCCGCCCGGGAGCATAATAATGGGAAAGAGGGAGTCTCACTTGAGAAGGAGATTGTTAGGTATCAAAGTGTGAGTCTAAGTCTCACATTAACCCACAAACTTAATGCCTTAAGGTTTTTGGTTGAAGGTGGTGTCATTCTCTTATGTGGGTCAAACTCTTGTCTCATTCTTGTTTGATCTTCCCAGTATTGTCTCCTTCGGATTCTCCTAACAAGTATTGTTGGGTATCCAAGTATGAGTCTAAGTCCCACATTGAGTAGAAATGAAAAAATTGAACAACATATAAGAAAGAAGACCCACAAAGCCAATGTCTTAAGGTTTTGGGTTGAAGGTAGTGTCATTCCCTTATTTAGGTCAGGCTCTATCTCATTCTTGTTTGATCTCCTCAGTATTCTCTCCCTCGGATTCTCCCAACAAGTGATATCAGACCCGATGATTTGTGGTGGTGATCGACTTAGACGAGTGTAGTTTGATCCCTGTGTCGAAAGTCTTCCTGACAAATGTTTCAAGAAAGTGTGTCCCATTTAAGTGAGCGGGGGAGTGTATCAATGTGGAAGAGAGATTCTCACTTGAGAGGGAGATTGTTAGGTATCAAAGTGTGAGTTTAAGTCTCACATAGAGTATAAATGAGAAAGTTGAGCAACATATAAGAAAGAAGACCCACAAACCCAATACATTAAGCTTTTGGGTTGAAGGTGGTGTTATTCCCATGTATGGGTTGGGCTCTTGTCTCATTGTGTTTGATCTCCTCGATGTTTCTCCCCTCATATTTTCTCAACAATTTCAAGATTATTAAAAATATTGAAAGTTTTTGATAATATTAATAATAATGATAATTAAATTTTATTTATTCTTTATAAAAATATTTTTATAAATTATTATTCTAATTTATTATTATTAGTAGAGTATATTTTGTAATCATACTATATAGAAGAAAATTGAAATAATTTTTTTATTTCTTTTATGAGATTTTTATTATAATTTTTTTTTTGGATTTCATTTGATCTATAAGTTATCAATTTTTTTTTTCTTTTTCTGTTTTTGTGCATCTCTTTCTTAACAATATATAGGTCATATTCATCATGTTTTTCACTAAAAGAGATGATTAAAGTAGAAGTAATAATAAGAATTAAGATATATGCAAAATGGGATTAGGCACAACTAGTTAGAAGGAGATAAAAAAGAAGAATAATGAGTTCCTAAGAAAGGTGACAAAAAACCTCCCCCAAGAATAGGAAGAATAAGACTAGTATGGAAAGGAGTCCTTCTACCTCGATAAAGATGAAGACATGCCCAGCAAGGGATATTTGAGCCTAACATTACTTTTCTTAATTTTTTTAAAAAAACAAAATGACTAATGTTGAAACTTTGTCTTGTATGGGAATGTAAATATTAACAAAATTTTCTGGCATATGACACGGATGAATATTGGTACGGATGAATATTGGTGGAAGTACCCTCGGGAGCAATGGAAGATTTAGAAAAATCTTAGAATTTTTTCCAAGTTTCTCAAAGAAAACTCAGAACTAGGGTTCCTTTTTCAAGGAAGGATCCTTGGAGAAGATTCCTTAAGTGAATATTCTCATTTTAAGACATTAAAAGAACTAGAAGAATGCATAAGAGCAACTCAATTCTAAAAGTGGATAACAAGAGGGGGCAAAGGGCTCTAGATATAGATGGAAGAGTCCTCTTACACTTCATGTTTTAAGGGATGTGGGACAAAAAAGAATGACAAATGCAGTTGCACACTCCAAATTGGCGCTCTAAACTAGTTTCAAGTCTCACATCTTGCAATTTAAGGCAAATTCATGTCTTTATAACCATTTTTGCTCCCTTGTTTGGTTCATGGTCGTGTGGCTTGTATATGGATTGATTTGTGGCCATGTGTTGACCTCCTTTGTAGGGTTTTTAACTCTCCAATTGAGGCCTAATTGGGGATGGACAAAATTGACTTGAGAACTAAGATTTTAACCACCCAATCTACCCTAATTGAGATTCTTCTTCTTCTTCTTCTTCTTCCCACTTGAGAAAAGATTTAGTGATTGTATGCTTTATTTGTTTGTATTTTTATCATTTTCCCTCTATGATAAAAGATCCATCTATAGTAAGCAGAAAGCAAAAGTTAAATAATTTTCTTTGTAATAAAAGAATTCTAAAAAAAAAATTGAAAGAAAATTTAATGAAACAATGCCTTTTATTTTTGCAAAAAATTTTGGAGAAAACTAAGGGTCACTGTTTTAGGAATATCTTTTTTCTTCACTTTGTTTTTGTCATTGTTTTGTGTCATGTAACAACAAGACAAAGTGATGTTTTTGAGATTTTTGGGAAGAAGAGTTAGCACTGTGATTTAAGTGAAAACAAGAGTTCAAAGTATTGCAATCTCCCTTTAAGGATTATCTTTCTTTTTTCTTCCTCTACTTTTTGATCCTTTCTTGCTCTACTTTCTTTCTAATAAGAGCTTGCCTTCTTTTCTATGAACACTTTTTCTTTTCTTATATATTTTTTTCTTTTATTATAATTTTTCTTCCTTTTACTACAAGATCTTTCATTTCTTTAATTTTATCCCTTTTCTGTAGGGGAGGAAAGCCTACTTTAGGCTCATTAGGACGAGTATGATTTTTAGGCCTATGATAATGCCTAGAGGGTGATTGATAAGAATCATCATGGTGATGACTACAATACACCCTTTTGGGAATGAGAGTCCTTATGATGTTCTCTTATTCTATTTAACCCCTTTTTATGTTTACTTTTAGATTTACCTTATCGATGCATGTACTAAGCAAACATGATTTTTTAGCTCTTCCATTGATTTTATTTTATTTTATTTTATTTTTTTGGAGCTCAACTATCAAGTGTTCCCCCTCTTGTTGATTCCTAAAACTACCATGTACACTAAAATATTGTGTATGATCACTTATGTTTTTTTATCCAAAATACATTTCACAAAGTTTCCAAAAATTTATATAAATGAGTGATAAATGTTTTCAAAAAAGTTTTTCTAGAGAAGCTTTCTACAAATAAAAGATGTTGAAAGTTTACTAATTATAATTCCAAAAAAGAAAGATGGGTCACAAGTGGGCATACTTAAATATCAAGTTTTTCCTAGTCAGAATTTTTTCTAGAGCATTTTCATAATCTTTCTTAATAAAAAAATTTCAAAAATATTTTTCAAGTGTTTGAATGTACAAGTACACCTAAGGACCAAAAGAAGGTCACTAAATGTTTCAAGAGGTATTTCATAGTCTTGTCTCGAATATAAAACACTAGAAAACTTAAAATATAGGAAATCAAAAGCAAAATAAACTTAAAATATATGAAAGTCCAAGTGACACTTGTAATCCCCATGAAACACTTCTACAAGTCTAAAACGAAATGATTACAACGTTTAAATTGGTAGATGAGATTGTACCAAAAGCATTTTCCCATGACACCCAAGAAAATGAAGGAAAATTACAAAGCAAAGTTTGCAACAAAACTTACAAAATTAGTGACAAGATCAAGTTACAAAAAATTATGAAACAAATTAGCCATAAATTTTAGTGACGGATTTGTGAATTTGTGACGAAATTTCCATTAATTCAACTTTGATACTTTGTTAACTTTTATTTTTGTGTTTTCGATCTAGTAACCAATGGTGTTTCCTCTCAAAGGTTTTCACTTCTCAAAATGCTTTTCCCTTCTTCCAAAGTCTCTTAAAAAAATAGTTTCTAAAAGTTCTTCAACCAACAGCTATAATGCTATCTTGGAAGAAGTGGGTTTCTTTCAAATTTCAAAAGAGAAGTTTAAATATTTTTCAAGTAGAGTGAGAAGAAAAACTTAAGAAAAACATAATTAAAAGACTACTTCCATAATTTGGGCTGAATGGACCTAACTTTGCATAAGTCTGACTTATTAGTATTATCTTATTTGGGTCTGAAGCAATGTAACATTTCATAACTTAAAAATAATCTCATTTAATGTAAATTGAGAAACAAATTTACAAATATAAAATGAAAAAATCTTGAAAAAACTTAAAGAAAATAACATTAATGAAGATCTACCAAAAGATTGTCATTATTGATATTTTGAATTTTTAATATTCTTTTATATTTAAATAATTTTTTAAATTTGATGGTAATTGAAATACTTTTTCAAACAAAAGAAAAATTAAAATTAAATGCTCATCCAAACAAAGATATTTAAAAAATGAAACAATTTAAAATGAAATTAATTTAAATTCAACCTATCCAAATACAAGGTAAATAAAATTTTAAAATTTTCAATTTCTTTTAAAATTCTTTACTCAAACAACATATTTTATCATAAAATAATTTACATATTTTAAAAACATAATTATCCTCTTAAAATTTCTTATCCAAACAAAAGGTTAGTTTCCATCATATAAAAATATGAAATATTATTCAAATTAACGATACACTGAATGGACTAACTTTCACATCTATCTATGCATGTTAGGAGAATTATTATAATTTTAGATAAAAACGTTTATCTATTTTGAAAACTGTTGAAATAAATTAAACAGATAATATATTATAGTCTAAGGATAATTTCTTAATGAAAGGGTAATTCTTTATTTGGATTAGGAAGAAATGTGGCTTTGTCAAATAATGACAAGAAAAATTTGTAGGTATTATGAAATGGCAATCACATGGATGGGGTTGTTAAATTACAACGCTGGCTTAATAAGGAACATTCACATGCATGCACGTGCATCAAACTCCCAAGCACGGGACGGTAGTCTTTGGTGGTCCATCATTCATTGATTTAATTCTACGCTGAGTTGCACGAAATAAAACATGGATCACCACCCAAAACAACGCCAATAATGGATAATTCAGCATACCTTTTCAATATTCATTAAACTTTTGAGCAAATTGTACCATCACGTCTTATAATTTCGTAAATTTGGTCCTAAGTACTTAATTTTCCTAAATTTTATGACAATCTCTTATGCACGACTACTTTTTTTATGTTTAGTATGGATGGCGTTTAAAAAACATAAAAAAATTAAGTTATATTCAAGATATAAATAAGAATTTTAACTATTTAATTTTAGTTATAAAATCTCATCATCTTTTCAATTTTTTTTTTCGTCAAATTCTCTCTATCTTTTTTTCTTAATTTTTTTATACCATTTCTATTGTTTTTTCAATCACAATTCACACTTTAGAAGATAATAAAATTTAGGATAATCTCACTCTCACTAGATTATCTTTATTTTGGAGTATGTATTATTTTTCGTAAATATTTATTTTTCTCTTTTTCTTTTTGATTATATGTGTGTAGTAGCAGAGCTTGGTTATATATTGGCCTCTCAATTTTTTTTTATATATATACAATTTAATATAGAAATAAAAACAATTTTTTTAATATTAGTATATTTTATATATATGACAATCTTAAATCTTTTGTACACCTATAAAAAAATTTTGACATTTCCACAATACTTCTTGAAGATCTGTCACTGTATATGTAGGTTGTTGTGTATAAATGTGATACAGGTATTGCTCTTTGTGGTTTTTTCTTTTCTTTAAGAGACAAATTTTCTAATGTAAATCTTTAAAGGTTGGAAAAATCTAGAATCACTCAAAAGATGTTCTAAGAATTCAAACCATTAGAAAAGGAATAAAAAATGGCATAAGCATGAAGAATAAGTGAGTTTGCTTGCTATGTATTTAAGAATAATTAAGAAAACAAGAACAAATTGTAAAATAAAATAGAAAATGTATTGAAAGAAAGAAAATGGATAGAAAATGTCATTTTCAAGAGAAATCCCAAAAGATAAATTCTTTTTTGAGAATTTATCACTTAAAAAAGCTTTTCAAAATAAGAATCAAAATAAGATTTTTAAAATTCATTCAATCTTAAAGTGATTTTTACATGAGAGAGTGACTCTCACCACAACCTAGGACGTGGAAGAGACACTTTCATGCGTCTTGAAAGTTTAGAATCCTAAGTACATTCATAAGATTAATTAATTATATGATTACAATACAATAAATTTGTTGCTTACTTGTTCATATTTACTTACAAATTTGGATCCGTAGAAAAATATTATTTACGTATATAAATTATGTACGGACTAAGAACTATATGTAAATTTGTTATCCATATGGATTTATCTACAAGTAATCCTAACTATTGGATCGAACACTTACCTATAAATGAAAAGTTATAACATAGTCAAAACAATGTCCTTTTCTACTTAAGAGCATAACAACCTAAATGTCACTGTTTGATTATAATTTGACCCACCTCACTTCTGCTATCTTTATCCATGAACACTTTATATAGCTTATTAGATATGACCATTGTAGGTTTTGATCAAGAAAAACTTGATCTATGTAATATCTTCTTTAATGGAAAGTCTTGATGATAATAATTTTTTTCTTTAAATATTCTTATAAAGATAAATAATTTCACATAATATTTGTAGATATACAAAGTATCAATATCTCTGTTTAAATTATTTTCGAAAATGTTTTCCAATTGGACCATTTGCATATAAAATTATTTCTTTTAGTAGATAAGCTAGTCGTTTGATAAGAACGTTTTATTACTTGATTTATTCTAAAAAATGTGTTCAATTATGACTTGTTTATTTAATAAAAATGAATAAACAGATTAACCAAATAATCCTGGAAGATAAGATAGACTATGATAGAGTTTGATAAATCGTTTATCACATTAAAACTTGTTACACAAGTATTATCACATATAACAAACTACTTCATTAAATTATATCAAAGCGAAATTAGATTTTTTTACTAATGGAATATGTCATTCGTGAATAAATATTTAATTAATTTAGATAAAATATTTCCAGTTTTAGAACCTTTATTATTGACACTGAATAATATATTATTACACTAGTTAATAATTTTATACTTATATAATTCAAAATAATTATTTTATCAAATAAAGACCAATATAAAATTCCATTAAATAAAACATTTCCATTGAAATATTTAACTTGAAGTCTGCTTTACATTATTATAGAAGCATTAAAATAAATAAGAAGAAAACAAAATGTGTAAATAACTTAAGTTGGCAAAAAAAAAAAAAAGTAAGAGAATTAAATGAAAAAAAGAATCAAAATATATTATCTTGTTTATTTCGTTTTATATTTTTGTGAATTTAAAAAGGAATTGCTTATTTATGTTTTAGTCCGCATTAATTTTTAAAAAAATAATTTTATAATATTTTAGTTTCAATTAATAATAAACGCTCTTTTATAATTTTTTTTAATTTGTTGTATGTATATAATTTAAAAAACGGAAACTAAACTTGAAAAAAATATTAATAATTTCCAATATATTTTCCAATTAAAAATTAAAATTATATAATTGAGCGATTGCACTTCTTATTTGATATATTTTTTAATATTTTTATAATTTATAATAGATCTTAATGAATAATAAAAAGTGTTTGTTGACATTTATTAGAATATATATTATTTGCCTAAAAAATGTTAGTTATGAGTAGTGCACTACATAGTGTAAAGTAAAACCAACCAAGGAAAGAATATAGGTTAGGTTGGGGGTGTCCTCCTAATGATTGTGACCATATACTTTCTCCCTATCATGGCAATCACCATTTGGGGCCGCTCTTTAAACTCTATGAGTACAAATCGGAGTCTTATTTTATTTTTCTCATAAGAAAATCATATTTAAATAATTTTTTTATTTATTCTATTTTGTAAACATGATAAAACAGGTTATATTTTATATGTCATGAGAGTTTGGATAAAAATGCTCTTTGTAGTTATTATTATCTTTTTTCTGGTTAAAAGAGATATTAGCATTATTTTTTACTTTCTAAAAATTAAAAAAATAATCTAATAACGTTTTTAATTTGTGTTCAATAAATTTACAAAGTAAATAACCTTTCAGACCTTATTATGATTAACATTATCACTACGTTAGTAGAAATATACAAAATACTCAAGTTAGTAGAAATATTTGTAACCTTATTATGATTAACATTATCACCACATTATTTAAACAATTTAAATGTTTAATGGGTAATACATTAAGGTGCAGTTGGTTTTAAAAGGGAATTGAATAAAGTTTGAACACAAAAAGTGAAATATAAATAATTCAAAGATAATATAAAATAAAGTAAACAGTAAAAAGAAATAGACATAGATTTATACTAGTTCATCCTACAATCAACGTATTTTGCACCTTTCTAGGTAACAAGTTTCATGTCTCTCGAGGAACATATATTATTACACCTCTCCATGTATGGATTTCAACACATCTCCAAGGACATGTATTATAACACCTCTCTAGGTACCCCAATCTTAATCTCCTCCTGAGATTAAAACCTCTCAAAAAATGAGAAACACTCTCAACAAATGAAAGCTCACAAGGTATTCTTCACAAGGTGAAGGATTTACAACAGTTTAACACATAACCTCTTTTCTAATTTTTCTCGATACCAAGATATAAGCAATGAACTCGCTCAAAATATTTCTCTTGTATTTCTCGTAGTGTCCTTCTTCGTATGTGTTTCTCGTATGTGTTGTGTTTTGTTCTTCATCTTTAATGATCTTTATATAACCTTTGGGATGATGACCTTTAAAGCTTGTATCTTCTTTGAATGACAAATTTTGCATTGATGATCAACATAACTTGATTTTGAATCATTTGATAACATTCCTTTGTTGTTTCAAATTTGAACTTTGAGCTCTATTATATTTGTACCTGATCTTTCTATAATTTGTGTTATTTATTCTTCTTCATTGCATTTGACACTCTAAAGGAAACTCCTTATTTGATTTATTCTCAACATCTTGATTATATAACTTTTATATTCAATGCATTTAAATTCTTTTTACATTAAATTCTTGATTTTTGAAGCTTTGATTCTCTCTGATAATCTTTTGTGAAATTATTGTCTTGTAGCTTCATCTTCATCTGGTAGTTCCTTGATAAGGAAAATTTTGATATATTCTTTCTTTCTTGACTTGAATATTTTTTTACTTGTGTTTCACTTTGAACAACTTGCATATTTCTGATTAACTTTGTAGATGCTCAAATAGGAATTGGAATGCAACTCCAAGACGTGGTGCGGAAGCCAATTTATGGATCTAGTTCCGTGAGGTGAAGCGCAACTAGATGGAGTTGTCTACAACTTTGATACTATGGAGAATGATGTGCTAGATGGAACAAGGTTCTTGATAGAGGTTAGGCCAATTAACAAGGGTTTTCTAAGTCTAACTCTAACGAGAGCAAACAAAGAAGAGTTCAAGACAAGTGCTGGAAAAATTCAGCAGCATTTAATTAATGTCAATCAAGTTATTTTGTACATGAACTCCACACATATTTATAGAAGAAAGAAGGAAAAGGTTATGGAAGAAGCTTCCCAACCCTAGAGTATGGAGCAATCTACTATACCCTAACCCTAGTGTGCTCCACACGCTTCATATCCTAGGCTACGTAACCCTAGCTTGCTTAACAAGCTTCGAATGTTGTGTTGACATGTGGCAGAAGGCAAAGGAGGTGTTAACCCTAACCCTAAGGTGCAACCCTAACCCTAATGCACCTAGAGTTTTATTATACTTCTATTTTGAATATTTTTGCATTTATAGTATCAAGGAGTTAGCTTTGTGAGCATTTTGATGTGCCTTTGTGCCTCAGATTCCCACTGCTCCTCTATTTGCTTGGCCATAGATCTTATAATAGGACCTTGTCTAGGCCTTCGTCCATAGTAAAAAAGAATTAAAACTACAAAAACATTGATATGTTACAGTTTAACGCAAGAACAAAACAACTTAAAAACTTTGATCTTCTTTTTTTCTTACTCTACTCCCCCTTTACACAATCTTCTTCCCTTTTTTTATACTCCCTTTTTAAATCTTGTTTTCCCTATTTACTCAATTCTTCCCCATTTTAACCATCAATAACAAGGGGTGAACATCTTCAGTTAATCTCCACGACTTCTTCATCACCAGATGAAATAACCATTGGAGTCACAAAGGTTGTTGGCAACAAAGGTTTTTGGTTTGAGCCTAGCAGAAACGTGGTTGTTAGTACTCTCACAAGAATAAAGATTTGATGAAGTCAAACAAGACAAAACAAGCAAGACAAAGCAAGTAAGCAATTGGAGGAGATTTGGGATTTGGTCTTGTGTGAGTGAGTGAGAGCTTGATTGGCAAAGAACCTATGCATAATTGAGGAGATGTCCACCAGCACAATGGTCTAAGAATTATTAAAAACTAATCAAAGTGAGCTAGCCAAAGTTTGGTGCAAACTGGATTGAAATACACTGCACTAGACAAAAATAAATCGATTCCAGTTTTCAAGAAATCGATTTATTCGTGTTTGGCAGAACTTAAATAACTTATTTGTGAAAAATAGAATTGGGGGTTTTTCCTTTATAAACACTGCAAGGTTTCTAATGTGCGCTATAGTCTTACAGAAATTGAGAGTTAATTCTTGATATTACTGTGAAAAAAAAAAACACTCTGGGTAGTTGAGAATTTCTTGATCAAAATCAATTGGGGCTTTTTCTTGAAGAATCACTCTTGACCAATTCACTGTGCCATTGGAATTCTTCAAGACTG
>Ga0099825_1006246_pt1 | contig 14983 bp, 5 predicted proteins | sample SiratroredBW_FD_76838 | JGI IMG/M metagenome (GOLD analysis project Ga0099825, IMG submission 76838) | Root nodule microbial communities of legume samples collected from California, USA - Siratro red BW | ecosystem: Host-associated > Plants > Roots > Nodule | place: USA: California | collected... | reverse complement strand
CTCTCTCTCTCTCTCTCTCTCTGAGCCATGCCTGTTGTCACAAACACAACAACACCTACAGTGGAAGAACACATCAAATGGAGAAGACCCAGAAACCAATTCAACCATCACCACCACCACCACCACCCCATTTCAGAATCAGATCCAAACCCTCAAATCCCTTCCATAATTCAATCAACTAGGGGCAAGGCCACCATATCCTCCCTGCTCCTCTCCACTTTTTCCAACAACGCTTCCTCCTCCAATAATGACACCCCCACCATCAATGGCACTGCCCCAAGCAAGAAAAAAAGCAACTTTTCTACAGCGACCTTAAGAGGGTTGGGGTGCACCGCCGGCGCGTCGCAGCAGGTGTCGGTGCCGGCGGTGATTCGCTCCTCCGCCGATTGGCAAGGGAAGAAAACAAGAAAAAAGAAGCACAAGAGAACAGGCAACAGTGGCAAGAACAAGACTTTCCATGGTGGGATTCTAGAAGGTTCCAATCCTGGGTGTGTGGATTTTCAAGATGTTTGGTGTGGCCCTGGAATTGGGTTCTCAGCCGATACTGCTGCCTCTGTTGATTGTGTTGTGGCCAGAAAGAATGTATCTGCAAGAGGGAAAATTGATGTGGATAAGATTACTCACAGGGAGGTATTCTCATTTCTGCAATGTTTTATCTTTTTTCTTTTTTATTCTTGGTTTGGTCTCTAATCTGTTGAAAACTTTAGCCTTTTCTTTCATCTACCCCTTCTTGGTGTCGTTTTTTAACTCAGAACAATGTTTTCTTTCTGTTGATAAGCTGCATTAATGTTTATTTTTCCGTTTTTAACCCCAACAAAAGAATCTTTTGCAAGCATTAACAATTCCTTTCTTGATTGGTAATTTCTTAGATTCTGTTTATCAATCAAATAATACCAAGAAAGTAGAAAAATACCATTGGTTTGTGTATGGATGAACATCTTTCTATCAGCAGTTCGGAACCCTGTGCCACTTTTTTCTGTAATGTTTAAATTCCCATGAAATATACACAAGACAGTATAAAAAAGTATTTTCTGTACGAGCCTTAAGTCTTTCATCGTTTTCATGTAGCGCTGTTTTTTGTTTTCTTTTTGCAGTGCATGTGATCTCTGATAATCTTATCTAACTATTATTCCTTCAATATTAAAACAATTCTTTATATTACAAACTAACTCATTTAACACTTTTAAAATGCTGAAATTATGTGGAACTATCCTTTCACCCTATTATTAATCCATTAATGTTTCTTTCGTTTCATTTTTCATGCGGATATAACAAGAAATAATGATTATTCGTAACCAACAAAGTGTCTTGTTGATTTCACAAATAATTATTTTGGTTATTAATAGGTATCAGTAAGTACCCTTTGAGAACGCGTGGTAGTTAAGTTACAGATGGAAGAAGGAGAGTTGTTGATTATTGGATTGGTGTTTAGTGTGAAACAGGGATCCGTTATTATTTATGCGTTTAGATAGACACGTGAATGATTAGTTGGATCTTCGTTTGAGTTCTGTTTCGTCATATTTTTTGTTTCACAATTGCCTTGACGTGATTTCGAACTAACAAATACTGTCTCATTATTAAATATATATTGGCAGCGATCATCGTATGCGGGAAGGCGCACAGAAACCTTCACTTTTCTGGACACTGATTCTGACATTTTCACGCCACGCTCTGCCTCTGACTCTTATGGAACTGCAAGATACTATCGTCATGTTCGAGATCCTTCCTCTGATGGTTTTGCTGAGGTTGCCTCTAATATACATATACCCTTTTCCCTGTCTTTATTGTGAATAATCGTAAGAGCATGAATGTGTTTCATACCAATTCTCTGGTTTGTTCTTATATAAAAATCGTATTTTTTTTGTATAACGTGTTTAAATATAGAATTATTAATTCAAGTTGTTTACTGTCTATAGGACTTGCATGTGCTGGCTGGCTGAAAAGTTACAAAACTGAATTTTGACTTACCTTGAAGTGAATGTATCGTGTTTTGAACTGTAAATAAATAAACTTGTCGTTTTTGTTTCCAAGAACGAAAGGTCTTTTGTATTTAATCTGGGAACACAGAACATAATTAGTTATTTAGTTCATGCATTTTGAGATTCATAGTATTGTTCCTATGGATGTGTCTTTTAGATTCAAGCACTTGTGTTTTCCTACTGTCGTGTCTTATTTATGAAGAGTTGTCTTGTATAGTATAAATGCTTATTTATTAGTGCATTTGCACAACAAGCCATGAATCCAAATTAAAGTGAGTTTCTTTCAGTGTTTGAGTCTTTTATGTTTCTGTCCATATCCCTTATTTTCTTTAGATTAATAGCAGATTAGCAGTTATATTCTGGAATTTCATGATTGAGTGATACGTTTCTTTGTTTGGCGAACAGATTTAGTCATCAACTTGGATTGACATTCTCATGTGTGAGTGTGCATATGGTCTACACAAGTTGTGTTGAATAGACACCTCATAAATCTTGATCTTAATAAATGTGTTATGAAGCACATAGTTTGATATAATGCTGCCATGACTGTTTTGTTCAATGCCGAGTGCATTGTGACTGTTTTGTATTGTCCACCCTTTTATTTTTTGCATTATCAGATGTAACGTCTGGTTAGTGGAGGTTATTATTTTATAAACAATGCATGTGTGTATATCCAATAACGTCTTTGCATAGATTTTTTTTGCAGTCGAGCTAATATTGCATATCTTGATTTTTGCTGGCAATTTGAAGATAGTGATGCTTCAAGGGAGTCTACTAATGGGTGGACAACTAAATTCACATGATCAATTTAGAGACTGGAGACTTGATGTTGATAACATGTCATATGAGGTTAGTTATTTCTCAAGCATAGCTATCTCTCAAGCATAGCTATCAAATTCCTTTTGCAATATTTTATTTTCAAGCTATTAATATATGATCCATGGACATTGTTTTATGTTGGTCAATATATATGGTTTGTGTTTGATAGCAATTGCTTGAGCTTGGTGAGAGAATTGGTCATGTAAGCACTGGACTCAAGGAAGATGTGATGGGACGAAACATAAGGAAGGCCAGAATTCAATTTTGGGATGATACATCAAAGCATCAAATAGATAAAGAGTGCAGCATTTGCCAGGTAAGTTTGAAAAATTGAATTAAATTTCTGATTATAGGAGTTTCTTACATTGCTTTTCTTCCAAGATATATATGTTTTCAAGTTTTGTTTAAAGGATTGAATATAGTCTTAGTTATGGATTCAATATTTTACTGTTGTCCAATCACAACAAATTGTCCTGTATGACAAAGTTGTTGACTTTTTTACACTAAGAGTGTGCAATTTTTTTTTTTTCAGGAGGAGTATGAAGCAGGTGATGAGCTGGGGAGGCTAAATTGTGAACACAGTTATCACTTTCAGTGTATAAAACAATGGGTTTCACAGAAAAATTTCTGCCCAGTATGTAAGCAGCAAGTTGCAGCACGACACGAGTGACACAAGCCTAGTGCTTTTTTGGACAGCTTCCATCTACAGATTTGTGTATAGTTTTTCATATCCAATACAAGCAAGAATTTTCATTCTTTGCTGTCATTTATCATTTCATCTTTCAAAACTAAGCATATCCTATCCTCTGTGAGGAGGCGGCAATTATATGTTATTGAGTAAAGGTTTTTTAATTTGGTTCAGAGTTGAGAGCTCTGCATATTAGAGGCAAGAGGGGTTTGCCTAAATGCACTTTTCTGGACTTGTGTCTGTTACAAAGTAGTATGTTTCTATTTTGATTGCTTGTCCTCAACTATACCCCTTTCGGATCATCTGGTGATAGATTTTGTTGGCAGTGGCTATATCTTCAATCTCTATAAATATATTTAAGGATTAAAAAAAATACCTTTTATGAAATAATAGTCATGCATTCTCCACCCATAAACAAGCAAAAGACGTTAACATTGTTAGTATGAAAAAGAAAAAGAAAACGTGTCGAGGTGAGCCACAAAAGTTATGAAAAGATTTATTTCATTTTCATCTCAGTTTTCAGATGCTGGAGAATTGAATGTTACGTTGTGTTACATTATTCATCATGAGGGACAAGAACATCATGAAAACTCAAACTCTTACTTTTCTTAGTGACAGGGATGTCTCCATGTGAACTACCAAAAATAGACCACTCCATGAATCACGGTTCACAAAATCAAATAAATAAAACAATAAAAAATGGACCAAGGCCACGTCACATCACACACCTGCATGAGCAATTAAAGCTTTCATGCTTGTCTCTTACTCATCAAAGTGCCAGTGATATATGAGCTCACAAAAACTTGTTAGCATTATCATATATCACATTCCTAAAATTATGCTGTCAAGTTGCAAGAACAGTGGAACTCTTCTTCTTGGAGTTGGAGTGTTTATCGGTGTTATTGGCCCACAAGAAAAACTTACAGTTGTATTGTAAGCATGAATTCATTTCAATTTCAACCGCCATGCTAAGATTCTACTTTGTAGCCATCTCTTTTCTTTTTGATAGATTCATTTACGAGAGAGAGAATGTGCTTTGCAATCTCAGCTGAGGCATTCGGGTTTGCAGCTTTTAGAGCCCTCTCAGACATGTCTTCCATCTTCTCCTGGTCCCCTATCATGCATATTTTCAATGTCCAAAATCCAAACCAAGAAATAAGGCAAGAGAAAACAAAGAAAGAAAGAAAAAGAGATACATGTTTCTTAACTCAAACAGGTTAGTCCTGAATTTTGGAAATACAACAAACATGGTGTATTCTTACAACAGCAAGCAGTAAAAAATGTTAATCAGTGACAGATTACATTAATGGGAGAATTTATAATTTCAAAATTAAGGGTGTACTGTAGTAGTCGCTGCTAATTATGGTGCGGATCTGAAAGTCGAGGAAAGAAAGAAAAACAATATGAAAAGAAAATACTAGTGCAGCTTTTTTAGGTTACTAAAATTGAGTAAAAAACAAGGAATGTCAGAAGATTGTCAGGTTTCACATTAGAAACTCTGAGAAAGAAGGTTGGAACTTGGGGGCAAAGAATGCTTGAGCTTGTTCTGAAAGATAAAAAGACAGTAAATTATTATTGACTCTTTTAAGACTTTAACCCTTTCCCAAACTTCAAGTTTCAATTCTGGTAAACAGTTACAGCACCATGCTAGAGTCTGCAATATAGAAGTTTACGACATAGGGCCATCATTAGTTGAAATATTGCCCCAACTGTGAGAACCATAAACCATTTAGAAATATAGTTATAGAACAAGAATTTTTCTATGCACAAGTTTCACAAGATTATTACCATTGGTATTGTTGTTTTGGACATTAGTATAAGTCTTGAGGAATAATAGTATTAAAAACCAGCTTGTTTATCCTTGAATATGTTCAACACTGAGCAATATAACATGTCATTATTGATCATGTGAATTTAGTTGTCCACCTATTAGTAGACTCCCTTGAAGCATCACTATCTTCAAATTGATCATGTGAATTTAGAGACTGGAGACTTGATGTTGATAACATGTCATATGAGGTTAGCTATTTCTCAAGCATAGCCATCTATTTCCTTCTGCAATATTTTATTTCCGAGCTATTAATATATTATTCATGGATATTGTTTTATGTTGGTCAATACATGTGGCTTCTGTTTGATAGCAATTGCTTGAGCTTGGTGAGAGGATTGGTCATGTGAACACTGGACTTACGGAAGATGAGATGGGACGGAACATAAGGAAGGCCAGAATTCAATTTTGGGATGATACATCAAAGCATCAAATAGATAAAGAGTGCAGCATTTGCCAGGTATGTTTGCAAAATTGAATTAAATTTGTGATTCTAGGAGTTTCTTACATTGCTTTTCTTCCTTGTATGCAAGATAGATATGTTTTCAAGTTTTGTTTAAATGATTGAATATAGTCTAAGTTATGGATTGAATATTTTACTGTTGTCCAATCACAACAAATTGTCATGTATGATAAATTTGTTGACTTTTTTACACTAAGAGTGTGCATTCTTTTTCAGGAGTATGAAGCAGGTGATGAGCTGGGGAGGCTAAATTGTGAACACAGTTATCACTTTCAGTGTATAAAACAATGGGTTTCACAGAATAATTTCTGCCCAGTATGTAAGCAGCAAGTTGCAGCATGACAAGAGTGACACAATCCTAGTGTTTTTTTGGACAGCTTCCATCTACAGATTTGTGTATAGTTTTTCATATCCAATACAAGCAAGAATTTTCATTCTTTGCTGTAATTTATCATTTCATCTTTCCAAACTAAGCATATCCTATCCTCTGTGAAGAGGTGGCAATTATATGTTATTGAGTAAAGGTTGAGTTGAGAGGTCTGCATATTAGAGGCAAGAGAGGCCTTGCGTAATGCACTTTTCTTTTGGTTTTTAATGGACTTGTGTCTGTTACAAAGTAGTATGTTTCTATTTTGATTGCTTGTCCTCAACTATACCCCTTTCGGATCATGTGGTGATAGATTTTGTTGGTAGTGGCTATATCTTCAATCTCTATAAATATATTTAAGGATTAAAAAAAATTACTTTTTATGAAATAATAGCCATGCATTCTCCACCCATAAACAAGCAAAAGAAGTTAACATTGTTAGTATGAAAAAGAAAAAGAAAATGTGTTGAGGGGAGCCACAAAAGTTATGAAAAGATTGATTTCATTTTCATCTCAGTTTTCAGATGCTTGGAGAATTGAATGTTACGTTGTGTTACATTATTCACCATCAAGAACAAGAACATCATGAAAACTCAAACTCTTACTTTTCTTAGTGACAAGGATGTCTCCATGTGAACCACCAAAAATAGACCACTCCACGAATCACGGTTCATAAAATCAAATAAATAAAACAATAAAAAATGGACCACCGGCACGTCACATCACAGACCTGCATGAGCAATTAAAGCTTCCATGCTTGTCTCTTACTCATCAAAGTGCCACTGATATATGAGCTCACAAAAAACTTGTTAGCATTCTCATATATCACATTCCTAACATTAAGCTGTCAAGTTGCAAGAACAGTGAAACTCTTCTTCTTGGAGTTGGAGTGTTTATCGGTGTTGTTCGCCCACAAGAAAAACTTACAGTTGTATTGTAAGCATGAATTCATTTCAATTTCAACCGCCATGCTAAGGTTCTACTTTGTAGCCATCTCTTTTCTTTTCGGTAGATTCGTTTACGAGAGAGAGAATGTGCTTTGCAATCTCAGCTGAGGCATTGGGGTTTGCAGCTTTCAGAGCCCTCTCAGACATGTCTTCCATCTTCTTCTGGTCCCCTATCATGTACATTTTCAAATCAAGAAATAAGGCAAGAGAAAACAGAGAAAGAAAGAAAAAGAGATACAACAAACATGGTGAATTCATACAACAGCAAGCAGTCAAAATGTTTATCAGTGACAGATTACATGAATGGAAGAATTTATAATGGGTGTACTGTAGTAGTCACTGCTAACTATGGTGCGGATCTGAAAGTGGAGGGAAAAAAGAAAGACAATAAGAAAAGAAAATAATAGTGCAGCTTTTTTAGGTTAATAAAATTTTGAGTAAGAAACAAGGAATGTCAGAAGATTGTTAGGTTTCACTTTAGAAACGGTGAGAAAGAAGGTTGGGACTTGGGGGCAAAGAATGCTTAAGCTTGTTCTGAAAGATAAAAAGACAGTAAATTATTATTTACTCTTTTAAGACTTTAACCCTTTCCCAAACTTCAAGTTTCAATTCTGGTAGCCAGTTACTGCACCATGCTAGAGTCTGAAATTTAGAAGTTTACGACATAGGGCCGCCATTAGTTGAAATATTGCCCCAACTGTGAGAACCTTAAACCATTTAGAAATATAGTTATACAACAAGAATTTTTCTACGCACAAGTTTCACAAGATTATTACCATTGGTATTGTTGTTTTGGACATTAGTATAAGTCTTGAGGAATAGTATTAAAAACCAGCTTGTTTATCCTTGAATATGTTCAACACTGAGCAATATAACAGGTCATTATTGAAGATACCAACAAATACTTCCAGTTCAAGCTTTAATTGTCTTCTGTTTGTACTCCAAACTTGGGTTCAGATCTTCTATATTACTGATGTCAATGCACTTTTATCTTTCTGATTTCCCATCAAAAGGATTTAATAAGTGACATGACAGGGATACTGATTTCGTGATTTAGATCTTTTTTAGTAAAGCATATGGTATGGCTTCATGAAAAATTGTGGAATAATTTTCAAACCTGAAAATTTTTAAGACACATTTTGAAGATGAAGATGACATACTTAAAATCTTTTCAATTGCAATGGCTAGTGTACTGGAGTCTAGCTCATCCTCAGTTATAACCGTCACACCAGCTAAGTCTGCCATCAAAGACGCATTTCTGAACTGATTCCCCTCAGAGAAATATGGCGAAGGTATCTACAAACAATAATTCAACATAAATGTCACCGTTTTACTTTGTTATGAGCTGCAGATCTAGCTTAAAAGGAAAGCTACAGGGTGTCTTGAAAATACGGAAAGCACTGAAATCATATGCAGTTGTGCATCGCCACATGCATTGTAACATGACTAAGACAAAATATAGTGTACAGCAATTGTTGTTAACTACGTAATTGAATTATGTACACGTTGGATCTTATGTATTGTATTTGAATTGTAATGACAAATCTGTTACTCTGGAAAATGTAGTTTTGTAACAAGCATGCACGTAAGTAGATGCTTTTACACTCAATCACATAATCTTTTTAGTTCATGGCGTAAAAGAGAAACTTTTAACTTAAGTTTTAGTTCTCAATTAGTATATATTCGGAAAACATCTTCATAGGATAGTGTGTTTTTGTTTTTACTACATAAACAGGCACAACTGCACAGATACTTATTACGCTACGTTTGTGCCATCCAGCCTAAGAACGAAGCGTTGAATTTGAAGGGAAGTAAGACTTAATTTATTCTTGGAACAAAATCAAAATTGTGGTACCATAGATTAAGCAATTTAGTTCATGTATTGGTGAATATCCCACAGACTGGGATTAAAAGATCTGCTTAAAGGTTATGACAAAAAAGATGTTGAGCATAATGCAGCTGAATTATTATTACATTTATTTTTAAATAAATTGACTGATAATATATTTTATAATCCAAAGATGAAATGAGAATCAAAATGAACAAAAAAATGAGGAAAAACAAAATTTAAGTACCAGGATTGATGGTTTTCCAGTTGCCAATATTTCATAGCAAGTCATTGCACCTGCTCTAGAAACAATCAAGTCTGCCGCTGCATATGCCAAATCCATACAATGCATGAACCTTCATAAAAGGGGGAAATATCAGATAAGTTGTCACTAAACCTTGCAAGTGAGATATAAAAGGATGCAGAAGAAAATAGTGATTACTTTTAATTTGAACAAATGATGTGCATGATTAAGACTAATTTTAAGTGATTTTCATTGGTACTTAGTAGAATGTGGATGCAAATAACATAAATTATGGATGAAAGACTATATAGAAAAAAAAAATCCTAGGAAAAGTATCCATTATATTGAATCAAGGAATTTTAAACTGGTCCTACATAAACCCATTAAAACAGGAATCCCATTCACGCCAATTTCAAAAAGCACTATGCACTGGGCAGAGTGGTCTCACACCAGGAAACGCACTAAAGATAATTGGTTGGACTTTTGGATCATCAAGTGGGTTTGAGTTTTGTCAAGTATTCAAGTAAAGAAACATTCACATCATTAAGTCCAAAAATATCCTTTCTTCCTGCATTTCTTCAGCCAGAGTCACAACATATACAATAACATGCCTTGTTTCCATGTAAAGGTATCACTTTGGAAAAATATTTAATCCCCACTTTTGCTGAATTGTTATATAATGTCAGATCACGTGAATATTACCACACAATGTAATAGGGTAATCACGATCAGTTTCTCTCTACAGAAGATAGTTTTAATCTGCTTTGTTTTCAATTAAACTAGTTAGCTGCAGCTGTTACAGTTTAGTTAGTATGTCGCCAGGTTTATCACACTCAGATTGGTGAGTATGTCGCCAAAGTGAAAGGAGCAAGTGAGTAATTTGATAAAATCTACCCCTATTGCAACTAAACAGGGTCTGTTGCATGATCAAATAATGCTACTATGCTCTATCAAGAAAATAAAACTATCCAATGCAATCTAAAATCAAAAATCAATCTCCCTCTTGGAAATATATCTACACAGTTGCATGCAATCTTATTACACAAAAGGCAAACGCAGATACAAGTTTTGAGAAACACTCACGGTGTCATATACAAGCGTGGATGACTCTTGACAAGGCTATCCATTTCATCAAAGGCTTCAACCCCAGTTTGCCATATGATACGTAAATGACTATCCCGTCTCAGCATCTGATAGTACAAATTCAGCATTGCAATGTTAACTGAATTAGCGCCATAGGAGCCAGCAAGCACCAACAAAACCCTGCCGCCACAGTCGGAACCCGGAAAAAAATGACAGATGGCGGTTTCCTTGGAGACAAGGTTCCTAATAGAGAACCTCACGGGGTTGCCACACACGAAACACTTGTTCCTGGGAAAACTGTCGAGGGTGGAGTTGAAAGCAACGAAGATGGCGTCGGCGAGGGGGGAGAGAAGGGTGTTGGAGAAGCCGGGGACGGAGTTGGGCTCGTGGATGACAACGTTGGTGCCTCGGAACTTGGCGGCGAGGCAGGCGGGGAAAGAGACGTAGCCGCCGGTGCTGACGAGAACGTGGGGTTGGAAGTGTCGGAGGTGGCTGAGGCATTGGAGGTAAGAGTTGAAGAAACGGTGAGGGAAGAAGAGAGGGTTGGTGTCGGGTGGTGAGGGGACAGAGGCGAAGTCGTAGCCTGCGGAGGAGATTGCGGCGCTTTCCACGCTCTTGGGGGCGCCGAGGAAGAGAAACTGGCACGCGGGGTTCAGGACTTTGAGCTCCTCCGCGATTGCCACCGCCGGGTAGACGTTGCTGCCGGTGTCGCCGCCGGCGAAGGCCACGCGGAGAGGGTCGTTGGAGGGTGGTGAAGAAGAGTGGCATGAGATAGAAAGCCTTGTGGGGTGGGGCGACGGTGGAGGTTGGAGTTGGAAGGTGCGAAAGGGTGTGGAGAAGAAGAAGGAGAAGGAAAGGGTGGTGGCGGCGGCGGCCATTGACGCACGTGCTTGATCAAGTTGAAGATGGCACTACCTCCATTCCACCATGTTTCAACTCTTTGTACTAGGAAAGTTTCAACTACCTTTTTTTTTTCAAGAAAAAGTTTCAACTACCTAGTCATTATTTACATGGTTGTGGTCTGAGTTTGTAGTTACAGTGCTGTATCATTGTGGAGTGAAGATTAGAATGGTATAATTAGAACTTATAATCAGGGATATTAACTTGTTTAGGACTGTAATTAGAGTAGTATTACATGTTTATAATTAAGAAAATGTTATTTTGTTATTGTTAAGCACTTTTTCTTTAAAAACCTTTAACAGACTCTAACTAATAATAAAATATTGAATTAAGTTATTTAATTAAAACATAAATTATTGATTATAAAATTAATAAAATGAATCATAGAACGAAACATTATAAGGTTATCAATCACAGGGATTGGGGAGCCAACTAATATTAGTTGCATGTTTATGTATTTATTGCATTGCAATAAAATAAATCAATATTAAAAATGACAAACAATTAAAATAGAGAAAATATTATTAAAAAAAATCATAGAATGAAACCCTAAAGAAATATTAAAAAAAATGTATTTATTGCATTGCAAAGAAATGCATATCAATATTTTTTTAAGAGTTATAATAAATAACAAACAATTAAAATAGAGAAAATATTATTTAAAAAATTAAAGAAATTAACTTTTTTTTTTTACAATAGAACATGTCAAATATACATGTTACGAGAAGAAATTTATCACACAACACAATATGAATATGTGACCACTCAAAGAAAATTGTCACATTCCCACTAGAATAAAAACGAAAGAGAAGAAGTTTATCACAAAAAATCCTAATTTCCTAAAGAGAATCGCGCTTGCCGTCAACTCTTTTATTTATTTCTATGCTTATCTTTTGTTTATTAAGAAAAAAAAATTATTGATTCTTTTATATATATTAAATTAATAAATGAACTCATTCAAACAGTGGTAAGAAAAGCTGATTTGAAAAATTTGGTTTTGCTCTTATTAGAGTTGGAGATGCCGACCATGTCCCGGGTGGTTAGATAATTTTATTTTCTCTTGTGATGTTTTTTTTTTTAATTAATAATGACTAAAAAGTTTCTTCATTAACATTGATAAAAAAAAGTCATACTTATGTTGACTAAAAATTTTCCTAATTAAAATTAAAAAAATTTAAATCATAAGAAACTATTGAGAAAGAAAAATATATCGATGCTAATGATAAAAAAGAATAATTGTGAACATCGACATTATTATGACAACCATAAAATTCTAGTTCATATTTACTTATGGATAATCATTTTAAGATTGATCGAGAAAATCCTCGTTAATATTGAAAGAAAAATAATATTGGTCTAATAAATAAAATCAACCATTAAAACTATCAAAAGTAACAAAAAAATAATAATTAACAAGAGAAAAGTAGTAATTATTCCAACAATCTCTTAACCTTAGTCATTTTTGTAACATTCCAACAAAAATTGAGTTGAAGAAAAACTACAAAAGAAAGATACATAAATTTAAAAATATAAACAACTTCATATTCTTATTTTTAAACATTAAATATAATAAAATGACAATGATAAAATATAAAGAAAGTATAAGGATAACAATTTTTTGTAAACATATAAATCAAAATTCAGTCTCAAATTATATAAAAGGAGACAAAATAAATCTCAAAATTAGAAATTTATAAAACATGACCTTTCCTTTTAGTAATCGGCGCGTGCAACAAGTGTCGGTGCCTCCGCCGAGAGGAGCGAATCACCGCGAGGGACACCTGCTGCAACGCGCCGGTTGCAGTATTGATGACTTATTAACTAATTTGTCTTGGCATTTCATTTTTAATATTTCTTTCATTCCACTTTATTATTTGGTTTGGTTTCAACAAACCTTTTGTTTTAAGAAAAAAGTTTCAACTACCTAGTAATTATTTATATGGTTGTGGTCTAAGTTGGTAGTTACAGTTATGTATCATTGTGGAATAAGTGAAGATTAGAATGGTATAATTAAGACTTATGATCAGGTATATTAACTTGTTTAGGACTATAATTAGAGTAGTATTATGTGTTTATTATCAGGAAAAGGTTATATTGTTATTGTTAAGTCACTTTTTCTTTAAAAACCTTTAACAAACTGTAACTAATAATAAAATATTGAATTAAGTTATTTAACTAAAAATTAAATTATTGATTATAAAATTAATAAAATGAATCATATTATAAGGTTATCAATAACAGGGGTTGGGGAGCCAACTGATATTTGTTACATGTTTATGTATGGAGGATGTTGGTGGTTATACTTTCTGTCAAATACTTATTAAAAAATTATCGGTGAATTATTGATAAAAATATTTTTATTTTAAATTATAATTCAAACAAATATTCTCATTTTTTTCGAAAAAATGAATTAAATAATTTATACTGTAAAATATAATAAATTTATTGTTATTTAATAATAACTTTAATTCTTTAATTTTAAATAAAAATAAAATTTCGAAATAAAAATATAATTTTTTAATTATTTAATTTTTCCCTGATAAATTTATTTTAGTTACTTGATTTAAACAAAAATCACTAACTATTAATATAATTTTTTTATTTTTTAAATTAGAATAAAGTTCTCAAAAGTAAAAATTTATATGTAATAAATTATATATATATATATATATATATATATATATATATGTATATAGTCAACAAATATTTATTGTAAAAAGTTATATTTTGACACCTGTATCAAATAAGTATCTTGAAAACTTTATTTTAAGAATATAATAATAATTTAAGTTTAAATAAAAATGATTAAAATATTAATATAATTGTCAAAGAAATATTTTTTTTTTTAATATGGTGTTGAAAATATCAATCTCTAGTAATGTATATCTAATAAAAATATAAATTTTATATTCCTCGCATAGTTTACTCTATGTGTGATGCCTATTTTTAATTGGTTTGTTTTGATTTGTCAATTCGTAAATGTCCGGTGCGTGATGCACGGGTTAGGATCCAAGAACCAAGATAAAATCAAAATAATCAATCAAAACTTTTTTTTATTATATAAGTGAAAGAGTGTAAACACGTTTTTTTTTTCTTTAGAATTATGTGAAATCAAATTGCTATTTAATAAATTTTAAAGGGTGAAGTTCTAAACTTATCCTCGTCACTTTTATGGTTAATAAAAAATATATTAATGTAAATATTTATTTAAAGAAATATTAAAATAAAAATTGTAATTATTGCATTGCAAAGAAATACATATCAATATTTTTTAAAGTTCTAAAAAATATAAACAATTAAAATATATTATTTAAAAGATTAAAGAAACTAACTCATTTTTACAATACAATATGTCAAATATACATAGAAATTTATCGCAAGAAGAAGTCTTATTGGACAATTTACAGTATCAAAATTTGAGCAAGTCTTCTGTCTACAATTTCCCATTCTTCATGCATTGTAGCAAGCTAAATGCAGGGTCTTTTGGACATGTATAGTGTGTTTGTTTTTATGTTCAACCCACCTTAATCTTGTTATAATTTGTTTTAATCTTAAGTTGTGAAAACCTTAAAAATGAAATAATGTTACATCATGCAATACAAAAATACGTATAATGTTTTTGCTCTTATTACAATTTTTTTTTTCTCCACTAACATTAGTCAATATTGTTTTTAATTAATGTTGACTTGATATTAATCAGGTTCAATTTTAAGATGTTCTCGGTTGTAATTTTTTTTATCGACTTTTCAATTATTGATAGCTAATTTTTTTTTCTCCATTAATATTTATATAAAAAAAAGTCACGCTTATGTTGATTAAAAAAATTTCCTAATCTAT
>Ga0099825_1006245_pt1 | contig 14983 bp, 6 predicted proteins | sample SiratroredBW_FD_76838 | JGI IMG/M metagenome (GOLD analysis project Ga0099825, IMG submission 76838) | Root nodule microbial communities of legume samples collected from California, USA - Siratro red BW | ecosystem: Host-associated > Plants > Roots > Nodule | place: USA: California | collected... | reverse complement strand
TTATAAGACACACATTATATTTTTACTAAATCTTTTTAAAAAAATTTTCAATATACATCACTTTCCAAAATTTTTTTTATAATATATATATATATATATATATATATATATATATATATATATATATATATAGTGTGAAATTTAAATATTTTACCTAATAGATAAATTTTTATTTGTTGATAATGAATAAGATTTAATTTTTCTAAAATAACGGGGATTCTAAATAAAAAAAAGGAAATTATGTAGTATTAAATTCTGTTTTTTCTTAAAAAATGAAATTATAAACCTTACAGTAGTTTTTAACATTGTGAACTTTTAACGTAGTTCATTTATAATTTTAATCCCTGATTTTATATAAAGAAAAAACTGTCTAGTTTAATGTTCAATAAAAGTACAAAACTAGGATTAAAAAAATTAAAATAAACCAATTTGTATAGAATCATTTTTGTTAAGTTTCAAGGCGAATTTGAAAGTTTATAAATTCTTCTTTTGACTTAACGAGAAAGTTTTATCGTAATATTAGTATGTTATTTAGTATATTCACCAACAAATATACATGTCAGGATAAAAGGACCTAATTATTTTATTCTTTATTCAACTATTAACCATTTTGAACTTAGTTGGTAATTCACGAATTTAGAGTTTCTGGTCCATTATCAATTGATTTAATATATACACATATGTTAGTTTTTTTAAAAATAAAAAAAAAATTAATTCAACTATTTATTCTTCCGTTCTTAAATATAAAACATGAATAATTAATTAGCATTAACATTTATTAAGAAACTCAGTTAATTTATCTAATAGTATTAAAAATATCTTAACGTATATTATTTTTCAAAATAACCTCTAAATAATTAATGTGTGTAAAGTGAATAACAGTGACGATATAATTTATTTTTAAAATTTAACTTTCCAACTTTTTAACTTTGAAAATTCCAACTTTTTAACTTTGAAAAAGACCGTTATTTGCGAATAAAATTAATTACAGTTTTTGGTACAGAGATAAAGGAATAGTTTGTAAATAATCTTGTAAAAAGAAATAAATAAATTCAATATAGTATCTTATAATTAGAGACAAAAAAAGATTCATTTAAAGAAAATAAATTTATTAAAATTAGGTTTACTGAATTTTTTTATTATTACCAAAAAAAAGATAGGGTTTTATGATGCGAGAAGATAGGTTTAGAAGTTCGATTGCCCTTTTGTAGGTTAGTGGCAACTTCGTTGAATGACTGTGTCTGTGCTGTGAAAGAGAAGAGGCAATGACTCGCCTCAGCTCCGACCAAGTCTTGAAGGACAACAATGTCTCCGATCCAGTTTCCGTCACCACTCTGAATCTCACTTACAAAGCTCTTTCCGATGTTAGATTCATTACCCTTTTGTTTTATGTGCGTCTTTCTGGTTATAACCACCAAAAAATTTAACTTTTTTTACTTTGGAATTTACCCAGATAACGTGCTTGGCCAACTTCATAAACTTGGAAAAGCTTGACCTTAAGTTCAACAACCTCACTTCACTTGAGGTACTTCATTTCTTGCCTCTTCTTTATGGAAGAAAAAGAAAATACATTTTTATTTTTTTAAATTCTTGCCATTTTTGTGTGATGTGTTGTGCATGCTACACCAGGGGCTGAGATCATGTGCTAATTTGAAGTGGCTATCCGTTGTAGAAAACAAATTAGAGAGCTTGGAAGGAGTTCAAGGACTCACTAAGCTCACTGTAAGCTGCTTCAGTTTTATTTTGTTGCATTTTAGTTTAACTGTTAATCTTATGTATGTGTGTTTTATTGACAATTTGAACTTGCTGGCGTGTTTGTTGTGAGAATGGTGGTACATCTTTTTTCCTTTCAACAATTGAAATCTTTATAAGCGAAATGTTTCTATTCCGTGTTTTAGATATCTTGGCTCTCCCTAGGATTAGGTTGTTCAAACTTGCATTGGAAAAACAATTCTGCATGAATATGGTCATGAAGAAGAGACTGGAGAGTCTTCTTCTTGTCTTGAAATTGATATGAATGCAACTTTCAACTCCCAAGTATAATGATTCCCGCTTTGATACTTATAATTCTGGAATTATAAGTACGATGTTTAATTTGTGCATCCTTGCTGAAAACAGAGTTGTTTCCAAGGGTTCAAATTTCTAGTATTTGAGATTAAATTTGCAAGGATTCTTTCATTTCACAGGGAATGTCCAATTGTTTAATTTAATTAGGTTTATTGTTCTTAAAATCTGTTTACTATCATCAAAGATTTTAGAAATAGTGACACCAAACACTAATTCTTTTCTCTTTTGCTTGATGTGCTTCCTTTGTTTGGGCATGTAAATGTCCAGATTAATGAACTTATTTCTTCAATCTTTTCAAATAATTTGCCTAATCTTAGTTCTTCTGATTAAATTCATTGAGCTATATGGGGATTTAGGAGTCACTTTTGTATGAATATGTGAACCAGGTGCTAAATGCAGGCAAAAATAAGATTAAATCTATTGATCAGATCGCATCAGTTGTTAGTCTCCGAGCTCTGATTTTGAATGGTGAGAATTTTTTCATGATCACCTGCTAACCACATCTATTTTAGAACAATGTGAAAAATATTAGTAGTGATTATTTATTTCTATTTACCTATATTTCCCTTTTCTGCACTCTTATACTTTTTTTTTGGCTTTGGCAGAGAATAACATTTCCTCCATTTGCAAGTTGGATCAGTTGAAAGAATTGAACACTCTTGGTATGACTAATTATACCTGCAGTTAAAAGTTCTGTTGCTTTCAGCACCTACTAGTGGGATAAGATTTGGTTGTTGCTCATCATTTTATTGACTGATGTGTCTTGGATGATGTTATACTTCTATCACAAATGCACAATAGGCTGTATTAATTTTTTTATTTAGTTTCTTAGTTATTATCTTCTTTATTCTTGAAGCAAAGTTTACATGAAAACAAGTATAAAGAACCCATACCAATGAGGATGAAATAAATTTCAAATTTGGAAGTACTTTCTTGATAGATCCTGATACATTAGATATATTTTTTACTAAATTACAATGATACCTCCCGAGATTTTCTTAAATTACACTTACATCCCTTTTTGTCATATTACAATGGTCTCCCTTATAAGGTGTATGTGTAATGCTTTTAAAACATAAGGGAGTGCAAATGTAATGTAGAAAGAGGTGACAATGTAATATTTTTGAAACAAAGAGGAGGTTTGTGTATAATTTTAAAGGAAGAGGGATTTCAGTGTAATTCGAGAAAACCTCAGGATTGTCAGTGTAATGTACTCTATTTTTGGGAGGTTTAGCAGCACATTTTCATGTTGTAAAAGGTCATTGTTAATTTTATGTACAAGAGGCATATTACATGTTATGAAGTTCATCTTTGACCTTTCAATCTTGCTTGATACACACATACACATACATACATGGAAACCAATACCATTGTACTTCTTCTTTTACTCTATGTTTGTGTATGTTTGAAATGTGTAATTATTTTTGGCCAAATAATATCTCACCAACTCACATGGTTAGAACTTGCGTATGCACAAAAGGTGTGCATAAATGTTGTATAAAGTCATCGTTGATTTTATTTGTAAGGGGCATATTACGTGTTGAGAAGTTTGTCTTTGACATTTCGATCTTGCTTGATATGTATACATGGAAACCCACACCATTATACTTCTTTTACTCTAGGTTTGTGTATGCTTTGAAATGCACAATTATTTTTGGCCAAAAATATCTCATCAACTCACGATGGTTAGAACTCGAACATGTACAAAAGGTGTACATAAATGTACCAAAAACCTTGAATAATCTTCTAATGTCTACTTGTGCAGTTCTATCAAAAAATCCTATCCGTAAAATTGGTGATGCTCTGCTGAAGGTGCAATCTATCACGAAGGTAGGAGGTGCTCCAACATGTTGAACTCCTTTGATGCCTATTTCAGTATTGTATTCCTGTTGCTCATGAAATCTCTCTTGGTTCCAGCTTTCCCTCTCTCATTGCCAGCTTGAGGGTATTGACACCTCACTCAGGTCTTGTCTTGAGTTGAGCGAGCTCCGCCTTGCTCACAATGAGATTAAGGTGTGCTTTTAATATGTGACTTTGGATCAATACATGATACAGAATTCATATTTATTTCATGATTGCATTGCTCAAGATTTTTTTTAATATTATTTAAATTGGATTTCAGTCTCTTCCCGATGAATTAAAGCTCAATTCAAAGCTCCGGAATTTAGATTTGGGGAATAATGTGATCACGAAGTGGTCAGAAGTAAAGGTTTGATATTCATATCTAGGCTTTTCACATTTTCTGGCATATTTTACAATTTCCTAGACCTCCCTTTACCATGTTTATTCATCATGTATTACATTTATAGGTGGTCAAATTGCTCACAAATCTGAGAAATCTTAATCTACAAGGAAATCCTGTTGCCGCAGTTGATAAAATTACAAGAAAGGTGATCCCATTGTGCTTCTTATTCTATGTCAATCCATACATGATTATTGAGTTTCATTCTTTTTGTATGATACAGATTAAGAAAGCACTGCCAAGACTACAGATATTCAATGCTAGACCAGTAGATAAAGGCACTGAGAATAAGCAAGGTGGCGTAGTTGATGGAACTCATGATTCTTCAGCAGATCAGAGGGGTCAAAATTTGAGAGAAAGCAGCGAAGGAAAGAGTGCAAGATTTCATACAATAGATAAAAAGAAGGATGATCACCTTGAAGCCGCAGATGATCTTGACTCGGAGAGAAAATCAAGTAAGAAAAGGAAGAGAGCTGTTGATGTATCCAAGAAGGAAGACAGGGTGATTGCTGATGGAAATAAAGCTCATAAAAAGGATAAGGCAGACAGAAAGAAAGACAGTGTTATAGTTACTGTTGATCCTGACATGGAGAATAAATCAACCAAGAAAAAGGTAAAAAAGGATGAGAAGCCCTTGGACAACAAGGGCTTTACTCCTGAGGAGAATGTTTCTAAGGTTGGGAAGAAACTGAAGAAGAAACATAAGAATGAGGAAAAGGGTGAACTTGACATTATTGACAATGCAGAAGCTTCATTTGCAGAGCTTTTTAAAATCAATGATGCAGAAAATCAGAATCATGGTGATGAAATGAAAGCACAGTACAAAGTCCCTAAGGATGTGAAATTTGCAGGAAGCACAGTAACCTCATTTGCCAAACCTAAGAATGCTAAAATGCAGAATATGGAGTCTCTATCATTTCCAGTAGCAGATATTGGAAATGGAGGACCATCAACATGGGGTGATGAGTGATAATATGTGAACATATGTTCATGCATGAAAACTTGTCTCCAAGAAGATACTGTCAAATTTTTCATTGCATCTCAGCTATTTTCTGCTTTTGCTATGCTTTTAGTTGGTGATTTTGTTGTTAATATGTGAAACTGACAAATATTATTAGCATTCCATTTATATTGATTTTATTATAATTTATTTAGAAGTAAATATTATTTATTAAGTTTTATAAATTAGACAGTGACAAACATTATATAAGAAATTGACTGTTTAAGTTGTTATAAACAGTATTCTATTCGCATATATATTGTAACAAAATTGTATATAAATTTTCATTGAATTCATTAAAAATATAAGATATTGGGAAGCACATAATATCAAATTAAATGATATTTACCATTGAGATGTAGATTGATAGGTTCTTAAATAATTTCTTTGTTTTTTTGCAAATGATTTTTTTTATTTTTTTTAAAACTCTTAACAAAAGTCTACATTAACATTTAAATATTATGGTGACACATCTCTTCCTTCAATATGAGTCCCTCCTAAGCACGACACATAATGAAATGAGTCTTAAATATAAATTTAATTATTTTAAATATAATTTTTTCTGTTTCTTTTAATATTTTTTCCAATAATCGCTCTTGTAAACCATCTCAAAACTCTCGTCATTTTAGGCCCCTCTCCTCCTGGGACTATTCAATTTGGGAATATTATATTTAAATTGATAAATCATTTCTTAATAGTAATTTAAATGTTTAGAGTTAATTAAACCAAAATAAAAATGTAATAAATCAAAACTCAAATTACTATTTAACCTATATTGTATCTAATATAATATGCATTTTATATGAAGTTTTAAAAAATAAATAACTAGAACGTCGAAAATTGTGTTGCTTTGGATAAGCTTTCTTTGGAATAGATGCAAAGTCAATATTCTTCAAAGAAAAAGTCCAATCCAACGTGGCACTGACAACTCTTTTTTGCTGGCATGGTTTCTTGACTCTTCTTTCAGTTGCTTCTCAGTCTGAATTAGTGTTGGAATATTAAGTATAATTGATTTTAATCAAATTAATTTTGAATTGCAAAACGTGATTAAAATGTGACTTTCAATGTACCTCTAATTTGCACCTTTTTTTATTCATTTTTTTCTGTTTGTAGTTTACAGCACCCAAATTGTGGAGGAGCTATAACAAAAAAAAAAGTCTTCTGTTAGTTTTTCTTTTCTTTTCAACATGCTAATGTCACCAAATGGAAATTTAATTAACCCATTTCTTAATTTGAGTTTACCAAGATCGTCTAAATTAGTTTTAAAAATTCTAATTCATCAATATATTTTAAAGTAAATATATAAAATAAAAATGACACTATAATCATTTAAATTAAACCATCTCCCAACCAAAACCATCTTAATCAATACTGAATGAACACTTTTTCAATTAATTAAGAGGGTCAAATGATTCTCCATCTAGAGAAAGCTGGACTAGTTTGAGCCGGCAGAAAAAAAAGAGTTGAGTCCATAAAATACCACCATGCATTAATTTGCTCTCATAATTCAAATGACTTGAGTTTTGCTTCCATGTTCAAAACTCATTCATTAAATAGTGCCAATACTTATATGCACATGCTTCTAACACAAATTCAAATTTGACTTGAGGGTGTGTTGGTAAGTGCAAATTGGAAGGGTATAGTTGGAATCCTAATTTCCAGCATTGAGATGCACTTCAAAGGGTTGGCAGAAGAAAAAATGGTTTTCAAATTGCAAACAGTTGACAAAAGAATTTGAACAGAATGAATGAAATTGAAGCAGCAGGAAAAAAAAAATAATGTCAACTACAAATTAACCACCATCACCAAATTGCATTCCTAATTATTCATATCGTGTTCTATCTAATATAATATCTCATTGTTTAAGGGTACGAAGATACGGTCAGTTTAAATATATATATTTTTTTAATTTTTTTAGATATTTTTTAAAGATAAAATAGTGAGAGAATCTTTAGAAATTAAAGTCAAAATCAGTTTAAATATATTTTTTTTAACTTTTAAAATAAACAATATACCAAAAATTAAATAAAAATAAAACATAAACTAAACTTAAAAAAAATATATCATTTTTAATTCAAAACAAAACAATAAATTTATATATCTCTTTATTCAATTTTTTATTTTTATTCAATATGACACTTAAAATCTATTATTTAATCTTCAATATAAAGTATGAAAACAATAATTTTACAAGTTTTCATATTCAACATTTTCATTCCAATCAGACTTGAAATCAAATTTAAATTTCTTGATTTTCAAAAGAAGTTATATTAAGTATTTAATATTGGTTAATTAGATTTTGAAAATGGTGTTACATTCATTAATTACTACTAACAAATGAGTTTGGCCGACCCACAAAAATGTACTAATCTCACATTTCTGACTTTTTGATTGGTCCAAACAAACCTTAACCTCCGGCCTGAGCCTGGCACTGAAAACGTTCTTTCACATTCACACCATTCATTCACATTTACCAAACTAACCCTCTGCAACTCTGCATTGTATCCACACTGCAAACACAAATTTTAACAGTTGTTGCTTCTTTAACTCTTTCTCTTCATCTTTCTCACAACCAAAAATGTCAAAAAGCATACACCTCAATATCTGCTACAACTTCTAAATCAAAGATGCCTTACAAATACTTACAAATTTGATCAGTTAGATTCCAAAACAATAAAAAATTCAAAAAATTACAATAGTATTTGTAGATATACTTTAGTTATTTTTTATGGTGATGTATGTCTTATTTTATTCCTATAACTATTAATGAATTTTCTTTCTCATTATCTCATTTTATTCAAATATTAGTGCTCACCAATAATAAAGTAATAGTAATACTTACTAGTATGATCTTTTTTAATTAAACTACTTTTAGTGATACAACTCTTTTCATGTACTTGACTATGATGAAACTTGGGTACTGATAAATTCAATATATAAAACTTCTTGTCTGCAACTTTTTGCTTTTTAGAGGTACCATGAACTTTTTTTGTGTATTTTTTTTTTTAACATTTTAGTGATAGAGCGTGTACGAAGTTAAGTTTGACATGTAATGTATCTTCTTTTTCACAATTAAAATATTCTATAAAATTATATTGCTTTCACTTTTTTCCATGACGTCCAAAACTGTGGTCCAGGTACACAGTACAGTACTAAATCCATTTTTTAAAGATCATATGTATCAAGGAAGGATGATATTTATTTTGGGCCTCCCACTCCTTACTCTTTAATTTTCAAAATTAAACATATATATATATATATATATATATATACTACAAAAGAAATAGTGATTAAAAATTTATAAAAGTAATTTTTATTTTACAATTACATAAAAATATTTTTTATTATTTGTGGATTTTTTTTTACTTTTAATGAAATATATTGTTCTCTTTTTATAGTTTTAATTATAAATATTTTGTTTCATCGTCTTTATTTAAGATAATTATATTTTTTTCTTGTTTACCCAAAATGTTCGATATAACTTACTGTTAATAATAATTTTCTTTTATTATCTAATATTACTATTTAAAAAGATATAAATAATTATATACCTTTCTTTTTATTTTAACGATTATAAGATATTCGATAATTAAATATTATCTTTTATCCGTTTGCGAATCTTTAAGCTAATTAAGAATACTGTATTTGGAATTGACAGCTTAAGTTTTTATATTTTAATAACTATTTTTTTTCCTAATTCCTTACGATTTTTTTCCTATTTTTTTGTTTTACGGATATATAATGCATTAGACTGTAACAAGTTCTCAAGCTTAAAGAATCCATCCAAACAAATCCTTATCTTAATCTTTAAAACATAAATTAAATATTGAATTACATTAATATTTACTACAATTTATTTTTAATATAATTATTATTACGTATTTCCTAATAAGAAATAAGGTTGATATACAAAGTTAAAAACTTATTTTTAGTGTGGGACTGATTTCAAATACTCAAAATGTCTTCTTATACTTGTTGTGTCTAGTTATATTAGGTTGGAGATGTTTGCATAAAATAAATATTCTAAATATCAAGTTAGTAAGTATTTTAAAAAAAAATAAAGAGATAGTAATCTTATTTGTGGGATACTTCTATTTATAAGAATGATAGTGCATTTTCAAGTATTGAGCCAATGTAGTACATTGTTCATTAAAGCTCTGTACTGATCAGTCATGATAGCTAATTGGATTGGAGATCTCTGTATAAAATAAATATTTTAAAGATCAAGTTAGTAAATATTTAAGTATTTAAAAAATAACAAAGAGATAGTAGTCTTATTTGTGGGTACCCCTATTTATAAGAATGACAGTACATTTCAGGTATTGAGCCAATATAGTATATTATTCATTAAAATCATGTACTGATCAGTTCTTTTAATCATGATAGCTAACACTCTAGATGATCACACAACCAACTTCAACTAGAAGAATTAATTAGGCCTTTAGTAAAACATTTTCTCTATGAATAGTAAAATATATTTTTTGTACACTAGAATTATTAATATAATTTTCTATTATATATTTGTACACCTACCCACATTGTCTAAGAGTTAAATTCAGTATCAATTTAAATACATTTTCCTTTCTTAATCTTTTAAGGCAACTTTTAAGGATAAAAAAATTAGATCGGAACTCTGAGTTCCAAAACGATAATACCTTGAATGTGATAATTAACCTTAACAATATCATATCAATAAACTTGAGGTCCCAAATTGACACCATCTAGAGATTTTAACACTTAAGATTTCTAAAAAAAAAATCAAACATATTATAGATTGTGAAAAACTTTAAATTGACATCAAAAGGATGTTATTTGTAATATTGCATTTCATTAAGTGATGTTGAAATTTATGAAAAGATTAAGCACGTTAATGTTGCTTTTTTGATAAAAACAAAAAATAAGACAGTTACAACCAACATATAGAAGATGTTCATCTTCTTTAATCTAAATTTAACGGTATAAGTTACAAATTAAACTAAACGCTATATAAGTCTAATATACCTGAAAGAGTATATTGGGATAACTTAATTGAAACATTTCCCAACATCAAAGACTTAATTGAAACATTTCCCAACATCAAAGACAAAACAGGTAATGATCCAAATACTCTTACAAATTTGAGTATAATAAAGGAGTTGACAAAAAAAATAAAAAAAGATAAATATACATATTTCCCTTAACATGTTAGACTTTATCTAGAGAAGAAGAAAACAAACTTTTACTAATGTCTTAAAGTCATCAAAGTGTCAGAATGACACTTTATTAACCTTAATAAATAGGATAAATTATAAATTAAGATAAGAGATTTTTATTATATTCTGTCAACTAAAAGTATATCTTTTTGTTATTTTTTATATTATGATACACTTGTTTGTCTATTTTATAAGAAAAATCTAATTATGTGAGCTAGTATATCAAAATGTATATATCTTTATATAAAGATTTTAAAACAATATAAAAAAATAAGTATTGTTCATAAGTTTTATTGTTGAGACATGCATTAACAAATAACTTATTAAATTTTGTTTAATATATATATATCAAAAACAAATTTTACAAAAGTTAGCATTTTATAAGAGTTAACATTAAATATTAACAATCCCAACAATCAAATAATAATGAGGAGGTGTAAATATAGTAACTAAATTAAAGAAAAAATAAAATCTTGAGATATATTTCTATATGTTGAATTACAAAGAATATATACTACTATATTCTTCCTTTTTACTTTTTAGCAATGTATTACAAATATATGATTTCATTGATTGAATAGATTAAATATAAGTTACTAATATTTAAATCAATATGATTATAATTTAAACTAATAAAATGCCCAGTCGTTGAAAAGGTGTAAATTTAAAACTAGCTGAATTTGTATGATAATTAAGAAGGTTTTGAACCTGTATCTTCTAGCACAATTAATTAGGGAATTAAATTTTTTTAATTGTATATACTATACACCGGGTGAATCCTCAGGTAACTCAATGAATATTGATGGTCACAAAAATTGACTAAAATACTACAGATAATTATCAAATAAAAACTAAAAAATTTCAGTAAGTACATACAGATATTCCGCTGCTAATTCATTTATTTTTGTGTCCCTAATATCAAATCTGTTAGCAAGCAGTTTTACGGTCACCTATTATATATTTTGCCAATAACACGATTGTTGCTGTTTTTAAAAAAAATATTATTATTAACTAAAACTAAATAGTATTTTTTTTTCAAATGTATTATTATTAGCAAAAACGAAATACTAAAATAGTGATACAAACTATTTATTAATCAAAAATACATGAAGTACATATAGAATTAAAAAAAAAAGGAATGGAAAAAAAAATGGAAAGTGAGGTTGGATAAGGTTGGTTTCTTTTGTTTTCTTGAAATGACGGATGAGGTTGTTGGATGGAGCATCGTGTGTGCGAGGAACAAACAAACATTTGTATTCATTAAAAAGATTTTTTTGTTCCATCTCATTTCTCTCATCTGTGCCATCCTAATCCGCTAAAAACTTCTTCATTACCGATTATGCTCTGTCACCACCTTCTCTCTTACTAATTTTCATTAGAAATTTTATTCATCATTTTGAGTTGGATCTCTCTTTTCAATCATATTTTTATTGAAAAAAAAACTCACAACAAAATCAGAATCTTATCGTATTTAAATGAAAGGAAAAACTAATATTAATAATTTATCTTTTCATTTACGTAACGTTAACAAATATTTAATAAGATGTATCGAAAATTAAGTATCCATCAAGAAAACAATTATACAGTTTATATTGATTGTAGATTTTAGATATTTGAAAACGGAACGAGAAAAGTAGAAAAAGTAAAGTAAATAGTTTTATAAATTAAATTTTGGATGTGACGATTCACTTGAGTCAAGCATAATCACTTTAAGCAAAGAACACACGCAACTTTATGAAAACATATATAAATGGAAAAAGAATAACCAAAAACTAAATGTTTACACAAATGAGTCCAATTGAGTTGGTTGATAAAATGCATAAATTATTGTATTGATGTAACATAAAAGATTAAGAAAGAAAGTGTTGTGGTGGGAAGACCCTTTATTTGGAATTTGAAGAGTGTCTAAAGAGAAAAATATGGGTGAAAAAAAAAAAGAAATCTAGAAGGCAAATATGATGAGTAGCCACAGTTGACCCCACTCTCATCTCAACTTGTTGTTATGCTAAGAAAAAGTGAGCAAAAGAACTCTATATATCACCAATCCCAATCCTAATCCTTCACATGCGCACACGCATTCTTCAACCATCATCAATCATCAACCTATATAACACACACACAAATCCATAATATCATAATATCCATCGTCCTTATCCTTCTCACTCCTACACATAACCTTTTTCACTTTCTGTTTCCTCAAAGATTCTAACTTTTTCTCTTCCAATGCTGCCCATGGACACCACTTCCACTTCTTCTTCATCGTCCCACATCACCACCCTCCACCCCGACATCATTCTATTCCACATCCTTAATCGCCTCGACGGTCCCACCCTCGCCTCCGCATCCTCCACCACCCTCCACCTCCGCCATCTCTGCACCGACCACCATCTCTGGCGGAACATCTGCGCCGCCACCTGGCCCTCTCTCAACCAACCACTTGCGGCTGACCTCATCGCTACCTTCCCCGCCGCCCACCGCTCCGTCTTCTCCGACTCCTTTCCCTCCATCCACCACTCCCCTACGCCCGACCCCAACCCAACGCGGCTGCTGCCGCCGGAGCTCGTATCCGCCGTGGACCTCTACTACAAGGGCAAACCCGTCTTTTCGCGCGTCATCACAACCGAAACCCACAAGAGCTGGTTCCTCTCCTCCCCGCTCTGGGTGGACCTCCTCGACCCCAACGAGGTGGTCCCCACCCCCTTGATATTCGCGAAGTGCGATGAGGAATCTTCCTGGCTGGCCCACCTCGAGGAGAATCTGGGCCTGAGCTGGATCCTCATCGACCCGACGCGGAAGCGCGCCGCCAACCTCTCCAGCCGGCGGCCGGTGGCGGCGCGGCGGCACTGGCTGACGGGGGATCTGGAGGTTCTGTTCGCGGTGACCATGGAGACTGTCCAGTGCGTCATCAGGGTCACATGCTGCGGGAAGGCCGGCGGCGCTCTGCATGTGAGGGAGGTGGGTCTGACGATGGAGGACACGGAGGGGAGACACGTGATCAGCAGGGACAGTTTGGTAATTTTGCAAGACGCCATGGAGCACGGCGAGAGGCGGAAACCGGATCCCGAAGAAGCCAAAGCAAGGTTTGAGAGATTCTGCTGCGTGAAGAGAGAGATTAGAGAGAGAAAACTGCGGTGGGACAATGCAATGGACATGGTGGCCATGTTGGTCTCTTTCACCATTTTCGTTTCACTGTTTTGGATCATGGTCTTTGGGTTTTGACCAAAGAAACAGCTTTTGTGTTTGTTCTTTTGGGTTGGTCGGTTGCACTACGCAAGTTTGGACGGAAAAGGAAAAGAAAATAGGGACAGTTGAATAGCAACGTAAGAGGAAGAAGATACAGCATATACGACGTAAAAACGTGTGTATTTTATTCCAGTTAGTTATTTCATTTTCCCTTTGACCAATACCATGTCACCTAATTCATTTATATAAATTTTTACCTTCCATATATACCCTAACTCCATAACTGTTTTCATGTTTACTGGTTTGAGTTGTATAGATTAGTATTTTTTTTATGTCAGTTAACAGTACAGTAACCTATGCATGTTCATGATTAATGATTTAATGATTAAGGTAAAACACATTGTATTGGATTGCTCAGAACTGTGATACTAGGATTTGGGTTCAACTAGGATTTGGGATTTGGCTCGTTGACAAGTTGTGAAGCCTTTATGCTGATCACGATATTTATGGTTGAAGTTCTGACTTTTAGGCTCCCTGCGAGTTGGTGATGAATACAGTGTCTCTGGGTGTGATGTTTGAACATGATTGAACATATGGGAATACTAGAATGGGAAACATATATAGTAGTGTAGTGGATCACAAAAGGATATACACAATGCATTCCATAGGACTGAAGAGGGTTTAAAGTTGCTCTCACAACATTCTTTTACCAAATTGGTGTGAATTTTTGAAAATCAAGCATTTTAGGAAATCATGCATGGATACAGTTTTGTTATAAAGAAATAGTATTTTCAAACGTGAACTTTTTTTTTATCAAAATCTGACATCAAAGAAGGTTTTTATTGTTTTTAATTTTTTATTAAAAATTGTGCTTAAAATCACGATTTTTATTAAGTTAAAATCTTGTTTAGTTTATTTAATGTACTGTTTTTTTAAATATTTATTTTAGTTTAAATATTTTATGTCTAAGAAACTGATTATTTATATGTTCTATCTCCTTAATCTTTTTATTCACATTATTAGCTTATTTTTTATTTTTTATTTTTTATTTCGCAAATTACATTCAATTATTGTTAATATTTTAATTAATAAGTCACTCTAAAAAAATACAAATTAAAATAAATGTAAAAATTAGTTTTTAGTTTTTCAACATAACTATTTTTAAATAAAAAAATTAATACATTAAAAAAACTAAACAAAATTTAGAAATAAATTCCTTAAGCTTAAAATAAATATCAATCTAAAAAATATATAAAATCTAAAATATGTGTTATATAATATATATATATATATATATAT
>Ga0099825_1006243_pt1 | contig 14987 bp, 9 predicted proteins | sample SiratroredBW_FD_76838 | JGI IMG/M metagenome (GOLD analysis project Ga0099825, IMG submission 76838) | Root nodule microbial communities of legume samples collected from California, USA - Siratro red BW | ecosystem: Host-associated > Plants > Roots > Nodule | place: USA: California | collected... | reverse complement strand
TAGAAAGAAGAAAAAAATTTGGGAGGGAAAGTAAAGGAAATTGGCCTATCCTACTGATAAACAATAAGAAAATTTTAAAAAAAAAAAACTTTTGGAAATTAAATTTTTTTTTTTTAGGGGGAAAAAAAAAAAAAAAAAAAAAACTGTTTGTTCAAAGCGCTTCGTGAAATAGCCAGCGAAACTATTGATGCTGCAGCATTATGAACCAAATTGAAATCTTTATATATGACAAAGAGTCTTGCGAACAAGCTTTATCTTAAAGAGCGCTTATATGCATATGCTTGTGGAAACCCTAAATGAGAAATGTGGTACGAGACATGGCACTTTCATGCAATATATATATATATTAGAGATTTGATTGGGAATATTAGGGATTTTCTTGATTTATTTAGGGAAAGAGGGAAATATGTTTTTTTTTTTACAGAAAAAAAACCAATCAAATCAATACAAGATAGAATATCTTATTTAGATATACTTTCTTGAACCAGAAAATTTCCATTCTTTCCTCTAATAAATGTGTTTTATTTTTCATAGAATAAATAAATAAATAAATTAAATTACTCCAAAACAGATCGGCATTCTTTGCTTTCAGATTCTAAATTTTTATCCAATCTTTAAAGGGACAAAAACTTAACATTACAATTTCCAAAACAGGATTTTTGAAAAAAATAAATTAAATTACTTTCAAGATCTCTAAAACAACGTAGAAAATTACAGTAATTGTAATCATTGAGCATTAATGTGAAGAAATTTAAAAGGAGTAATAAACAGTTTCTTGATGATGCAAAATAATATTCAGTATTTTTGAAATATGTTTTTTTTTTATAATAGAATATATTTAATGATTGTAACTTTTTTGTTAGTTTACAAAACAACGTTGTCTATTGGTGGTGCATATGCCATGTGCTTACGTGTCTTGTCACGTGGGTTTATATTCTCTCTTTGGGTGACGGTTCTTACGATGAATTAAATTTGTTTTTCTTTTGCCATCATCGTCTTCCTGAATTCTCTCTCCTCTTGTTTCTAACAAAAACAGGCATAGAGTGGGCACAATGAGCTTCCTAAAGGTCAAGTTGTTAGGTTCACTACCACCACCATAAAAGTTCTAGTCAATTTGTAGAATTGAAATGGTGCACCAACTGTTTGATGAATGAACAAACTCTAACAAGAATTAACTTGTTGAATTTTCAAAGCAAGCAAACACGTCAAGAAATTCTAATAGAAGAGTTCCATAAATATTTCAAACTGCATGCATGCAATGCAATGTTAACACTATTGGTTAAGAAAAAAGAAGGTAGTTTAGCTTACCAGAGCGCGGTTCTCAGATGGATTTGGTGTTGAAGAAATATGTGAGCATTGGGGTTCTCTCTTTCCAAGGCAGTAAAAGTTGAGATAATCTTGTGGATGGTACTGATCAGAGAGACCTGCTTTTGCAAGGGCATCAGCTACAATCTTGTACATCATAGACATTGTCTGTCCCTATAGTCAATCAAATTTCAAATACAAAGGTTGTAATAATTAATTACCTTTCAAAGTTCAATCGTATTTCTTATGCCAAACCCAAGAATAAAAAAAAAAAGGGGGAATACAAACTAGAAAATTGGTCTGACCTGCCAGAACAAAATTTCTTGAACAGCAGCACTTGTTGGAACACCCTCTGGCCACATTGGTATAACTATATATACACAAAAACGTTCATTTACACTGATCTTACCAGCAATTTTCAATGCCAACTCCATGGGAACCAAGTGGTTTGCACCTGTTGAGGTAAGAAATTGACCTTACAGTTGCAGTGTATTTTTTCAAAATCTACAAATATAACATGCAACACAACAGATTTTTGGAATTTTGATATTGTAGCAATGCAAAAACTAATAAATGCTAATCAGTTTATCTACCTGCTTTATTTTTATATGAAGGCCAATGATAGGAGGAGCCCAAAAAATACTGATTCTCTATATATACAAAGTGCTCGGCAGATCTTATTGCTTTTACATAAGCAGTATGGATGCTTTGATCAACTTTCAAATTTTTTCCACACAAAAGATTCTGAAAAAAAGGAAGTTGATGACTAATTTATCTCAATATAACTTGAATAAACACCCAATGTGAAGTTAATGAAAACAATATGCACTCAAAGTATAAAGGGGAATCACTTTGTCAATATACTTACAACCTTACCTGAGCCTTAGCTTTGTCCACATCCTTTGGAAAGCCCTTTACAGATCCAGAATCTATGGACCTAAACACCTGTATTTAATGGTAGTTCATAATCTTTCTGAACTTTATGAGGAAGGATGGTACATGTCATCAGATTCTATGGACGTATTTCCATACCTGCACATTCCAAGTCTCAGGATCATTTTCATCGGTTACATAAACAGCTTTTTCACCATTGGGGCAAGGAGCAGGTTTGACAATCCATGAAATTCGGTCCAGCCGAAGCAAAGCATCATCATGCCAGTTTGTCACCTTTTTGAGCCTGAAGTCACGCCATTTTTTGGCCTTCCTCCATCTTTGTTCAAAATTGGTTAATATATCATATGCTGCTGGACCTTCAATTTTGCAATGTAAGTCATGCCATGGTTGCCTTGGGGCACACGAATTCGAACTTAGCTGCTGCATAGTAGCACACAGTTTGCAACGTAAATTCCCATGATATTTTTTCCCTTTATTTGACGTTATTGTTGACAAAATTCAGCACACAAACATGCCACAATAAAGACAGTTTATAAAATTCCCTGGTACTTTATTCTTTGAATTCAACAATGTTTACAATAAAAACTTACTTGAAAAGTAGGATTGTGAAAATCATTATGAAAAACTGTATCTATATCACGAAAAAGCCGATGCTCAGGGGTATCATATCTACCATCACATAGATCCAAACCACCAATAAAAGCGGTTATTTTCCGATTATTCCCAGAACCTAGACTGTCTACAAGCACACATTTCTGGTGATGTGTAAAGAGGGTTCCCACAACCTGGACCAAATGATTCAATCAAATTAGTATTGTTTTTGAGTTTTAGCTGAAAAGGAAAAAGTACACTACTAGATTCAAATGCAAGAACTCCATGCCTGTTGCTTGAAAATACTGAGCTTATTGCTTGCATAACGTGGAGATAGCACACAATGAACAGTGGAATGTTTGAAAAACTTCTTAGTTTCCTCATCATGAGTCTGCATGACACCATCCTGCAATAAAGATAATACAAAGTTGTTATGCAACCATATCTACATTACAACAATCCATGAAGGAAAATCAAGAGCCTGGCACCTCATTACTATAATGATGCACAAGGCAGTCTAAGCAAATCCACCACCATAAAGAAGAAAAATAACTATCTTTTACTTCAGAACCCACATTTATCCTGAATAGGACCTTTCTATGAACAACTTTATGGTATGAAAGTAATATCATCCAATAATTCAATAGACATGAACAGACATCATTCTGGTGAGGGTAAAGAGATTACTGTTTTCAAAAGAAACTTGTCATGTGAAGTTCTGTCATCCCAAATCAGCATAACCACTCGGAGTCCTTCTTGTGACTTGTACTTCAACAGCTCTCCAAGTGAAAGCTCTCCCCCTGAAGGTAATGGTTTTGTTGCCTCTCTGACAAGCCTCACTGGGTGGTAAACTGACCATCCTATAATGTATATCATGTGATGAGCTTCCAAAATTGCATGGCATATGTCCTCCCAACATTTACTTTGCTCAAACACTTTTCCACCCTCAAGTGGAATTTCAGGTAGCATACCATCTGGTAAATGTGCATCTTGATATAGAGTCACACTCCCTCCTTTCCTCAGAGGGAAATAGGTCTTAGGAACTCCTAAATATGCTGTCCCATCCTCATTAACCATTTTTTCTGAACGGTTCACCCCAATTGGCTTATATTGAACAGAAATATGCAATTCAGGATAGGGTTTTAAGCAGTTTCCATACTGACCAATGATGGGAAACCAATCATTGATAGTATTTCCTGAAACTATCTTGTAAACGGGTATCTCCACCACTCCAATGAGTTCAGCCCCAAGAATATCATTATCCTTCACAAGGAACTCCACTTTCTGAGCAGGGTGAGCAACAGGCACAATAAATTGCTCATCCCACAAAGGGTTCTCACAGTTAGGAATCACTCTAGTTCGAGCAACGGTTGCCCCAGCTATGCATACTGAAACATAAGGGTCGCTTGTTATCATCTTATCTTTTCCAGAGTGTGACTTTAGTCCTTTCATAAATGGAGGATGACACATGTTGCCCATAGTCAAACATTTTCTGACTGCTTCAGAAGATAAATCTAAATTTGGAAGAGACTTGGCTTCAATTATCCACAGATCCAAGTCACCATGCAAGAAAACCGCTTCATTACGCCCTTCATGCTCCCTGTTCGGAGAGCTATGATGTGAAATGCCATGACAATCCATTCCAACCTGTGATCTCAAAGATGCATGTTTTCCAAATTAAACACTTTATTTTCAGGTTCTAAAATCCAAATTCTAGATGCAAATGCATTATGGAAAATGAATTAAAAAATGTAAAATTTTTGTCACCTTAAGATTCTTTCAGTTATCTCATGCCATCATCTTTTAGTCCTAAGGAAAACATGCATGAAGCCATGTTCAACATGTTTCTTCAACAAGTTATCAGGTTCAGTCTCTTCAACAGAAGAAGAAAAATGATCACATGGAGAAAAGAGGCATGTAGATGAAGCCAATGTCAGGAAATAAAAATAAAATAGGAAAAAGAAATGAAATTTGGGTGTATATGGATTCATGTAACAACATTGCAATTGAGAACATGGTCCAACACCACTTCCATAAGCCGAAAATGGAGGCAAATTTCATGGATTCCAGAATTGGCAAATTCCAAACCAAAACAATTACAAAATTTATAAAACAAATATCAAAACAGAAAGAGATTGATCAGGTGTCACTTTTTTTTTTTTTAATAACAAGAAAAAAAAAAACTTTCTCCTAAATAAAATATTTTACTACTGACGTTGAGAAATCTGTTTTGGGAACCAATTTCTTAACATGTTTTTTTTTTTCCTTTTTAAAACCTTTTTGAGAAATCGGATAATCGATATCTCATTGGCGCCATTTTTTTAAAGATTTTATTTATTTATTTTGATTATAAAAATTAGTTTAGTGATTTTAAAATTCGTTTTTTGAAATAAAAAATCAAAAATGTTTTTTTTTCATTATTTTTGAAAATTAAATATCTTTTTAATAAAATTGAGGGCGTGGTTATAAAATTAAAATAAGCAGTTATTTAGAATTAAAAAAATAATATATTTTAGTTTAATAAAAATATATTAATTTTTTGTAATTAACAAAAATCATGTTTAAATAACATATAAGGAATTTAAATAATGTTAAAGAATTTTGAAATTCTGATATAACCCATGTGACATTAATTTCAAAAAAATTATAAATTGTTATGAAAATGAATAAACTAATTTGTTTTTTCAAAAAAAGAAATTCTAATGAATTAAATGGAGTAGATTGTTATAGTTATTTAATTTTTAATTTATTCAAATAGATAAATTCATTAGCCTAATCATATATTTTCTTTATTTGAAATAAATATCGAATTAAAAAAATTGACATTAGCGGAGATCAATATGTATAGGAGAAAAAAAGTAATATCACGAAATAGGCTTGATTAAATAGAATTTGTATAGTATAAAAAAAAAAGTTTATGATTGATGACTTGAAATTTTTTCTGATGAAGACTTCTTTAATCATATGAATTTCTATGAGTTAAAATTGTTTAGAGAATGTTATTGTTTGCCTATATCCATATATTATATAATTTTGTGTCATCCTTTTTACTTTTAATTTTTTTTTTCAAATTAAAGATTATTTATAGTTCATTATATTACGGTTAATAGTATTGGTTAGTTAAATAGTTCAGTAAATAATTCGTATACATATTACAAACGTATATGTAAAAGAGATGTTTGTAACTTAAGGAGATGTAAAATCAATAGGATACTTTGAATTCAAAATCTTTATCCCATTAATTTTGTTTTCATAATCCTCGTCACCTTTAGAGGAGATAAGATAACCGAATTGAAAACTATTGATGCACCATTATCAAATCTTTATAAAGAATCTTGGAAACAAACTTCCTCTTATCATTTGAATATGTGAAACCAAATTTATTATATAAGAAAATTAAAACTTTCATATAACATTAATCTCAGGAACAATAATAGAAAGGAAAAAGAAAAACAATTGAAACCAAACAAAGAAAAACAAAAGACTCATGAATGCCCTAATGAGCATTATTCCTAGCCATCACTCGAAACAAAGGTTTAATAGACTCTAAATTGTATTAGCTATGAGAGTCTAAGTCTCATAGGTTAATAATAAGAAAGTGGAAGAACATATAACAAAAAATTTACTTTCATAATGTCTTAAACCTAACCCTAAACCTAATATATTTAGGTTTAAAATTGAAGGTATAGATCTGACTTAACTCATGTCGCATTCTTGATTATTCTTTTCCGTGTTTTCCGTGTCGATCTTCAAATCATGGAAAGCACAAGAAAGGAGTCGAGCTTCTCGGACACGGGCTTTTTCTCTCCGGCGACGAAGGAGATCGACTTGCTGAGCAAGACGCTCACTCGTAACAGAAGCTTCCCAATGTCGCATCAGGACCTCCATAAAGACGTCGCGGCAGGTTCTGCAGCGACGGAAGTTAACCATTAATGTAGGGTGGATGGATTGCCATAGCAGGCAAAGGAGTTGTTGATCGATTCGCATCCACTGCTCCCTTTCTTCTTCAGCGATTTGCATCACTTTCTTACACAAGTGATCCTCGAGATCATTATATCGGAACCAACGTAAGACGTCCTTCTCCCAGGCTGTGTAGTTTTCGCCGTCCAATTTCAAGGGGGTTATGACGGAAGTGGCGCTGAAGGGTAACAGTGTGGTTTTAGTGGTAGAGGATTCTGCTGAAGAAACAAATGCAGAAGAAGAAGAAGAAGAAGCCATGTATCAAAACCCTAAGGGAATTGGGATTGAGAATGAGAAGAGTGGTGTGAGAAATGCATGCAGTCTAATGCACTACTATTTATATATATCAAGAAGCAAATATATGTTTCTTGATTTTTTTTTTTTTAAAAACCAATCAAATCAATACGATCTAGGATATCGTGAAATTCATTTTGATGTTAAAAATTAGTTTGGTGATTTTAAAATTTGTTTTTGAAATGAAAAAAAAATGATTTTTTAATTATTTGGAAAATTAAATATTCCTTTTAATAAAATTGAGGGCGTGGTTATAAAATTAAAAATAAGCAGTTATTTAGAATTGAAAAATAAAATATTTTTAGTTTAATAAAAAATCATGTTAAATTTTTGTAATTAATAATATTAAGTAAAGAAAATCCTTTTGGAAACCAATTTCTCAACATTTTTTTTTCATTTTCTTTTTAAAAGCCTTTTGAGAAATCGGATAATCGATATCCAATGGGCTTCATTATTTTTAAAGAATTGTTTTATTTATTTTCAGAAAAAAATGATTTTTTTTCGTTGTTTGAAAAATTTAACATTTTTTAATAAAATCGAGGGCGTGGTTATAAAATTAAAATAAGCAGTTATTTAGAATTAAAAAATAAAATATTTTAGTTTAATAAAAATATATTAAATTTTTGTAATTAATAAAAATCATGTTTAAATGAAATATAAGGATTTTAAATAATGATAAAGAGTTTTGAATTTATGATATAACCAATGTGACATTAATTTCAAAAAAATTATAAATTGTTATGAAAAAGAATAAACTAATTTGCTTTTAAAAAAAGGAAAATCCAATGAATTAAATGGAGTAGATGGTTATAGTTAATTTATACAAATAGATAAATTAATTAACCTACTCATATATTTTCTTTATTTGAAGTAAATATTGAATTAAAAAAAATTGACATTAGCGGAGATCAATTTGTATAGGAGAATAAAAATAATATCACGAAATAGGCTTGATTAAATAGAATTTGTATAATATAAAAAAAATAAGTTTATGATTGATGACTATAAACCTATTACAATATGTAGAAGAGATGTTTGTAACTTAATATGTTTGTCATTCAAAAGTGTGTTCTATTGTAGTCTCTCTAAATTCTTGAAGGGATGCAAAATCAATATGATGCTTGAAATCAAAATCATTATCCCATTCTTCTCTTATAAAGATGAAAAATTTGTTTTCATCATCCTCATAACTTTAAAGGAGATAAGATAACCAAATTGAAATATTTATAAAGAATCTTACAAACAAGCTTTCTCTTATCATTTCAATATGTAAAACCAAATTTATTGTCTAAGGAAACTAATCATATATAAAAACAGTTAAAGAGATCAAGCATAGAAAAACAAAAGAGTAATGAATTTTTAAGAAGTATCATCCACATAAAAGTAACAAAAAAAACCTTAAAATCCTAATATGTTGTGCTTTTGAGTTGAAAGTTGTATCAATTTTCTGTGTCCATCTCAGCATTTCTGATTCCTGTTTTGCTCTCATCCATGTCCGATTCTTGATTGTTCTCATTATTCTTGTTTGTTGTGGAAGTGTTTCTTGTCTCGATTTTCAAATCACGGAAAGCATCAGAAAGGAGTCGAGCTTCTCGGACACGTTTCGCCATGCGAGAAGAAGCTTTACCTCCCCAGTAACGAAGGACAGAGTGTTCCCAATGAAGACGTATTCTCATACCAGCATGTCGCCGATGTCGCAGCACGACCTGGTTCCAGATGTCGCAGCAGGTTCTGTAGCGACGGAAGTTAGCCATTAATCGAGGGTGGATGGATTGCCATAGCAGGCAAACGAGTTGCTGATCGATTCGAATCCACTGCTTCCTTTCTTCTTCGGCGATTTCCATCGCTTTCTTCCTCAAGTGATCCGCGAGACCATGACATCGGAACCAGCGCAAGACGTCGTTCTCCCAGGCTGTGAAGTTTTCGCTGTTCAATTTGACTGGGGTTATGACGGAAGTGGCGAGGAAGGGTAACGGTGTGGTTTGAGTGGTGGAGGATTCTGCTGAAGAAACATGTGCAGAAGAAGAAGAAGAAGCAGCCATGTATATGGAAACCCTAAGGGAATTGAGAATGAGAAGGCGAGTGGAGTGTCATGCACTATTTATAGACATAAATGTGAGAATATCAAGAAGCGAACATATGTTTCTTGATTTACAAAAAAATAAAAATAAACGAACCAATCAAATCAATACGATATTGGATATTGTGAAAATCATTTTGATTTTATTAGTTTAGTGATTTTAAAATTCGTGTTTTGGAATAAAAAAAATCAAAAAATGATTTTTGTAATTATTTGGAAAATTAAATATTATTTTTGATAAAATTGAGGGCGCGGTTATAAAAATAAAAATAAGCAGTTATTTAGAATTGAAAAATAAAATATTTTTATTTTAATAAAAAATCATGTTAAATTTTTGTAATTAATAAAAATATTGTTTAAATAACATCTAAGGATTTTATATGAAGATAAAGAATTTTGAATTTATAATATTACAAATGTGAAATTAATATAATAATTTTAAAAAAATTATAGTTTGTTATGAAAAGGAATAAAATAATTTTTATTTTATATACATATATGTGTGTGTGGAATAAATGATTATGATGATTTAATTTTTAATTCATAAAAATAGATAAATTAATTAGCTTACTTCATATATTTTCTTTATCTCTATCTCTATCTCTATTTTTATCTTTATTTCTATTTTTATTTTATGTTCTTTATCTTTCTCTCACTCTTTCAATATGTTTGTGTTATTACTTTAATTTAAGTGTTTATTTTTATTAGTATATTATTTAATTCTAAAATTATTTTATCATTATATATTATTATTGAATTTTATTCTTTTCAGTGTATTAATATAATAAGGTAACAAAAAATTAAAACTAGTTGCACTCTTATTTAAACAATGTTTCATCTTGTTACAAGTCTTTTATCAACTTATCATATTATATTTTTTTGTTAAAATATTGTTAATTTAAAAGTTTAAAACCTAGTAAAATATTAACAACTTATAAACTTGAAAAATTTGATATGATTTGTAGTTATCTATAGAAAATTTACAATTAAAAATAATTGTATTAACATAATTATTACATAATTAAAAAATCTTTTTTCATTTTTGAAATATCTAAAGAAAATGAATTTGAAAATATATGCTAAAGAAATTTAATTATAAAATGAATATAAAGTCTAAGTTTTGTAAAAAATGAATTAGTAGTAAAAAAATAATTTAATGAAAGGATTGAGAATGAAATTATAAAATTATCTTTAAAGTCATTTATAATTCAATATTTTTTTATATTGTAGGTAAAACAATTAACACACTCAAACGTAGTATATTTAAATAATTTAAAATATATGAAAATATTTTTTGTTTTTCATTTAATGTTAAAAAATTCAAATTATGTATTTTAGAAAGAAAAATACTTAAATCTTGAAATTTTTTTAAAACTTGATACTTTGTTAGATCATGATGAGTTATATTTATTTTTAAAATTAAATATATTAAAAGAGTTTATATGATTGAAAAAAATAATAAAGTGATTGATATTCTTAATTATATAAAAAAATCAATAATTTTCTAAATACGAATTTTTTTAAAACTTAAATTAATAAAATTTTATTTAAAATCAATATTGTCTCAATAAAAATTAAAAGAATTAGTTTTATTCTTTGTTAAAAATGTGTTAAATAAAATTAATTTTAATAATTTAATAGATAATTTTACATAAAAAAATTAAAAAATAAATTTAAATTAAAATGTTATAATTTTAATATACTATTTTATTAATTTTAAAAGTTCTTAGTTTTTAATTTACTTTGAATCCCCTAAAACTACCGAATATAATTACCCATCTTCATCATTTGCTTCTTTTATCTATGCATTTCAAAAAAGAATATACAAATCTATTAATTTTATAAAAAAATAAAAAGACAGAATTATGTTAATCGATTATCAAACATTTTCCTCTTCCTTAAGAAAATTTATTAATTTAGTTGGTACATTTCCCTTATAACAAAACATATAATTGTAAAACATAATCCAACTTGTTTTTCATTAGGAGAATTTGTTCTAGTATCATCCAATAGATAATATCATTAAGTTCTAATATGGATTTTGCACAGAAATCCCTCTATAATCCAAATGGACCAATAAGTTTGTTGAGTAAAACTGAGAATAACCCAATGCCTCAGAATTCATATTACAATAATTAATGAAAGTGCATATTATTCTCTCAACCAAATAAGCTATTGTTATTATCTACAGAGGCTACAATCTACATAATGAAAAATTACACAATCAAAGTGCAGTGTATCACTTAAATGCCCCAATGAAGAAGCTGAGGAGGCATACTAAGTGGAAGAGCTTACTTCTCTTCAATTTCGGGCCTTACCAGCCCACATGTAACAAAATTGATAGCCTCACTAACCTGTAACAAATAAAATAACAGACTAGTAATTCAAAATAAGATTTACAAAATCACATTACACATACTTCCTGCATTGATCGGAACAAGACAACAAACTTACAAGATCTTGGAAAACAGGGATATGCTGGCTAATGTTAATATTCTGCAGTTTCACATTAATTGAAAAATTATAGTTAGAATAAGAACATCTTATTTTTGTAGACTTGTCAGAGATTACCCACTGGGATATGCAGTTTGCCTTATGCATTTATCTAAAAACTAGTATTCAGGGGATTTATAGAGAAATTTAGCGTTTCAAATGAGAGAAATTATATCTACAATTCTCAGATAAAACAACTTAGGCCTCCTCAAAATTTCATATGCTGGAATTCAATAAAATCCGGGTTTTAACTTCAATGGCATAAATAGTATTAATTTATTTATTTCATAATTTCATAAACTTGTTTTGGATTCTTCAACTAAAACCTCACTGCAACTTTTTTGTTCCCACTCAACTGGGAATTAGTCAAACCAGTTAATTTTCACAGCAAATGTACGTTATGTAGCAGCAAGTTGGATCTCATAGGACATGTTACAACGAAAGCAAAAGGGTGTGCATGCACTGCTAGTTATGAAATAATGATTGCTCATACGCAGAACCATCTATAGTTTTCAAGGCGTACTTGAATGTACCGAATGCATACGATAGAGTTTTGGCTTTGGACATTTTAAAGTTTTCAAGGTGAGAATTAATGCAAAAGGAAACTCTGAAGGTTCAAATTCCTCACTTTGGATTAGGCAATCACTTATATTATATGATTGGATGCAAGGAAAGGTGCTAGAGTTTGGCTTGGGACATTTGAAACAGCTAAATACTATATAGTATATAAGAGTATTTTTCCTGCCAAACAAGGAGAAGAAAAAAACTAGAATGCAACTAACGTTCCTTAGTTGGCCTTAGACTCTTAGAGAGAATATCTACCTTTCAAAAAAACTCTGCAACTTGGCTTGCATATCGCACCAAAGGCAAAACAAACAAATTACAATGCTGCAATGCATTAAGAACTAGAACTTCCATATAACAAAAACTCATTTCCTTTTATGATTAGGAGATAATATTTGAACAAAATATTATCATGATACCTGTCTATGATTAGGTGATATTGATAATAATTGGCACTACCAGTAGTCTCCACACGAGCACGATCCATCACGGATATGATGAAACCGATTGGTGTCTCTCACTATGATTTCCCTCTTTACCACCAATGACACGTATTTTATAGCTGAGTGGCAATCACCACAAACCCTAATATTCTTCATTATGCGTATAATAGATCCAGGAGGAGTATTCAGAAGGGCAAATGCAAGAGCCAGCTTCTCACTATGATACTGTAAATTTAATTCCTTTTCATGTTGGTCTACAAACAGATGCACATGACTAGTGTCAGGAACATAGCCAATCTCCTTAATCTTCTGGTTTAGCTCCTCCCACATTTTATGGATCTTATCTTTCTGTGGGTGAGCAAGGTCATTTGCTACAAACACGTGAACAGAATTTTCAATCTCAACCCAGCTACATGCCGGTTCCTTCTTCAGTCCACTGTCTTTCATTATCTTTCTGACTTTTGCAACGTCCTCCCACCTCCCAGCAGAGGCAAAAATATTGGCGAGCAACGTATGTGTCCCTGGATAAGAAGGATCAAGCTCAAAAACCCGCTGGGCAGCATATGAGCCCATTTCGGTGTTTTTATGCATCTTGCAAGCACCAAGCAAAGCACCCCAGATAGCCGCAGTGGGCTCAATTGGCATTTCTTCTATGAAACTCTTTGCCTTATCAAGAAGACCAGCTCGACCAAGAAGATCAACAATTGTCGCATAGTGTGAGACTTCTGGTTCGATATTGTACCTTCTCATCAATCCAAAATAATGTTTACCCTCATCCAAAAGTCTGGCACGGCTACATGCAGTAAGAACAGAGAGGAATGTTATATCATTGGGTACAATCCCAAACCTTATCATTTCTTCAAAATGCTGTACTGCTTCCTTCCCAAGTCCATGCTGGGCATACCCTATCAGCATGGAATTGCAAGAAACAACATCAACTTTGACCAACTTGCCATAAACCTTTTCTGCATCTAAAATGCTGCCAGACTTTGCATACATGTGAAGTAGGGTGTTCCCCACATAACCAATCAACTTCCTACCCGATTTCATCAAATGGGCATGAAGCCATTTCCCTTGCTCCAAACACCCCATACTCGAACAAGAACACAAAAGTGCCGAATAAGTAAACTCGGTTGGGCTATAACCTTCCCTTTGCATCCTCACAAACATAGCCAAAGCCTCCTCTCCTTCACCCTTCCTAGCATAACCTGTTATCAAAGCATTCCAAGAAACCTCATTCTTACAACCCAACTCATCAAAAACCAACCTTGCCTCTCCCAAATATCCACACCTGGCATACATATCCACGAGGGAACTCCCCACAAACACATTAGACTGACATCCATACTTCCAACAGCAAGCATGAATCTGCCTCCCATAACCATAACTCGCTATAAATCCACAACATTTCACCAAGCTCGACAACGTGAACTCATTCGGCTTCGCACCCTCCCGGAGCATCTCGGGAAACAACACAAGTGCGTCATTGGCGCATTCATTCTGAGCATAGCCAGTGATCATGGAGGTCCAAGTGACCATATCCCTGCACGGCATTTCATCAAACATGCGGCGCGCGTCTTCCAAACTGCCACACCTCGCGTACATGAAGAGAACAGAGTTCTGAATAACAAGGTCATTTTTTAACTCCGAATTGAGAATGTGTAAATGCACTAGCTTTCCTTCTCTGAGCTTCCCCAACTGTGTGCACCTCTTCAGCAACGTGTTGTACAAGCTTCTGTCCGGTTTGAGCGAACCGCACTGGATCAGGTCCAGAACTTGAAGACCCAATTTGGAGTTGCTCAAACTCGGTCTCAGAAGGTTCTTGTCGTCTATAACACGGGATGAAATGTCGGAATCTGAGAGCGTGGCCGGAACTGCAGATTGCCAAAGTGTGCGACACCAACCCAAATGTCGTTTTGTAGATTTATCTGCACTTGCAATGAAAAAAAAAGTTAACTTAGAACAGAAAAATCAAAATGCAATAATGGATAAATGAAAATGGAGCAACATTTGAAAACCCACAAAAAAGGGTTTCACATTGGATCATCCCTTCCTCAAATTCCTGTTTCTAATTGGGATCAAAACTCAGTAATATTTGAAACTTAAAAACTGAGTAATACTAAATAAATAACCACTAACCATAATACTAAATAAATAAAGAATTTTTAGGGAAAAAAATACTTTTTTTTCCCAGACTTTCATCTCTTTTCGTAAATAGATGTTTTAAACTTTATAATATATAATAGTTTTTTTTTTTTTTTTTTTTTTTTTTTTTTTTTTTTTTTTTTTTTTTTTTTTTTTTTTTTTTTTTTTTTTTTTTTTTTTTTTTTTTTTTTTTTTTTTTTTTTTTTTTTTTTTTTTTT
>Ga0099825_1006241_pt1 | contig 14988 bp, 5 predicted proteins | sample SiratroredBW_FD_76838 | JGI IMG/M metagenome (GOLD analysis project Ga0099825, IMG submission 76838) | Root nodule microbial communities of legume samples collected from California, USA - Siratro red BW | ecosystem: Host-associated > Plants > Roots > Nodule | place: USA: California | collected... | reverse complement strand
ATTATTTTTATTAATATGCGATTATGTTAAAATTTTCTTATATTAAGAACTTTTTAAAATTCAATAATTCACTTTTTAATTGACCAAACGAACTCGTGTTCAATAATTATTCCGTTAAATTTCAACATTAATTGATACCTAAAATTGTAGTATTTCACTAAATATTGACACTTACAACTGAACATACTACATCCACCAAAAATTACTGTTTAAAAGTCAATTTAGTGCTTTGAAATTGTATAGAAATTTTAATTTAGTTTTAAAATTTAAATAAAATTAATAACTTTTATTTTTCAAATTTATGTTTCATTTTAAATAGATCCCTACATGCTATTACTAAAATACAATTTTTAATCTGTATATAAGAGGACTAAATTACATTTTAATGATAATATGTAAGAAATTATTTCAAAAGAATATAAAAGTCAGAATTTAATTTTAATGGCATTTAGAAAAAAATATAGCTTTAAATACGAAAATAAGTATTCCACATAAATCAAGAAATATATAATCTTTTAAGAGAATAAATAGATCATTCGGACATAGATTAAAAATGTATACTTTAAAGAATAAAAAGATCACTCGGCCACAAATTAAACTTGGATAATGTAATGCAAAAGTGCTTATTGGAAGCAAATATTTTTAACGTCGTGACTGAACACAAAAACAACCCTCCATAAGGGTTCACAAATTACAACCAAAAAAAGAAAAAAAAATCAGATCTCTATACTTTTCCCTAACAACTATTTAGCTACCACATACAATATGCTGATGACATTTGCTTTAGAAAAACAAAACGCTAACAGCCAAGCACACCATCATTCTAAATTTTCGAAAGTGATCATTAACCTGAGGAAAAATTCAAGCGACCAAAAATATGCGTGACTTCAAAAATTCATATCATATTCTGGGTATGAAATTTAGACTACAGAGTCATGAATCATGTAATCATAAAAAAATGTAAGTATGAAACATTTTTTCCTGTTTCCAGAGCACGAGGTAAAAAAATGAAAGTAACCATACAGACACCTAAGTGATCAAAATACAGTGGTGAACAATTTTTAGTTCTGCATTGAATGAGAATTAAACAATTTCAGAAGACAATATCAGCAGCTATTATCCATACACGAGAAATTTTGAAACACAAAAGCCGACTTCGCATATTTTTTCAGACAATCCTCTCCAACTCCCTAGCATAACTAAGTGTCTGGTTGATGAGCTGCAGAGAGGGTATCTCCTTGCACGGTGCAGATTCTTTTGCCTTCTGGAAAAAGACACTACCATTCTTGATCTCCCACTCAGGATGTTCCTTCAATCAATAGATAATAACTTTAGAACATAAGAATGAACAAATGTAATTGTGGACAGAGATATGAATGACTTTCCATGTTAATTTGGTGCATGAAAATAGAATTATAATTATAATTCCAATTCATATTCTATTAGAATTGGAATACTTGAGATCATAATTTACAGATTTGAGTTGTACAAACAATTAGTAGAATTATAAAGTTTAACTTCAATTTCATTTGGTTACAGGATGAGTTAAGTCATGTTTGAATAAAAAATTTAATTTGCAGGTGACAACGGAGAAAATGACACAAGCCATGGTAACAGGGGGACAATAAGTGGTGGCACTGGTCACAGCGGTGGGGCAAGGGTGATGACAACAATAGTGATGGTGGTCTTGGTTATGACAATAGAAGTGGTGGTGTCTTGGTGGTTCATGGTAAAGTTTATTGGTAACACTGACAATGGGCTGTGGTGATGATTATTATTAATATTACAACTCCATGGAATTGTCCTTTCAATTCTAAAAGGACTTCGAAACATTATCATTATTACAGATCTAAGGTTCAATTCCAAATCTCAAGCTCGTTTCCAATTCCAAATCATAAATCCAATCTCATGCCCAATTCGAATGACACACCTCCCTCCCCCGGCAAAAAAACACAAAAACTAAGGGGTCAGAACATAGTTCACCTCTTTAATGTATTCCAGAAGTTCCTGATCTGATGAGAACAACAACATTTGCTTAGCATCCTTAATTGAAAGATAGTCATATGCCTTCTCACTGCAACCTGCTATTTCATCTCTGCATGTTTGAAGATAGGTAAAAACTAATCAGAAAATCGATATAGATGCACAATAGGAAAAGAATAAAACCACTAGAGAGGCAGGTGGTTGAGCTTTAAAATTACAACAAAGGTCGTGCTTCCATCAAATTGCCATTGCAAGAAGCAAATAAAATAGAATTACAAAAATAAAAATAACTCAATTTAATGATAAAATTCTAGAAATCAGTTTGGAGAAGAAAAATGCAAAACATTCTAAACTATAAGCCCAACTTCCGAAGAAATCAAGTAGGAGTTCCAGTTTCCGCATGTTTATCACTTGAGTTCAACCATCCCCTATGCAATTAAAATAAAATAATAATAATAATAATAATAGCAAATATTACCTGACAGTCTTTGCCAGGAGATCCATGAAATAAACGTATGTATCATGTGGCACTGTCTGTCGAGCACTCAAGACACGATTATATGCTCCTTCCATAAAAGATTGTTCCAACTCCACAGCATGCTTAATGCAAGGATTCTCTAGAGCAGCAGATGAAAGCAATTCCAACTCAGTATGGAATTCAGCAATTCTATTCTGCACAAGTAGTCTCAACAGGTTGAGACCTAGTATCGGGTACTCCTGAGGTGATGGTGGAAGACGATTGCTGCCACACAAAAAAAGTCCCCGTGAAATACAAGAACCCAACAACGAAGAAAGAAAGCAAAATTGCATATAACGTCATACTTTAATATTGATAATTCTTTTATACTTTTTGGCATACACTATACAATTTTATGATAAGTGAACAATCAGAAGATGCCCATTCTTTGCTTTGGTTGCAGATTCATCTGTTCCAGAGTAGAAAATGGATATGTTGTGTAAAGAAAGGGACAAGCATAAGTTACCAGGCATCTGTATAATAAGGTTTCAACTGGAAGAAATCCCTCTCAAAAGCATCTTGATCCTCAATTTTCACACTAAGGACAACGGCGTGCTCGTATATATCCCCTAGAAGTTCAAAAAATCAACAGAAAAAGGAAATTTTAGATATAGAACTTCTAACATTTTTCCCCTTTCATTTTTGAAGTATTTATTCTCTTATTCTTGCTGATATGATTCAGTCATTCAGATATTAGTTAGTAATTTGTTTCATTTAATCAATATGGCTCTAGAAGTTCAAAAACCAACAGAAAAAAAGAAATCTTGCATATAGAACTTCTAACATTTCTTGCATTTCATTTTTCAGATATTTATTATCTTATTCATGCTGATATGATTCAGTCATTCAGATATTTTTTAGTAATTTGTTTCATTTAATCAATATGGCTCTAGCTCATTATTCTGCTGCCTTCAAGTATCTAACATTTTCTAATTTTAGATGACGAAAATTTCTTATACTCTTTCCATTCTCTTCTAATATAGGGTAAACCACATTAACCATTCCTCATATAGTATAAAAAAGGCTAAGTTGCCTCAACAACCAGATAGCAAAATTATCTTTCTAACAACAAGAAGGATCTTAAGTTTCAACTTTATTTACTGCCTACAGAGATAGCGGGTATAGAAGACAGATTCCATTTTCAATCACAAATAGCTTATAGGCAAGCCAGTGCATATTGATATCCTTTATGAATCAGCAAATTTAAGTTCTATTACTTAAATAATAAGTCTAAGCCTAAGCAATGGCTGTAGGTCTATAAAAACATAAAAGGTAGGGGGAGGGGGACACTGTAACAGATTGGAGCGAAGAGTGTTACTTGCTATTGTTAACTCATGAACAGCATTCGGTGTATCTGCAAACAATGGTGGAAGGCTTCTGAACCCTGTCAGCAACACCTGTAAGTAAACAGCGACGTTATGATTAAATAAATACAACAGCTGCAAACATGTACCTAAAAAAAAAGGAAGCTGAGACCTTGTAAACCTCCATCTTATATAGACTACAAATATATTGGAGCTATGAATTCAAGCTGTTTGTAACAGTAATCATACAAGTCCTTGCCCTATAAATAAGACATCATATTCTCCAAGCAAAACCACCCTTTCTATAATTTAACTTGAGTGGAAAACTAGTAAATCAATACTCAACCATTGCAAATATCAACACACTTTATCCTCCACAGAACACTCCCTCTCTTTGGATGATTCAAATCCAAAGGTAAAAAACCCAATTTATCTGCCGATGCACATTGTTTCCATGGAATAACTATGAAAACTTCCTAAGCATAAAATAACGTTGGTCTCAGTGTAATCTATCTTACCCAGAATGCCCATTGCTAGAATAATCTCAAACGGAAGCAACCTACCCCATCCCACAACTTTCTCACTTCCAAGACCAAGTTCAAAATCAAGAATTTTGAAGAAAAAAAAAAACAAACAAAGCAACAGAATAGATCTTCAAAGAGAAGAAAAAGCGGAAATGATGGGCGAATTTTGAAATTGAGGGCAATAAGTAAACTAGGGTTAGGTTGGGTGGGAAATACCTTTAGCTGAGAAAGGAGATTGGAACAGTTGTCATAGTCGTTCCTGAGAAACGAAGCCTTAAAGCGATCGAAGAGCTGAGAAACCTCGGTTAGCTTGGGATCCATGTCTTGTGAATTTTGGTGTGCAGAGCTTTCACAGCTTCAGAAAACAATAGCTTTGAGTGTTCCCAACGAAAACCTCACTAGACAAGAATCACAGAGATGATGAACGATGCGCCACTTTCATATTTCTAAGAATTCGGGCTTTCTTTTGGGCTTTAAAATAAAGGCCCAACCCATGTTTTATAAAGTGTGGACCCCTTTTATTACATCATCTGTTTTGTGAGAAAAAATAAAAGAAGGGAAAAGAAATACATACCACATCCAATCAGATGACTTCCAACATAATAACTTATTAATTTATCCTTAATTATTTTATATTTATAAAATAGTTTTTTCTTTAATAATTAAAAAAATTGGGAGTTTTTTTAATGTGCAAACTCAGTCCAAATAAAAGTATTGATTCAATTATTCGCAAAACAGATTCATAGTAATTCATTTTTATAATAACTCATTTAAAAATATTTGTTTTACATTACATATTAAAAAAACAAATTTATTTTTCAGTATTCCAATCCTTCAAGATTATCTAAGGAGATTATTCCTGAGATTTTAAGTTAAGGAAGTTGTGTTTTTTTTTTCAATTAATTCACATGTGTAACATCCTCAATTTATTATTTTTTTATAAATAATTTAAAGTTAATTACTTAAAATATATAATATTTATTGATTAGTTAGGAGAAAATCATACTATGATAAATAAAATAGGAAAAAACTTGAATATGTTTTTAAGCGGATATAATTTATCAAAATTTAAAATCACAAAAAGATGAGGGAATTTTGAAAAAACATAAATCGAACTTATTTAGCATAAGATTTTCATTATTCATTAGTTCTAACAAATCTAATTAAATTTGAGTTATTTACTAAAATCATAATTCTAACCAAAAAAAAAGAGTGTACAATTAAAGTTAAATAGTATACATCATATTGTTTGGATATAAATTTTCAAGTTATGTCTAAGTGTCTCATGTATAATAAGACGGAAAAAATAAAATTTAATTAAATATTTACTACAAAATAAATTAAATCTTAATTGAGTAAAGTGACAAATGTACCATTTGTAATGGGATAAAAATCTCTTACCTACTATTTTTTCTTTTGAAGTCATTAAAAGAGTAAGAAATGTTTCTCAATTTTTCTAAAAAAAAAAAAAAGGTCCTAAGAGGAGTCTCGATCACATCATAAATAATGCTTGTAAAATATACATTTTTTTTATCTTTTTATTTTGGTTGGCCATGGGTGCGTGATAAATGAGCTTAAGAACAAGTGTTCTTCCAATTACTAAAGAAAATGGATTTAATCAAAGAGTTTTATTACATTTAGTTTCACTAATAAAAGATGAACTAATTATTTGATTCAAAATTTTATTTCTATTCTAAATTTTACTTTCATGAACTCATATTAATTACTAAATTAAGTATTTATATTATTATTCAAAACTCATAAAAATAAAATTATAAAATAATTTTTCTAACTCGGTAACTTAAGATAAAATTTAGTGTTACAACCTAGTTGATGGGTTTAGTAATATCTTTTATCAACAATATTAGAATATAATCTAACATAACATATATAATGGTGGATTGTATTTAGTTGAAAAATGGTGGACGTTACATGATTTATATTACATACTTATATTTTAAATATAAAATTAATTTAAAGATCGTAAGTTAAGTGGAATCTTTAATAGTAAGGGTGTTTTTTTAAAAAAAAATGGAAGCATTATTAAGCTTAATTTGGATGATTATTAAAGAGGACGAGTTCTTGCACCCTAATACATTCTTCCTGCACCCTAATAAAAAAATTTAATACCATTGTCCTTATATGAGAACCAGATGGTCTGCTCATCCGGTTGTCAATTTTTTTTCAAATGACAACCGGATGGAGGTGTCATATGGTTCTCATATAAGGGTAATTGTGATATTAAGATTTTTTATTAGGGTGCAGGAAGACGGTATTAGGGTGCAGGAAGAACTCGTCATTAAGGAGGACTGGACCATAACAATTTCATGTTCTCATACATGTTTTATATATTGATGACAATATGTATTTTTCAATAAACTATGGAAAATCCTTGCAACATTATGGATATTTTACGTATATGGAAAGATCTAAGGTCAAATTGTAAGAGATAGCAAATCTAAGTTCAATGTTCGGAATATACCAATTTTGAAGTTTGAAAAGTTTCATCTATAATAGGTTTTTCACAAGGACTAGTGCCTTTCTGTATACCGTAGTGTACATATTTGTAAGAACAAGCTAAAGTTATATCACTTGGTGCCAATTGCTAACAAAGTTAAAGAAAAACTAGTTAAATGGAAAGGTTGGTTACTCTGGTAAGGCGAAGATGGTCCAATTTGTGATAGAAAACATGTTTTTCTTCTTTTCAGTTTTCAAACATATAAATGGTTTATAGCTTAAAACATTTTGAAAACAAGTGAGAGCTAATTTAGAGATTGTATTTGGATTGGTGATATTACCTTAGTTAAAACAACTTTTATTTGACATTGTTTCTAAAAATTATAATAAAAGAAGATTAAGATTAAGGTTTATAAAAGATATTGATGAAATACATATATTAAAGTTGTGTTGGTAGTTAATAAAGGAAAATAGGTAGAAGTTATTGTAACGGGTAAGAAAATAATTCAATTAGATTTACTCTAAAGTATTTATTATATAATAGAAAATAATAACAAAGAAACTTAAAAATATAATAGATAGAAAACAAATAATAATATAAAGAAAAAGAAAGAATCACAAACAAAAATAACATGATTTAATTGAAATATTGATGAATTTCAATCTATATCTACGAAAGAAATCATTATATTCAAATATTACAACTTTTTTCTCTCATAGGAAACTTTTACTAAAGTACAACTCAAATGTTACCTTAATGATGGTACAAAGGTTTTATTTATAGAACAATATCATTACAACTAATACATGTGAAATGTGTCTAAACTAACGAGGAAGATGTGTGAATAATGTTTCTTATTAATGAACTCGAAAGTCACTTAAATAGTTTCACTAGACAGCCAATGCCTTAGGAGAGACTAAGAGACTAGACAATCTACCAAGACCATCTACCACATATGATAGAAATTGTATGTAAAACGGTGGACGATAGTGAGACAGTCTAGGAACCTTCTAGACAAGATTTTAATGACAAATTTTCACCTTGGCTCAACACAAATTTTCTAAATGGGAGTCACTCCTGTCACTAAGCCCATTACAGACTTAATCATCAATCAACCAAATCAAATCAAAGCAATGAAAAAGCTTGTTGCATGACAAAACATTTGTAATCATATTTGAAGAATTATGATTTATTGAAACATTTATCACCTTCACAGATCCTTGTACAATCAATCTTCTCTCTTACGGAATGTAGCTTAACATCAATGTGCTTAGTTCTTTCATGGTAGATTTGGTTCCTAGAAAATTATATCGCAATACTAATGTCTTAGTAGATAATGACAATCTAGTATGCACATTTAGCTTCTTGGCTAGGCCCTTCAATCGTAAAGCTTCCTTTACAAATTCTGTCATGGCAATGTACTCTGCTTTAGTGGTTGAGAAAACGACTACCTTATGTAGATTGATCTTCCAACTGATAGCAGTACCATAAGTAATAAATACATATTCCATGACAAAGCCACTATCTTTTTTGGTGTCCAACACCCAATAAAGTATGGCTCAACAAATCCTTTTATGGACGTATTTTTGGTAGATTTTCTAGCTTCACCAAAACTTAAAACTCTTCCAAGTGATCTCTTCAGGTAACAAAGAATTTATTTAAGAGTTTGTCAATGAGCTCGTCTAGAGTTTTATATGAACCTGCTAACAATTCTCACAACATACACTATATAAGGGCATGTGCAGACCGTTACGTACATAATATAACCAACTATATTAGCATATGGAAAAACGTCCATAGAATGTTGTTTCTCCACCATCGTAAGAGATTTTCATCGCTTAGCTTATAGTGAGATGCAAGAGGTGTGGATATAGGTTTGAAGTTTGTCATACCAAACTTCTCAAGGATTTTTCTGAGATAGATCTCTTGAGACACATATAGACGTTTCTTATCACATTGTTTAATGATCTTAACCCCTAAAATCTTCCTATCAACTCCAAGTTCCTTCATTTGAAACTCATTATTCAACTCAGTTTTAACCTTCTAAGCCTCAAGCTCACTATTGCTCACTATTAAAATGACATCTAATATAATAAAAATATCATGAACTCACCTTCTGCTAGAAACTTAAAATAGATGTAAATATCAAACTTGTTATATTCAAAGCCAAATTTTGTAATGTACTCGTCAAAACACTTATTTATTACCTTAGAGTTTGTTTTAGACATACAAGGATTTGTCTAACTTAAAAACATAATCCTTATTGTCTCCCACCTCAAATCCTTCTAGTTGTTTCAACAACTAAGTCTTTTGTCGCTTACATAACTTAACTTTCTATGTCATATCTCAATCTTAGACAACATGGTCTAAGATGACATGCAAGATGTATTACAATATTGATAGAGAATATAAATAATAAATAATATAAGAAGATATATATATATATATATATATATATATTGATTCACTTTTGAAAAATTACTTCTAATTACTCTGCCACATTGGTCAAGCAATCTACTCAACTTTTAAGTTTTACAAACACATTGAAAAACAAGAAGAAAAAAAGCATCCAAGAGTTGAGATCTTAAAGTCTACAAGACCTTAAATCAATCCTTTGTAAAATGCTATTACAAGATTAACTTAAATAAACTTGTAAGTAATTTTAGTCAATTAAATAATGGTTTTAATTGATTAAAATTTTCTTTCTTATAATTGCAATAAATCTAAGAACATCTTAACAATTTTAATCCATGAAAATGTAACTCAAAACTATAAGTGAATTCAAAATACATTCAATAATTTTTTAATTCGTTTGATGATCAAATCAAGATAAAAGAAGAACTTACAACAAGTTGAGAGGCCTAAAAACTATTACATAAACAAAATCAACACTTTCTTATAACAAAATCTCTATCACTTGATCTTTCAATCTTTAAGTGAATTTGACCTAAATAAGGTCTGTATTAATCAAGGAGGTTGGAATCAACAAATACTTTACTCTTATGCCATAAATAAAGTTCAACCTCAACATTAAAATCAAATGAACTAAAAAAATATGAGATTTACATATATTAGTTGGTGTCCTTTTTAATGGGATTTCACAAGACAATCCACTTTCTTTCATCATTGATTTATACCAGCTTCAAATTATATAGATGTGAATCTCGAGTTTAAATTGTTCAACCTATCTTAAAATTTTTTGTTAGGCTAAAGTGTATATCTAAAGAGTTTAACATAAAATTATTATCTTAATCACAAAATGTTGATTTACATTATTAGAAAATAATTGTATATTACTGATCACAATTTTTTTTCAAACATGATCTAATTATTTAGAAATTAAAAAATAAATAGGTCATGGAGATTTTAAAACAAATTTATTTTTATATATCACATATTTTTAGAAAAATGAAATGGATGTCTTAGTAATTTTATTTAGAAGTTAGTTTATATTTAGAAGAAATATTTGAGATTACATTTAACTGTATATCGGTAAATATTTACTTTCATATTTTAAATATTATTACTAAATAAGGATCTAATATATTTGAATTATTTGGAAATTCTCACTTTTTGATTAAAAGAAACTTACACACTAACTTTTCTTTTTATATATATAAATTTCTCTTTTTAAATCCTTTACATAAATTCAGTTAACATGTTTTAAAAAACTAAAAAAGTATCTATAATTATTAATAAAGAGATTCTTCTTTATAATCATTTTTAGGGCACATAGTTTATTACTAATTTATATTATTATTTTTATCCTTTAAATTTTGTAATTATTGTGTAAACTCAATTAACTACCTGTAATAAAAAACTATCTACTATGATAAAATTATAAACAATATTTATTGTATAACTACTTTTTATAAAAGTAATTTTTATAAATTTGATAATATATTTTTTATTTTTAATAATTATTATAAGAATTAATTTTTTATTTTTTATTATTACAGGAAAAAGTGGACACACATACATGTGTTTTCGCTGGTTAAAGTAATAAAAATCTAATGAAATAATACTAATAAAAACTATTATTTATATTTACATAAATGAATCAGGTCATTATGTCTATCATCTTGAGTATGTTCTAAACTTTGGTATTTATAAATGTTTTAGTTTAATTTATTTTCTTTTAAAAAGTTAGACCTGATACAACCTAGTAAAACGCATAATTGTTTTTCAGGAAAATGAACAACATAACTTATTTTTAGGAAAAAGAGAAAGAGGTAAGTTATAAGTCTATCTTGAAAAAGCATAACTTACTTTTATCTGTATCTATCAGCATAAATTCTTTTAAGATGTTCATTACAAAAGATAGATATTTTATCTGATGAAAATTCACAACAATACCTAAATTACATTATGAGAAAATTCATAATAAAAATTTCAAATATTAAATTATATAAAATTAAAAATGAAAAAAAGTTATAATGACTATATTCGATATCTTGAAACATTCTCTACAATTTTATTCACAGTTAGATATGCAATCAGACATTATCTCGTAAGACAAATGACCTCATAACTATTTTAAACTACTATTTCTTTTTTATTTTATCATAAAATTAATTTAATTGATCCTCTGTTCCTTATAACTATCATTTCACAGTGTATCTAAATTAAATTTCAATAATTTAAAAATAACTATAAATAAAATTATATTAGGATTTAAAAGAAACTGAATTGATCAGGGACAAACATCCGCTTATTGCAAACGCGAACTCCTCTTCCTCCTGCTGCATCATCAGAGACTCGCTAGGGTTTCTTCTGCACACCCAACCAAAATGGTACGTTCCCAATTCTCATTCCATCGTTAAATTTGCGCTTTTTTGTTCTTCCATTGAAAATACTCAATGGAATCGCTCTTAAAACTATCTTTTACCAACACTTTTCGGTTCTGCAAATTTTAATTGTTACTAATTATTACTTAATTAATTAATTGTTTTCCGCTTCAGGCTGATCCTGAGTTGGAAGCAATTAGACAGAGAAGGATGCAGGAGCTTATGGGTCGCCGAGGCGTGGTAAGAGATAATGATTTTTTTTTTTTTTTACTTTATTATTATTTTTTTCACTTTAGAGATTGATAATTCTCTTGTAATTATTTTATTTTTGCTGATTTGTAGGGAAATCAACAGAACCCTGAACAGGAGAAGGCTCAGGATGATGCAAAGAGGTGTTAGTTTATGAATATAGTTTTTTTGGTCATCTTTTATTTGTGTTTCTTTTTGTTGCACTTGGAGTAAAACCACTTATTGATATGGTTGGAACAACAATTAATTTAGGGAGGCGGAGGAACGAAGACAGATGATGCTTAGTCAGATATTGTCTGCTGAAGCGCGAGAAAGGCGTAAGCAATTTTGCTCTCTTAGAGAAAATATGCACAAGAATGATTCTCTTCTTTCCTTTACTACTTTGGTGAATGCTTGTGTTAAAATGTTCATGGATGTGTTTTGTGCTGTGCTGCTGGTAGAAGATAAAAGTTAATATTTTGTGGTTTGTGATGATATATGTCCAAATTTCAATTAGTCGTGCATGCATCTATGAATCTAGAGACCCATGTTGGGGAGGTTTTATTGATGTTATATATTGTAAGTGTTTTGTCTTCTTAAACTTTTTGTGTTTTGTATTTTAATGATATCTGGTATTGTGAGATATTTTGACCAAATACAAACTATCTACGCAATAGATGCACACTCATAAAACAAATATATAAGATATTTTTTACTAGATGTTATGTTTCCATTTCATTCTATATATTTTGTTGTGACTAAAGTCTACCTGCAAATTATATGCCAAAACGAACACTGTTGAAAGAAGATATTAGTATACGTGGGTATAACTAGTAGATTTTGTGCCTAAATAAGTTTTCATCCAAAATACGTGCGAAGTGTTGGAAATCTTATGAAGTGTTTCAAGCTTCATTGATGGATTTAAGCCTCCATCTTTCAAAACAAAATCATCTTTGAAGACTGCTCTGGTACCAGTTAACATGAAAATCAGCAACTTGCATTTTCTCTATCCATCAACCTTCTGTTCTTTTATTTCCCCTATGTGCGCACTTCCTGCTAGGTACCCTGTGAAGATATCATAGGATGATAGGAGTTGCTACACCTATAGTGCAAGTTTTTTCCCCCTCTATGTACATTTAAGATTTCAATACTGCATTTTGGACTGTGCCGTTTTTGTGGATATTGAAGTTGGATATTTAGTTTACTTTGAAAAATAATGAATAATGTAGTGTGGAATAGGAAAAATAGTGTTGTATGCAGTGCATAAGGTGTAATAGGATTTATTTGTTTAATTGGCTTTTTGATTTTTGTTTGGACTTCACTAGTCATCATCTTGGTATTATTAAGGTTTTTGGTCAATTAATTGGGCTGACATGATTAGATTTCTTGCATTATTTCAAATTTCATTTATCTTTATATGTAGTTGCTCGGATTGCTTTGGTGAAACCTGAGAAAGCAAGGGGTGTTGAAGATGTTATCCTGAGAGCTGCTCAAATGGGTCAGATAACTGAAAAAGTATGTTGGATCTTGTTTTCTGCTGAGTCTTCCGTTCTTGTCACCAATATTCTTAATTTAAACTTGATGTACTTTATAGTATGATATATTTTCGTTTGATCATTGAAGTTGTAGTTGTATCATTTATTTTTTTTTCCAACTGATAATAGGTCCTCAATCTATAATTGCATGCTATGCAATCAAGTGACAACTGTTAATTACGTTAGCGTTATCATCTTTCATGTGTTACTTAGATGGAATATTAGGGTTGCTTCTTGTGGTAATCACTTGGTTAGGTGTAAATGGATAAAGGGATTTGCTATGCATTAGGGCAACAACTTTATCGTTGTGCCGAGGCTTACCCTGCTAGATATAACATCATAAAACTTCATCAAATATCAATTTATCTACCATGCCTATAACACACTCATTGCATATTTAGGTTTCTGAGGAAAGGCTCATAACACTGCTGGAGCAGATAAACAATCAAACCACAAGGCAGACAAAAGTTACAGTAAGTTGTAGAATATTTGTTACATTTTCTGTTATCTTTTTCTGAAGTATTTACCATGTTATTTTTTTGTCATTTCAGATACAGAGGCGCCGAAGTGTTCTTGAGGATGATGATTAACTGTCACTGTTTCTTCAAACGGTGTGCCTTGAGCATTGCTTTCATGCTTTATTATGTATTTTAGCCACAAAGTATTGTAAAAGTGGATTGTTAAATTTATCCGTTTCAGTTTGAAATTTTGGTTGACTTATCCTCCTAATTAAACTATTATACTTGGGCTCATTCATTTGTAAAACAATTTCTAGCATGTGAATGGCATCTCACAAATTACATGTTATAATGTTCCACGAAATATTTTTTTTTTCCTATTTAGTTTTTATTTTCCTTTCACAAATGCTGCATTCAACGACCAGGGCAGATGATCATTGTGATTGTTTTAAGGCTCTAACTGTGTTAAACTGATCTTTATAATTGCAGCTTTGGTTTCTACATACGGTAAGTAGTGTTTTATATTAAGTGTAAACTAATCTCAATTTATTAGGGAGGTGACATATTTTTTATTCCAATAATAATAATAAAAGTATATAAAAAATAAATTATTAATAAAAAATTATCTTACTTATTATTAATTTTTTTCTCAATCCAAATGATTTCACTTTTTACTCAATTTTTCTTTTGTTTTTCCATTTTTCACCAACTTAAACTCCCTAATCCAAATAAAACTTATAAAATATCAAGAAAATTTGTAAATTTTATTATTTGAAGGTCAAATTGATGTTAAGGTTTGATGACTAATTTTGGCCTCTTAAAGATTATTTTCTATTTGATTTCTCAGTTTTTCTTCAAAACAATCTTCATAAAATATTCTTTTTGTTAGCGATCTATTTGTTTCTTCGATAGCTGAGATTTTGTTTTTTTTTTAATATTTTATAAATTTATAATATCATGAGTTTTTTTATTTGATTTTTTTCTTCAAATATTAAATGCTAAATTTCGATAGTTATATGGATTAAAAAAAAAGAAAATGATACTTAAAAGAATGGAAAATGGTAAAAATATTTTTGAATAAGAAATTCATGAAGGCTTCGTTTAAAGTAATATAGAAATATCGAAAGAATAAAAGATCGATATTTTTGGGAATAAAAAGGTTAAATAAAGTTCTTGTGATTAAATCTACTTCCT
>Ga0099825_1006240_pt1 | contig 14992 bp, 7 predicted proteins | sample SiratroredBW_FD_76838 | JGI IMG/M metagenome (GOLD analysis project Ga0099825, IMG submission 76838) | Root nodule microbial communities of legume samples collected from California, USA - Siratro red BW | ecosystem: Host-associated > Plants > Roots > Nodule | place: USA: California | collected... | reverse complement strand
ATAAAATATATATATATATATATATATATATATATATATATATATATATATATATATATATATATATATAGATAGATAGATAATTGTATAAAATATGGGAGTTCTCATGTTTTTTACTTAAAAATATAGTCAAACACACACCCAAAGCACAAATTTACATGCCGCCACATTGCAACAATAGAGGATTTAATTTGCTTTTTCTATCAGCACTTTTGTAAGCTACTCTTGCAAATAAAAAAATTGTATTCAACGCCGCTGCTTAAGCGATAAGACTTTTAGCCCATTGATTTATTTTTTTTAAACAAACAAAATCAAGTTTGAACTCAACTTAAGGCCTTGTATAAGTGCGAGGGGTTCAAATTCAACCTAAGCCTTAAGTGTTTTAGTTAGTGTCCAGCTTTAGTTTTTGCACTCATTCTCCACTTTTCTTAAGCGGACTTTTGTTATCTTTCGAGATCACATAATTATTTTTCAAGAGATCAAAGTGCTCTTTCTTTTCACCAACCACTCTCATCCTTTACCAAAGAAAATTCTACGCTTTCCTTAACTTATGAATACCTAGAATGTGCACCTAACAATAAACAAATAAATAAACTGCAATGTAATCTTTGAATTATGAACACAAACATTTTAAGTTGTCTACAAAAAATAAATAATTAAAAAATAAGGTCAGAAGTAGTTGAAAGAGAACTTTTTCCATATATGAGAGAAAAGTATTATTATAACAAGACTTTATGAAGTTTTTGGTTGGAATAGGAGGACCTTGAGAAACTGATGAATAAATAACTAAGTGGGAATTGTGATTTAAGAAAATGTAATAGGTTAAGAAAAACACGGGTTGGTGTAGTTTTGTTTGGGCTTAATATGGGTTAGTTTGTCTTCGATGATGACTTATCTAGCTTTTTAAGAAAAACACGGGTTAGTTTGGGAAAAATCATGAAAAATGAAATTCATCCTTTTTCCTTTTATTTGAATATGGTTAGGTCGAAGATGAAAGAAATAAACTTCTAACATCACGTGGAAAACAAAGTCTAAACTTTAGTTAGACTAGACTTTTCTCTTCATCGATAAAAACTAAAAATAGTAATAATAAATAAATTGCTGATAAAAAGAGTAATAATAAATAAAATCGGAGTAAGAAGTAACTTGAACTAACACGTAATCATCTTTTAAAAAGATTACGTAATGTTGAGTTTCTCTTTACATTAAGAAATAAGAGGGGATTTAAATTTGTTAAATAAAAAATGTTTTCGCAATTTTATCATTATTTTTCTAATCAAATAGATAAAATAAATATTTCGAAATATTTATTTGGCATAATTAACTTAGAATAATTATATTTAGGTGGATAGAGTAGGGTGTTTCAAGGATAAGTTATATGAATAAATTCTTCAAGTAAGCCAGAGGTGTCAGATTTGATTTGGTAAAGGAAAAAAATGAAGTGAAATATTTTAGGCTCATTTGCACGCTTTACGTGTTTATCGATTATGATATAATAAATTTATATTTAAATAAAATAACTAAAATTCATCATAATATGTTGTATTTGTATTCAAAAAATAATATATTAAGAAAAAATAGTAATCGTTATCTTAAAAACCATGTCTGCAGCTATTAAACTGTTCCTAAATTAGCGAATATAAAAAAAAAAAACATTATTATGATAATATTAAGAATCGTTGACTGGTTTAAATTATTTTTTTCACTTTAAGTTCAAATTAAACTAATACAATGAATTCAGTTTTTAAAATTAAAGTTTTCCAACCTAAACAATTTAAGCACGAAACCTCTTAATTAATTTTTAGATTGATATAACTTTTTACAAAAATATTTATCTCATTTTATGTATGATCCGAAGAAAGAAAAAAATGGAATGTGAGAAAAAGTATGGTTACTTGCCAGCATATAAGATCTAAACATTTTAGTTAAAATGTGAGTGGATTAGTTTGTCTCCTTACAAAACTTGTTTGGTGAATTTGAAATATTACTAAAAATAAGTATACGTTTTGGAAGTAAACATTGCAACTTTGATTCACCATTGTTGTTGATGTGTAGACCTTCCACCATTGAATGAAGCTCTATAATGGCATCATAGATGTTGAGTTCTATCAACCATTTAAAATCTCTTGTTGCTGATAAAAAAAAAAAAAAACATTTAAAAGCTCGAAAGAGATACAAACTTTTTCCTCTTGTGCTTCCAACGTGCCTTAATGCAATAATATTTTTGCTTGAAAGAATTCCCCACTTCCACTCCCAAGACACACTCCAACACTGAAAAAGTTTTGTTCAAGAAAATTGCAGCATCAATATTGCACTTCATTTTGTACACTTTAAAAACCTTTTTCTTCTTCATTTTTTTTAATTTTTTTAGTTTATTTTAATATTTTTATTACATTTATTATGTAATTTATTTATTATAATTTTTTGACTTAAAAGATAATGATATAAAGTGATAACTATAGAAAAGCTTAAGAAAATTATCGACTAGTCGTTAAAAAATAAGAAACATTCCCCCCTTTATTGATATAAAATTAAATAGTAAAAAATCGACAATGAATAAAGATAAAAATATAAAATATAATAATTTTATTATTCTTAAATGTAATGATTTTGTACACATACAAAATCTTAATTTTCAAAGATACCAATACACATTTTTTATGTTTGTATTTTCATTAATTTTAATTAGAAGTTCGAATTGATTGAAAAAAAAATTAAGATTTGAATGAAACTGATAAATAGTAATCTGTGAACAAGTAATTAAATAATAAATATCATGATAAATTATTAATATTATTATAAATGAAATCAATGGATGGAGGCAGTTTGGACCAACCAACCCACTTATTGGTAGTTTAGTAAGAGAATAACTATGTTGGTATTAGTGCCATGGTGTGTCCGACATGAAATTTTGACCACCATCCACTTCACATGCACAAATTCTTCGTTTTTTTTTTTTCTACTTTCTTTCTTTAATAAAATGGATCCACGTATAACACATCAATAGTTAAAACTCAATAACGGATACAATTTTAATAAATTATAATACCACGTATAATTTAATCTCACAAAATTATAATTTTTCTTCTTCCAGTTTCTCAAATCCATTCCAACACAAAATCAAGGTTTTGTAACAGGAGTCTTTGTTTACGACTTCTTTCACATAATTTTCTTCGTTTTACCTAACGTCGGCATTTCTTCTATCTAATCTATTCTTATAACTTATGCACTGTACTTTTGCATGCCACAACCAAAGAATATATATACCATAAAATAATTGTATCATATTATTTGAAATATATAAAATATTCATCGCAAATTGCGGGCGAACTTCTTACAAAATCAGTAATGATCACAATGATATTGGAACTTCGAGTGACAAAAAACTCTAACCCGTGAAAATAAAAAATGTTAATGACACTGGCAATTTGCATGCCCCTAGTTTCAATTAAATAATCAATTAAAGTTCTTAGCCCATAAAAAAAAATTCTTATTATTAATTTGTACGTCGGATTATTAAAATAAATAAATAATTAAAAGTCACCCTTCAGCTTACATAAGCAATTAAAAATTACCAAACAATTGTTGTAAGCGTAAAATATATCCTATCACTTAACCCCATAAGTTGATACTATGATTGTACACCCTAACTTCACATATTGTACACATATATAATATGCAATGAAAATTCTGAACTTGATCCTCACGGTATGTTTTATTATAATGTGTATTATTATAAAAAAAAAAGTTATAATACTATATCACAAATTATAGATATTATATTAACACAAATAAATTATAACACACTTCGTTTAAAATATTTTAAATCTGGTACAATATATCTAGTCTTTATTTTTTTTAATGTTAATTTTCTTAATTTAATTTTTATTGATTTTTTTTCTTAAACAATAATATTATAACTTAAACTTTAGTTTTTTTATCTTAAAATTTTGAACAACATTACCTTATATAAAGAATTCATTAGAAAAATTCTTAAAAACTCTTTTGAAAAAAACTTTTTAAGAATAAATACTTAAACTTACTCGTTTACAAATCCGATGAACTAAAATTTCTTATTTCTTTGTCAGTTCTTTTATTATTATCTTTATCTAAAAACCAACTAAATTTCATTGTCTACCTATTTTATTTATACATTCCAAAAAAAAACTAAATAATAATATAATATCGGTATTATATATATTCTTCATACCTTACCCATCACATCAATTATATTTACTGCAAAATTCTATCTCATTTTTCACATTGTGTCGTGTTTGTTTTAGGGAGAGTATCATTCTCGAACAAAGAAAAGAGAGTGCTCCTGTTTTTGTTTCGGTTGATATGCAACAATTTGAGAATATTAGATTTAAAAGTGAGCATGCATAAAAAAAGATTACCCAAAAAATATATGTTCAATTACGTAAAAAATTTCTAACCATACAGATATAGTCATATTTTATCATATTATGTAAAAAAAGAAAAGATAACTCTAAAAATTTTAGTCAATTTATTTTTATTTTCTGATTTCTGTTGGGATCCGTTATTGTTGGTATTAATATCTGTTTAATTTTAATTAAAAATAATGTAAAGCAATTAAAATTACACCTAGAGTTTATTCTGTCCCTAGTGGATGCAATTGTCTATAGGCTTTTTGTCTTTCCCACCTAATTGCGGTCCAACATTGGAAAAAAGGTGGCTAGTCCACCTCACATGGACCTTTTCACTCATGAGTGTATTTCACATGCTCTTGTTACTCACAATTAACACTGTCTTCATGTTTTACAATCACTTTGTTTCCACGTGCTCTTGTTACACTTAGTACTCTTAATTTCAATAATGCACCACTTCCACCTTCTTTTGCTTCCAACACCCACTTATTGTTTTACTTCTGTTTCCTCCTCTTAATATTAATTAATTAATTATGCCTAAGTCATGGAATTCAAACGGATCTTAATCTCTGTTAAAATATGATGATTGTAGCTGATTAAATGAGTTTTAATACACAATACAAATTGAACACGGAGTCATTTACGGGTATTTTAAATTTTTTCTTATATTAAAAGTATTATTATTCATTCCATATAAATTTTAGCTATCCACCCTTAAACCCTTGAAGCTAATATTAAACTCTTATAAGATTAGTTAGATAGAATAAATTTTTTTATTCGTTACTTGTTACTCACTTCTGTCGGGTCACTGCCTCTAGTCTAGGGCTATATTGACTTCTATCTTCATAATTCAAACCACCCAAGTGTCATGTTTCAAAATGTTTTAACTTTGCTTTCAATGGGTAGTTATTATTGGGAAAAGAGTTACATAAATTCCAGCCATGTCTCAAGTGGTTCCAAGAATTTCTAAACCACGGCACAAACGAAACAACCAGAATCAACAGGTCCAAAATATGTGGCTCTTCCTCTATAGTTTAACCTGTTTTTCAATTTTCAATTCAACTTATTTTGACTTTTATTAGAACAAGATAAGAAAAACGCCTTAAGCTTTTATATTTTATTTATTGCGAATCCGGAAGATTCATGAATCATGGGAGTTTTGTGTCACTACTAAAACAAAATAATAGGTATTTTGAAGAAGATGAGAGATCTAGAGAGAGGATGGGAAAAGAAAATTGTTGTGAAACATTGGAATGGCTAAGGGACCATGAAATCAAATTGGGGCCCATAACTTCCTACTTTCCTCCCTTCCCTTTTGCCCACTCTCATTCTATTTATTGAACCCTTTAAGCAATTTTATTTTTTTATCTTAGCCCAGTAATCATTGTTTTCCATCAATGCACTTCCACTAACACGTTTGTTTCTATCTATAACTAATTAAAACGAGTTTTAAATGGGAAGTAAGAATTTTTTTTATTCAATCAGAACAAAATTATCTCATCTTTGTTGTACAAGTATATACACTTTACAAATTTCATTTAAAATATAAATTTAATTTATTTTTTAGATATTAAATGGTTATTTAAGATTTTAATTAGTTCTTAAATCAGTATTTTACTTCAACAATTGGTATTGGTTAATTATCATCTCATGTAAGAAGGTCGTCATTTTTATATCATGAAATATGTTGAAACACTTCAAATAAGATACACCCTTGAGCTAGAATTAGAAAAAATAATCATGACGAAAAGATATATTTTATCTTTTTTTCTCAAGTTTTTAGAATACTTATTTGGAATCATTTTTCAAAACTTAGCAAATTTTATAAGAGAAATCGATAGGCTGGGCATCATGAAATTATTATATAAATTATATTCAAAATAAATATTACAAGGAAATGGAATATACTCTTAATATGTCTTTTCTCCATTCTCATATTAAGAAAATTTAAATCATGTCTCGTACGTCATTTTTAACTAGTTTTTAGTTTCTGCACTTACTACAAAGTTTGTTTAACTTTATCGGTGATATTTAAAGAAAACATTTTGTTTTAACTTACAGCTCTGTCTGATATACTATTTGAAGTACTAACTTTTTACATTTTATTATTTTATTTGTATTTATTATCAAGATATTTATTAAATTTATTTTATTATTTTTATATTATATTAGATATTTTACTTTATTATTTTTGTTATTCATTTATTTTTATTAAAAACTCATATTAATTAGAAATAAAGATAAATAAATTTTGTAAAATTGAATTAAATCGGAGTTATTTTTAATATATTATTAAAGTTTATTTTAACGAATTTTATTCATAAATTTCATTCAAAAATACTCTTTTTCTCGTTGTCTTGAACACTTAAGAAGAGTTTTATTTTCTTTCACTCCTCTTCCCTTGAGAAGTGCATATTGAGATGAGAAACTTTGGGATGACAAATCTTAACATTCAGAGAAGTTATTATGGTAACACATGGTAGTTGATAGACTTTTCCAGGCACTACGTTATGTTAGAAAGAGAAGAAGGATCGGATTGGAGGGTTTAGTTTGACGTTTTAAAACATCATGGACCACTTTCACTTCCTCAAACCAAGGACCAATTATGATGTTGCAGTCCACTTGTTAATACCCAATCCTTTACTTTTACATATCCTTTCCTTCTCCCACACTTCACAAATATCTTCAAAATATCTCACCAATTTCCCATACTTGCAAATATCTCATAATTCATAATAATTCATACTAAAATGTTGTAACAGAATACATTTTTCTGTTTTAAAAATTATTAATATAGATTTATGTTTTAAATTACAGATTTTTAGTTTAATTCAATTTTAAAATTGATTTTTAGGATATAGATTAGATTTGTTCTCGGTTTTGTTTTTTTAACAACTTAAAAAAATCTGTTATCTAAGTATAAGTGGTAAAAGTGAAATGAGCATCTGATTTACAGGAAAAGTTAGTAATCAAGTCTCATTCTCAGTTGAGTCACCATTTCTCCAAAAATCATGACCTCTCTTTTCTCTGACTTCTCTTTAAGACTTCGCGTCTGTCTTCCATTAGTTTCTCGAGCGGAGCCCACCGTTAGACTCGTGGTCGAGAACAAAGCAAGTCTACCCGATCAGAATCTCCAATAGAGTAAATTTGTTTTCTGCCCCCCAGAGCCAGTTTTAGATTTTGGCTTTCCTCTGTTTACTGAACTTGCATGTGGCCTCTGAGCCATAAGACGGTGCCTCTGTGAGCTCAGTTTCCTAGTGTGTTAGTTTGACCGTTGATCATAGGTCCTTTGATGCAGATTTGAGTTCCTAAGGACCTTAGACTATTGGGATTGTTACAGAGAATTTCAACAGCAATTCAAGTAAAAAAAGCTAACCTAAAGTCTGTGCTTATTTGGTTTACAAATTTAAGTCTTGAATAGAGAAGTTAATGATCGTAGTAGTTGTACTTGGTAAAGTTTCCTGCAGGCCTGAAATGTTAGATAAATGTTGAATTAATGTTGCATGTATGAGATAGTTGTGTGAATTTGATGGGATGTTGATATCTTGAGTTAGTATTTTGTGCTGGGTAGACCATTTATCGTATAAGAGAGTTAATTTTTATTATTTTGGTCATCTAAGGCATGCATGTTAACTCTGAGGTATTGGATACTGCTGGTTTTTCTGCATTTTTCTCCCAGGCTAGGCAATCTCGCCCAGGCGAAGTCACTTGGAAACTTGAGAGGTGCTCTCGGGTCTAATTTCACCCAGGCGAGGGTATAGTCGCCCAAGTGAGAATGACCCTGGAGCAAGTGTGTTTTCTGGACTGTTTTCGTCCAAGCGAGATAATTTTCCCTCAAGCGAGGGGTTCTCGCTCAAGATAGATTTTCGCCCAAGCTAAACTCTAAAAAAATATATTTATTTTTGTTGGGCTTTCTGTTTTGATTGTTTGATTCTTTGGTAATGCAATGTATGGATTTAATAAAATATATTAATTGATAATTTAAATTTAATGGTATTGATGGTTTAGTGATTTCGTTAAATTTTGAGATTTGAAGTTGAGATTGAGATTGACAAGTAAATGAATGCATGAGTAGATATTTATATTGTGATGTGATATTGTTAAAAGTGTTCATGTGTTGGTCAAGATCTAGTCATAGTGTTTTCAGAAAAGGAAATACCTGTGTCTAGGTCAGTTAGGAAGTGCATTATCTAAGGACCAGATCAATAATGATTGATATCATGACTCTACTAGTAATAGGAATCAAATAGATGATCATTACTAGGTGGTGAGAGTCGAAGGAGGTCTGAACTGGGTAACTGCAGCTTGAAATATAGCTGGTCAGGAAAGTCTCAGGAGACTAATCTTGTCATACGTGATTGATGATTCATTTGTGTGGAGGCTGTGTGGATTCACAATTTGGAGATGTATGACATGTGTATATCTCGAGGTCTATTCAATGCATGAGTCTTCTGAAAGTAGAGTCAAGTTTGTAGTGTGTCAGTATCTTATATTGTGATGGTGCATGAAATTGAATGAAAGACTTGAATGGTGTTAATCTTTGTGTTTGAATTGAAATACTCAGAATTATTAAAAATTTGGTTAGCTTACCCTTTGTTTTGTTGTACTTGTGTTTTGATATCTGTATACAATGATCGTGTTTTTGACACGGTAGCAGATGGTGTTGCAGATGGATATGTGAAGGATCATTTGAAATGAGTGGTGCTTTTAGGCATAAGCTAAATTTGAAAAACAATTTAGAGATATTTTGTAATTGTGTTTTAGTAAAATTCTCAAGATAGAATTTTGAAATGCTTTAGTTTAAAGGATTATTGTATGTTGATAAATCATAATTATAATTAGTAGAATGCTTAACTTTATGCATGTTATTTTTGGGATATTACAGTTTTTAATCTATTTAAGATTTCTAATACAATTTTTCCTGTCCAGAATTTTTAATTTATATATAAAATTATATACTCAAGAGTAGTTTGATAGACCCAAGTTAGAAAATTTGATATAGTTTTAAAATATAAATTTTAAATTTAATTAATCTTATAAATGATCTTATAAAATAAAATTTATATTTGACCTTATCTTTAATTAATATTAATATGAAATCTTTAACATTATGCGTTAAACATTTTAACAATTAATAATTTAAAATTATTTTTATTCAATTAAAATTTTTTTAATCATTTAAATATAAGAAAATGATATACTTTTATTTTTAATTTAATTATGCACATGTATTATTTTTTATCACGAGTTAGTTCAATGAAAGAACTATACGCGATTTTAAATACTAAATCCCAAAATAACGAACTTTCTGTCTTAATTATTTTCTACTCTAAGATTGAGTAACTAACAAATATGTCATTGCTTACATCTTAAGAAAATGGTGATAGCTAAACGTGGTTATTATAAACTATTTTTATGAGCAAGTAAATTGATTTAAAAATTTTATTTATTGGAGAGTACGTGAAAATGTAAAGTTTTATATTGTATAAAAAAATTATAAGTTGAGGATTATATAAAGTTTTCTTTTTTATTATTTATCTTCGTTGGTGGAATTTTTCTAGTATTTTACCTCTCTTGTATATTTTTATTAAAACAAGTTGATAATGGATAAGTTCAAAGGACTTTTTTAATGACACAAGGGTGAGTACACATATTTATAATATATTGTGACTTGTGGCTAAACTCTAAATACTACAAATGAATAGTTGAGGATAGTGAAAATTTGGATCCTAAACTTTTATATTTCAGTCCTGGTACAGGTCATGTGCTAAAAAAACAACTATTAAGTATTACAATCATCTATATCTACAAACAAATAGAAAAAAGATAAAACAAAGAAAGAAGAATATTAAGAGAGAATGTCACAAACAGCAACAGATGTAGAGGAATAAAACAAACAACCATAAAAATAAATTAAAAAAAACAAGAGTCAGAGGAGTTGTTGCTTCAATTGGATTAAAGTTTGTAGGAGTTTTAAAGATAATAAAGCTTAATCATATATAATTTTTTATGGCATGTAAAAGCACTAACTATTATTATATTAATTTGATCGACGCATGGAAGAAGGACATGTATACAAGACATAAGAATTGTTCAAGATATCGATCATGCTAAAGTTGATATACTCTTGTGGTAACCACAGAAGGTTGATATACTTTTGTAGTAACCAAAGAAGGAACGGATCTACCGAGATTTTTCAAATTCCAATGTTTTTTTTTTTCTTCTTCCTCTCCATTACATTGGATCTTTATGCTAGTGTGTTTCATTTTCTTTAAATTTTAATGATTTATATTTGGTATTCAAATTTTCAGTACCAAAGTTTTATATTCAAAACATTATTTAAGAAATACATATTGTAACAGAAGTATGACATATCAATATATTATTATTGATAACTATAAATAAAAAAAAACAAATTATTTTGTTGATACAGTTTATACACTTTATTTGAATTCTCGACCAACAAGTTGTTTAGGTTGAAGGGTGGTGAATTTGGTTTATTTTTTAAATAAAGTCTTGACTTCAAATTTATTACCAGAACAAATATGAAATATTTTATTTTCTTTTTCTGTGTAAACTGACTGAGTGATAAAATCAAAAACTTAATTTATAGACAAATCATAATATATGGAATTGCTATCGTAAATAAAGATATGCTTAATTTATGTTAATTATGGAAGAATTTAGAAATTTTGTAGAGTAGAACTGATTTAACTAAAAATGATACTTAAGTATATTTTAATGATAAAAGTGAAAAATATCTAATAAAAAATAGTCATTTGCTTCATGTTCATTTTAAGTAGTTATATTTTTCTAGAAAACATTTTTTCTTAATTTTTTTTTTATTTTTCTTAATTTTTTTTTATTTTTCTCTAGGTTTTTAATTTTAATCTTTCATCATATTGAAGATCAGAGACTATATCTAAGCTCGTGGAAGTCAGTACAACAAAGTGGTCTGACATAAGTTGAAATAGAGTAAGTTTAATTTCTGCTCTTTTTCTTGGTTCAGTCTTCAAACTCTTCCTTTTTCTGTCTAGTTAGACGGGTTGCATGTGATATGTCATGTTTCAGAATATGTATATGTTAACTCAGAGTTATAATGATGTGATTAGATCATTAAATAAGTATTCTTGGTACAGGTTAATATATTCCTTTAATCTTGTGAAATTAAACCGTGTTTGTAAGTGTTACTCTTCATGGATAGGTAAGGGAAGCTATAATTTGTGACTTGTAGACTGTTAATCTTAGTTTCATTAAAGTTTTTAGTGTAGGAGAAATTATGTTGAAATGACTTTATTTCCTATGTCTAAATTTGTGCAAGTCTAAAATTGGATATATTGATGGAAGCTATAATCTTTGACTTGTAGACTGTTAATCTTAATTTCATTAGAGATTCTAGTGTAAGAGAAATGTATGTTGAAGTGACTTTATTTTATATGTTTGAATTTGTGTAGGTCTAAAATTTAATATGTTAAGGGAAGCTATAATCTATGACCTGTAGACTGATAATCTTAATTTCATTAGAGTTTTAGTGAAGGAGAAATGTATGTTGAAGTGACTTGATTTTTTATGTTCAAATTTGTGCATGTCTGAAACTTGGTATGTTAAGAGAAGTTATAATATGTGACTTGTAGACTGTTAATCTTAATTTCATTAGTATTTTTAGTGTAGGAGAAATATATGTTGAAATGACTTGATTTCCTATCTTCAAATTTGTGCAGGTTTGAAATTGGGTATGCTAAGAAAAGTTATAATATTACTTGTAGACTGTTAATCTTATTTTTATTAGAGTTTTAGTGTAGGAGAGATGTATGTTGAAGTGACTTGATTTTCTATGTTCATATTTATGCAAGTTCGAAATTGGGTATGTTAAATAAAACTATAATACATGACTTGTAGAATGTTAATTTTAATTGCATTAGAGTTTTTAGTGTAGGAGAAATGTATGTTGAAGTAGCTTAATTTCCTATTTTAAATTTGTGTAGGTCTGAGATTGGGTATGTTGTTAGCTTGAATTGATTTGAGGATGTCGTTTAATTTTTGTATAAATGATTATATTAGAAATTAAGTTTGAAAATTGATAATTTTGTTATATAAAATGTAGAGAAAATGGTAATAATGATAGTATGCAAATATTGAGAAATAAATTGATGAATTGAATATCAATTTGAGAAGTTTACAGGTAGTGAGAATTATAGAATTTGGTATATAATGTATTGTGTGATTTTGCTATTTCATTTAAATTTGTATGAGTGGTATTATGTGATGAATATATATAATATGAGAATATATATGATGTTATGGTTGAAATCAAAACAGAGTATTTTTAAGAAAAAAAAATACTCGTATCAAGATTATTAAGATGTGAATTGTTATTGGAATTCGTTTAGAATGAGATATACTAATTCTACTAGTAATTTAGAATCATATAGAGGAAGACTGCCAGGTATTGAAGGTCGAAGGAGGTTAATATAAATGATTGTGATCTAAAATATAATCGGTCAATAAAATATATGGATTAACCCTATCATACCCTATTATAATAAATTATTTGTTCATAAATTTGTTTATAGTTATTAATTTTATTTCTTTATAAATTCTAATATATTAAAAGATAAATAATTTGGTTTTCGAAGTCTCTTCTTAAACCACATTAAATGAGGTTTAAATTTCAAAACCAAACCAATTGAATAGTAAAATTAAAAATTAAAATGGTTTAATCTAATTTAGAGTATTCGTTAGAAGGTAATGACAATGAACTTTATATTTTAAAAAATTCGAAGTTGTGAATCGTTATTATTGCAGAAAATTAACAAATTATAAGGATGTGTTATGAAAGAACAGAATAAAATTGTTGTACATTTTCTTTATCATTAAGTTATTAAATTTAGAGGTAAATAACTAGGTACTTTTGGTATAATTTTCTTTTTACAGTGAGAAACAATAAAAATCACCGGTAATATGATTTTTGGATAACGATGGTTTTTAGAATAATTATTACAAAGTTTAACATACATATCATATATAAGGTTCTAATTAAATGAAAATGCCAAATTACTTTTTAAATATTATATTAGAATTGAACATTCGTAGATTATAGATCACAAGATTGAAGTTATAAGACGATTTTTGGATAACGATGGTTTTTAGAATAATTATTACAAAGTTTAACATGCGTATCATTTATAAGGTTCCAATTAAATGAAATGCCAAATTATTTTGTAAATATTATATTAGAATTGAACATTCGTAGACTATAGATCACAAAGTTGAAAGACCAAAAGAAAATTCAAACTTAAATAATTCTTTCGAAAAGTCCTGACCTTAATGTGATCCAAGTCACCGGTTCTTAACAAGTGACTATATATATTTCTATTTATATTTATATACTAGTTATTGATGAAAATAAAACATAATGACTATTACCAAATATTCATAAGGCAATAATTAAAAATATAAAATATATTTAATATAAATCACTATAATTTGTGAAAAAAATAAATATGTTTTTAGGGATTCTTTAAGTTTATATTGAGTGAAGTTTCTATCCATTAATTAAAAATAAGGACTGCTCAAGGTGTTTAATGGAGGAAACATTTGTTTTGTGTGTATTGTGGGCATTAATTATCATGACCATGATGATGATTTTTCAAAAAATATTATATTATTGTCAAAAAAAAATATTGATTATATTTATAATTAATGTTTATTAAAAAGTTTAGTTGACTTCTAATTGTTAAGAACTCATTAACTTTTTTTTCTTCGTCAGTAAAATCAACCAGTAGTACTTTGTAATAATAAAATAAAATTGATTTATTTTAATTATTTTACTGACTTAATGACTTTATAAAAGGGATTAAGGCATACTTAGTCATTAAATACGTCAGACCTTATTAAAAAATTGACTTTGAGAAATCAACTTTTAAGAACATAATAGTTGTGCACGATTCCCAGCTACCCACCAATATGCTCAACTTAGTACAAGAGTTAGTGTTTGTGTTGACATTGATATATGTTTTGTCTGGGAAAATAAAGTGAAAAGGAAATAAAAGTGAAATCTATGTACTTAATCTTTGAAGTGATAACATATTCCTGTCATAACAAAGCACACCCTCGGATGGTAAAAAATATATAAAAAAAAGTTAGGAAGAGTTGTCGTTAGGTTTATTAAAGAAAAACGAATACATAATTTGGAATTAAATTTTAATTTGAGAATCAGTTATGCTTAAAAAATATGCTAGCTCATTTTCATGTCAACTGTAAAATAGTTACATCTAATATAAACAAAATTAGTATACCTTTAAAATATTTATGTCACTCCTTAAAAGACTATTTCAATTTATTTGTTTTCATTTCAAGAAAGTAAATATATATATATATATATATATATATATATATATATATATTTTTTTAAAGATTTTTTTTTTTTTTTAAAAAAATATAATTTTTTATTTTTTTTTTTTTTTTTTAAAAAAATAAATATATATATATATATATATATATATATATATATATATATATTATTGAACAGATTTTATTATTTTTAGAAAAGAATATTATTATTAAGTTTTTTTTTATCTTCATAATCTTCTCCAAGGTGAGTT